>Ga0180432_10002579_pt1 | contig 27028 bp, 16 predicted proteins | sample SS_ome_10_FD_132414 | JGI IMG/M metagenome (GOLD analysis project Ga0180432, IMG submission 132414) | Hypersaline lake sediment archaeal communities from the Salton Sea, California, USA - SS_1_MS_2 metaG | ecosystem: Environmental > Aquatic > Non-marine Saline and Alkaline > Hypersaline >... | reverse complement strand
TGGCCAACAAACCGGCCCGCTCCGCGGGTGATCCGGGAACCACCTTGCCGATTACCGGAGCCGGCGCCCGGTCATCGACCACCCGGGTGATGAAATAAATGGGGATGGCCAAAAGCACCGAGAAGAGCGGCCCTCCCAGAATTATCAAGAATCGTTTCCAGGCGACCTGGGTGGAGAAGGCCCGAGCCTTTTCCTGTTCGGGAACCTCCTCGGTGGGATCGTCTCCCAGCATGCGCACAAACCCGCCGGCCGGGAACCAGGCTATGCGGTACTCGGTCTCGCCCGGCTTCCAGCTCAGCTTGAACTTGCCGAAGCGAATCGGAGAGCCGAACCCCAGGGAGAAGGTTATCACCCGGACCTTGAAGAGCTTGGCGAAGAGGAAGTGCCCGCCCTCGTGAGCGAATATCAGGATGCCGATCAATACTATGAACCAGAAAATCGAAGCCATCAGATCCGAACACCTCCACCAACAACATGCCACCTTCGCGAAATCAGGTCAATTCTTGACGATCCCGGGGTGGTTTGATAGCATCCGGCTGGATTTACAAGAGGGAAAACTTCACGATGCGCAAGAAGTTGGGCGAGATCCTCATGGAGCGGGGAATCATCGATCAAGATCAACTAAACTCCGCCCTCGCCTATCAGCGCCAGTGGGGCCACCGCCTGGGCGTGGCCCTGGTGGCCAAGGGATTCATCACCGAGGGTATGCTGGTCAAGGTACTGGGCGAGGTGATGGGGCTGCCCACCATGGATCTTTCCCGGGTCACCTTCGATCCGGAAGCCACCCGGTTGGTTTCCTACAACATTTGTGAAAACAACGATTTGATCCCGGTGGCCCTGGAGGACAACCGGGGCGTCCGCTGGCTGACCGTGGCCATGGCCGATCCCATGAACCTGTCGATCATCGACGAGATCGAGTTCACCACCGGTTGCAAGGTCAAACCGGTCCTGGCCACCATCTCGGCCATCAACAGCGCCGTGCGCAAGCATTACCGCGGGATGAACACCGTCATAAAGCCCCTCACCCTGCACAAGAAAGGAATTGCCGATACTGGCAAGATGCAGCTGGTGCGGCCGGGAGGCAGCGTTGAAATGGTGGACACCAGCACCCACCCGGACACCGGCAAGCACAAGATGCCCGCCAAGGAAGCTCCCGAAGAACAGGAGCAGGTCACCCGGGACCGGGTTGCGGAGATCAAGGCCCGCCGGGCCAAGCGGCTTACCAAGAAGAAGAGCCGGCCAAGCATCAGCGCCGAAGAGGCCATGGAAGACTATCTCCGTGAAGTCCAAACCGGAGACCTGGACGCTTTGCACAAGCTGGAGAAGTACTTCTGGGCCTTGATGCGGGTAATGGCCAGGAAAGGCCTGCTCAGTAAAGAGGAATTTCTCCGGGAACTGGACGAATAAACCTTAGGAGGGAATTGTGATGCGCGCTATTTCATGCATGGGGCTGGGCACACTCCTGGTGGGAATACTGCTGCTGTCGGGATGCCAGGACAAGTACGAACGACTGCCCGCGGCCTCCGAAAAGGAGCTCCAGTCGCTCAAGGAGCGCTACCAGGCGCTGATCGACGAGGCCAAGCAGCTCAAGGACGGCAACCCGATGAAGCTGCTCCACCACTTCTCCAACGCCACCCTGACCACCACCCAGCCTGCCGATTTCAAGGCGAAGGCCGGAAAGTTCATCGCCGACGCCGCCGCGGGAAAACTGGACAACACGGAAGTCCGCGGCGCCCGCGCCCCCGGCAAGGTGCGCGTGCTGCTGGTCACGGTGGGCGGCAACAAGGTGGTGATTCCCTTCGTGCAAACCGGCGACGGGTGGAAGTTCGACGACGTGGACCTGGCCTTCGGCGACCCCCAGAAGGAGCCCAACTTGGAAGGCTGTTCGCCGGCCTCACCGCCGTCGATTCTCGCTTCGTTAGTCTCCCTGCAGGACGCCCAGGCCACCGAGCTGGAGCAGGTTCAGGCGGCCATCCAGCTGGCCGATGCCAACGACAAGGCCACCGCCGAGAAGTTTCTCGGTAAGGTAAAAAAGCCCTGGGCCCGGGCCGCCCTGCTGTATGCCGTCTGGAAGTCGGGCGGCGCCTGCGAGCCCTTCGCCAAGGCGTTTCCCATCGACGGGGAAAAGCAGACCGAGATGTACGACAGCGACTACGACAGCTACCGGGCCCTGCTGCATGGGTTGTTCGAGTGCGCCTCCAGCTCCAAGAGCATCGAGCCCACCCTGCGAATCTACACCGGCTGCTACAAGGTGGAGGGTGGAGCGCGCAGCGAGTATGTGGATCCGCTGGTGGGCAATCCCCAGTTGGAAGCCGAGTTTCTCAAGGTCGGCCTGGCCAACCAGAAACCCGACCTGATACTGAAGGCCGCGGTGAAGACCAAGTACAAATACGAGCAGGACCCGGTGGCCAACATCGTGGTCGGCGGACTGCACGGCGAGAAAAAAGCCGGCTTCTACCAGTACGTCTACAAGAAGGCCCGTGGCGGGGGGAAAATCGGCAATCTGGCCAAGGATTGGGTCGAAAAAATGGAGAAGCGCGATGAGCTGGAGCCGCCGGGCGAGGAAGGCGGCGGTCAACCGCAGTAAGATCAAAAACACCGCTACCCTCCACTTGACATAGCAATTTCAAGTACTTATATTACCAAAGCCAGCATCGCCGGGAGGTGGTTCGCCGTGCCGATCTATGAGTATCGTTGTGACAAATGCGGCGATCAGTTCGAGCACCTCCAGAGCTTCTCAGATAAGCCCTTGAAAAAATGTAAGAAATGTGGAGGGCGCCTGAGGAAGCTGGTTTCCGAGTGCAGCTTCCAACTGAAGGGAAGCGGCTGGTACGTGACCGACTACGGCGGCAAGAAGCCAGGCGGCAACGCCGAGCCCAAAAAGGAAGAATCCAAGCCCGCCAAGCCTAAAAAAGAAGAAAAGACCTCAGAAAAACAGAAGCAACCCAGTCCATGACACCCAAGCCCCGGTGGCTCAATTTCTCCCTGCTGTGCGGCGGACAACTGGTGAGCCAGTTCGGGGATTCGATCTTTCATATCGGCCTGGTCTGGCTGGCTTTGGATCTCACCGGCTCGAAATCACTCTCCGGCATCATCGTCGCCGCGGGTTTTCTTCCGGCGATACTCTTCTCGCTGGCCGCGGGCGTCGTCGCCGACCGCGTGGATCGCCGACGGCTGATGATCTTCTGCGCGGCGGTCCAGGCGCTGGTGGTGGCGGCGGTGCCGCTGCTGAACCAGTTCGATCTGCTCTCCGGACCGGTCCTGGCGCTGGTGGCCTTCGGCCTGGCCGCCGGCGCGGCTTTCTTCAATCCCGCCCGAGACGCATTGGTCCCCCACCTGGTAGCCGAAGACCGCTTGACCCGGGCCAATTCCTTCATCCAGGGCTCCGCCCAGGTGGCTTTTCTGGCCGGCCCTCTGGCGGCGGGAATACTGGTAGGCTGGGTGGGCACCATCCACCTGTTCACCATAGACGCCGGCACCTTCATCTTCGGCGCAGTCCTGCTGCTGCTGATGCGCGTTCCGCGGATCACCTCGCCCCGCATGGAGTTCGGGCCGGTTCCGCTGCCGCAGACCCCGCCGGTGGCCGGGCGCACCTGGCAGGACATCACCCAAGGCCTGCGCCACGCATTCGCTGACGCGCGCCTGCGCGGGCTGCTATTCGTCACCGCCGCCGAGAATCTGATCATCATGGGACCGGCCATCCTGGGAACTCCGGTATATGTCCGCGAGATCCTGGGATTCGGCCAGGGAGGCGTGGACGAGTACTCGTTCCTGACCGGCGTGCTCTTCGCCGGGATGATCACCGCCAGCCTGATCATCGGCCTCAAAGGGCGCTCCTGGCCCAAGGGCAAGCTGATTGTGGTGGGCATCATCCTCGACGGAGTTACTTTCATTCCCTTCTTCTTCATCCGCAGCTTTTCCATGGCCTGCATCGCCATTTTCATCCACGGCCTCAGCGTACCGATGATCATCCTGCCGCGGACCACCCTCATTCAACAAATCGTCCCCGACAACCGCCGCGGCCGCATCTTCGCCCTGGTCAACATGGCGGTGGTGGGCTGCACCGCGCTGAGCATGGTGCTGTGCGGAGTATTCTCCGAATGGTTCGGCATGGATGAAATCTACCTGGGGGCTGGAATTCTCGGGGCCGCCTGCGGTATGGTGGGCATGCTGTTCCGGCCACTGTGGAAGGCTTGAGATGAAGAAGCTGGCAGTCATCCTGGCGTTGTCGCTTTGCGCGCCATCTCTTCGAGCCCAAGAAGATGAACTGGAGGTGGAGTTCTTCTTCGATGAGGCCGAGACGGTGGTGAGCGCCGCCCGGCACGAGCAGGACATCGGCATGAGCCCCTCGGCCATCTGGGTGCTGACCCGCGAGGATATCGAGGCCTCCGGGGCCAACTCCATTCCCGACCTGCTGCGGCTGGTGCCGGGCATGGACGTCTTGATGCTCTCCCCCTACTACATCTCCACCTCCGCGCGCCTCTACCGCTCGGCCGAGAACCAGCACTTCCTGGTCCTGATCGACGGGCGGGAGGCCAACCTGGAGTTGCTGGGCCAGCCGCCCTGGGAGATCCAGCCCGTCTCGCTGGAGGATATAGAGCGCGTCGAGATCATCCGCGGTCCGGGCTCCTCGCTGTACGGGGCCAACGCCATGGCCGGGGTAATCAGCATCACCACCCGGGCGGTATCCAAGGAAACCTCCGGTTGGGCGCGGGTGGCCAGCGGTGAAGCCGGCCAGCTGTCCACCGGGGCCCGGGTGACCAGCGGGATCGGCGACTGGGGGTTCTCGCTCAGCGGAGGATTCCAGCAGACCGGGTTCTTCACCGACCCGGGGGCCAACGGCGGAGACGTCTGGAAGCTCAGGGGGGTGGCCAACTACCAGTGGACCGAAAACCGGCGCTTGCTGCTGGACGCCGGCGTCGCCAGCGGTGCGGTGCCCATGGCGGCAATCTCCGGACCCATCCACGCGGAGGCCTCCATTACCACCCTGCGGACGGCCTACGAATCCGAGGAGCTTCGCGCACAGGCGTACTGGTTCTATGCACCGGCGGAAGTCCGCCTGGAAACGCCCCTGGAGTACTCCGGCATACTGCTGGCCCGCTTCCGCCCCATCCGGGTGGACACCCACACGGTGGACGGCGAGGTCCAGTGGACCCTGCCGCGCTTCTGGGATCCCCTCCTGGTGATCGCCGGAGGCGGCGCCCGTTTCTCCTGGCTGCAGTCCGACGACCTGCTCGACGGGGAAACCTACGCCGACCTCTCCAGCCCGCGTTACCACCAGGAAGGCATCGACCACTGGGAAGCCCGCACCGGCGCCTTCATCCACGGCGAAATCGAACCGGCCGACTTCGTCACCTGCACCTTCGGCCTGCGCTTCGACTACAACTCGGTGACCGGAGCATTCCTCAGCCCGCGGCTGGCGGCGGTCTTCCGCCCCGCCGAGGAGCACTTCCTGCGCCTGGGCGCCGCCCGGGCCTTCCGCAAGCCGGCCTTCCTGGAGACCCACACACACCCCACCGTGGACTTCCCCGACACCAGCCCGATCACCGGCCCCGACCAGGAGAATTTCCTGGAGTTCATGGCCGGGGTACTCGGAAACCCCGATCTGAAGAACGAAGAGTTGTTGTCGATCGAAGCCGGGTACCTGGGCCGGTTCCTCGACGGAAAACTCACGGCCAATCTCGACGTCTACCTCAACCTGAACACCGACATAGTGGTGCTGAAATCCGAGATCGTCTCCGATGCCCAGGGACTTCCCGATCTGGAAAACAGCATTCTGCATTCCATGAACTCGGACAATGATCTGAGGATATTCGGCACCGAGCTCAGCGTGCGCTTCAATCCCACCCGGAACGTCTCGCTGCTTTTCTCCTGGACCCACCGGGAGGTGTTCGATCTGTCGTCCGAGAAGACCAGCGACGCCACCCCCAAGAACCTGATCACCCTGGGAGGGCGTTTCCGCACCGACTGGGGGCTGGTGGGCAGCCTGTACGCCTTTTCGCATTCGGAGTACTGGAACCGTGCGGTGGGCAATCCCGCGGGATTGTTCGAGGAATCGCTGAAAATCAAACTGAACAACGCATTTCTGGTACTGGGCCGGCTGGGCTGGAAGTTCACCCCGGCCGAAGGCGTCGGGGTCGAGGGCGGTCTGAAGCTGTTTCTGCCGGTATCCCCCTTCCAGGCGCCCCATTTCCGCTACTACGAGGAAGCCGGCGGGGTGACCATCCACGGGCAGCACTACGGGGGCATGGAGTTGGCCCGCATGGTCACTGCTTACCTGCAGGGTTCTTTCTGAACCCTGCAGGCAGGGTTCTTTCTGACAAATTTGATTCCGGGCACGCTTTCGGCCATTCTTACGGCATGCTCAGGGTGTCGTTTCTGGCCGTCTTGCTCGGATTGCTCCTGGGTGGAACCGCCCTGCGTGCCCAGGAGGAAATGGAGGAGTTCGACGACTTCGACGAGTTGTTCCTGGGCGAGCTGCTGAACAAGGTCTACACCGCCTCCAAGCACGAGCAGGACATCGGCGAGTCCCCGTCGGCTGTCACCGTAATCACCCGCGAGGACATCGAGGCCTCCGGCGCCACCACCATCCCCGACCTGCTGCGCCTGGTTCCGGGTATGGACGTGGTTTTATGCTCCCCTTTCTACACCTCGATCACCGCCCGGCTGCAGTGGAACTTCGAGAACAACCTCTTCTTGGTACTGGTGGACGGCCGCGAGGCCAACCTGGAGCTGATCGGCTGGGCCCCCTGGGAGATTCAACCCATCTCCCTGGAGGAAGTGGAGCGCATCGAGGTGATCCGCGGACCGGCCTCCTCCCTGTACGGGGCCAACGCCTTCGCCGGGGTGGTCAGCATCACCACCCGCCCGGTGTCCGACCAGCCCTCCGGATGGGTGCGCCTGTCCGGCGGGGAGATCGCCTCGACCTCCTTCAGTGCCGGTGCGTCAGCAAGGATAGGCGGCTGGGGGTTCTCGGTCAGCGGCGGCTACGACCTGATGGGACGGTTCTCCGACCCGCGCGATCCGGGCAACAACACCTGGAAGCTCCGGACCTACGCCGAGTACAGCTTGTCGGAAACTCAGCGCCTGTTGATCGACGGGGGGATCTCCGACGGCCGCGGGATAACCACCTCGGCCATGGGCTCTATCGACTTTTCTCTGGCGCTTCACTCCCTGCGGGTGGCCTACGAATCGGATGAGCTCATCGGACAGGTCTACTGGTCTCATGTGGGTGCCTTTGGCGGCCCAGAGGCCCCGCTGGAGTTTGCCGATGTCCGGCTGGCCGAGTTCGTCAAGGGTACAGCGGATGCGCACACATTCGACGCCCAGCTGCAGTGTACCCTGCCAAAGTTCTTCGATCCGCTGTTGATAATCACCGGCGGCAGCGCACGGGCCTCGCGGATAAGCTCCGACGACCTGCTGGACGCGGACACCTTTGGCGACATCACCAGCCCGCACTACCACCAGCCGGGAATCGAAGACTGGGAAATCCGCCTGGGAGCCTTCGCCCACGGGGAACTGGAGGCCTCCGACTGGCTGACGATCACCCTGGGCACGCGCTTTGACTGGAACAACGTGACCGGAGAGTTCCTCAGCCCACGACTGGCCGCAGTGTTCGAACCGGCAAAGGACCACTTCCTAAGGGCGAGCGTGGCCCGGGCTTTCCGCAAGCCCGGCTTTTTGGAATACGGCATCCACATGACGGTGGATTTCCCCGACGACAGCCCCATAACCGGCCAGGACCGCGACAAGTTCATGGAATTCATGACCCGGGTGGCCGGGGGCGGCGACCTGGAGCACGAGGACGTCTGGTCCTTCGAGGCCGGCTACCTGGGCCGCTTTCTCGACGGGCGGATCACCCTGAGCTGGGACCTATACTGCAACCTGCACCGCAACCTGATCGAGATGCGGCAGAACATTGAAACCGACCCGACCACCGGCCTGCCCGACCTGGACGAGAGCTGGTACCGGTTCACCAACACCGACCGGGGGACCAACATCTTCGGCAGCGAGCTGAGCATCCGCTACAGCCCTGCCAAGTACGTCCAGCTGACCGCCTCCTGGGTCCACCGCCAGGGATTCGACAAGGACACCGGCGACTTTCTGGCGGAGCTGCCCAAGAACCTGCTGACTCTGGGCGGACGCTTCCGCACCGAGTCGGGGCTGGTGGGCAGCCTGTACGCCTTCTCGCGCTCGGAACTCACCGACCTCATGGTGGAAAACCCCCGCGGACTGCTCCAGCCTTTCTTGCCCACGAAATTGGATCACTTCATTGTGATCCTGGCCCGGATCGGCTGGCGGGTCGAAGTATCCAGGCTGGTCGACCTGGAAATCGGCGCCAAGCTATTCACACCCGTCTCCCCGTTCTCCGGACCGCTCTTCCGCTACCACGAGAAGGGCGGGGTAAGAGCTCCTTCAGGGGTGGTTTACGGAGGTGACGAGCTGCGGCGAATGGTGATAGGATACCTGCAGGGTTCATTCTGATATGAAAAGGGTCTGCCTGCTAGCATTGTTATCGGGGATGCTCGGTTTTCCATTGTCCGCCGGGGCCCAGCAAGAAGATCTGGAAATGGAGATCTTCTTCGCCCCGGCCGAGACGGTCACCTCCGCCTCTCGTCACGTTCAGCCTCTCGAGCTGAGCCCCTCGGCCATCACCGTGCTCACCCGGGAGGACATCGAGACCGCGGGCGCCCGGACGCTTCCCGAGGTGCTGCGGCTGGTGCCCAACATGGACGTGGCCATGATCAACCCGCTTTGGAACGTCATCGGGATCCGCGGCCGCACCGAGCTCACCTCGGACCGGGTCCTGCTTCTGGTCAACGACCGCGACGTGACCCAGGAGTTCTTCGGGTTTCCATTCTGGAGCGTGCAGTCCTTTTCCATGGACGAGGTGGAGCGCATCGAGGTGATCCGCGGACCGGGTTCGGCCCTGTACGGGGCCAACGCCTACGCCGGAGTGGTGAACGTCATCACCCGCGCGCCGGGAACCGGGCCGCGGGCGTCGCTGTCGCTCCGCGGCGGGGAGCGGGGCCGGACCGAGCTGGCCGCCCGTGGCACCCAGACGTTCGGTCCCCTGTCTCTGGGCATCGCCGCGGGAATCGATCGCGAGGACCACTGGACCGGCCGGGACACGCTGGCCAAGGAGGTGCTGCGCGCCCGACTGGAAGGAAAAATCAACCTGGGTAAGGACCGCGGCCTGACTCTGGAGGCCGGCGTCCACCAGAGCGGCGGCAACTTTTACTCCACCATGGGCGCGGTGGATCTCAGGGACATCCTGGCCGGTTACGCCCGGGCGCGCCTGGATTTCGATCTGCTTATGATGCAGGCCATCTACGACCGCATGAACTTCTCCGCCGCTATGGGCATGCAGCTGCTCTACCCCGACCTGGACCTGCTGCTGGCCGAAATGCCGCTGATCGAAGGATACGAGGAGAAACTCGTCGCCCAGGTCCAGCACGCGGTCGAACTGTTCAGCAACCGTATTACCTACGGAGCGGACTACACGCTGACACACTTCAACTCCCCGATTCTTCTCGATCCGGTGCACCTCCAGCCCGAACCCGACCATTACGAGCACCGGCTGGGCCTCTTCGCCCAGGACGAGCTGGATCTCAGCGCCCTCCTGGAGGATGCCATCCCCCCGACGGTCCTGACCGCCGGCCTGCGCTTCGACTACAACTCGGTGTCGGACTGGGAATTGAGCCCGAGGGCCTCGGTGGTCTTCGCTCCCAGCGACAGCCACAGCTTCAGGCTGGGATACGCCCACGCGTTCTTGAAGCCGGCCTTCTTCCAGTCCTCGCTGTACATTCCGCTCCTGGACGTCAACAATCTGGGATTCGAGTACCTGGGCATGGCCAACAAAGAGCTCAAGAACCAGACCATCGACAGCCTGGAGTTGGGCTACACCGCGAGATTCTTCGGGGAAAAACTCGTCCTCCACTGCGATTTCGCCTACAACTGGTACCGCAACAGCATCTGGTGGAAATACGACCCGGAGGAAATGGAATACAAGGAGGTGGGTGGCTTCCGCTACCCCGACATCAACGGTCCCGGCTTCGGCTTCATCAATGAACCCGAGGGGGAAAACGGGCACAACCTCGATCTGCAGATCATCTATCGTCCCACCGCCCGCACCCGCATCTTCTTCCAGGCGGGCTACCGCCAGGTCATCAACAACACCACCGGCAGGTATCATTTCAGCGAGCCGGCCCTGCACCTGGCCGCCGGCGGCGACCTGGGCACCGCCCAGGGCCTGACCCTCTCGCTGCGCGCCTTCTACACCGGTGAACACCACCGGGTGCTCACCGATCCCACCAGCGTTCTGAAACCCAAGATGTTTCTCCTAGTCCCCGACTACTGGCTGCTCAACGCCCGGCTGGCCTGGAAGCTGCCGGTCAAACCGTTCGATCTCTCGGTGGGCCTGGAGGGCTTCAACCTGCTGAACTTCCGCTCCCGCGAGCATCCGGGCCTGACCTTCCCCAACAGACCGGACTACGGAGGCGAACGGCTCGGCCGCCGAATTGTCCTTTTCGTCCACGGTCGGCTATAATCGCGTCCGAAATCCTGGTCGAGGTCGATTCGATGTCCAAGATGCTTTGCTCCACCATTGCGTTCCTGTTGCTGGCCGCGCTCCCCACCGCGGCGCAGGAAGGAACCGAGATGGAGCTCTTCTTCGCAGAGGAAGACATAGTGGTGAGCGCCGCCCGGCACGAGCAGGAGATCGGCATGAGCCCCTCGGCCATCTGGGTGATCACCCGCGAGGACATCGAGGCCTCCGGAGCCACCACCATCCCCGATCTGCTGCGACAGGTCCCGGGCATGGACGTGACCATCACCGCGCCGTTCATGCCCACCATCTCCGCCCGGCTGGCTTGGGGCAACGAGAACAACCAGTTTTTGGTGCTGATCGACGGCCGGGAGATCAACATGGAGCTTCTGGGCATGTCGCTCTTCGAGCTCGAGCCGGTCACCCTGGAGGAGGTCGAGCGAATCGAGATCATCCGCGGCCCGGGCTCGGCGCTTTACGGCGCCAATGCGCTGGCCGGAGTGGTCAACATCACCACCCGGGCCATCGGGGAACGTACTTCGGCTCAGGTGCGCCTGGACGCCGGCGAGGTGGGCCGGACGGTGGCCTGGGCCCGGGCCTCCACCCGCCTGGGCGACTGGGGATTCTCTTTGAGCGGCGGCGCCGACGAAATGGGGACTTTTGCCGATCCGCGCATCCTGGCCCGGCGCATGTGGAGGCTGCGGGCGGTGGCCGAGCACCGCTGGTCTGACTCGCGGCGCCTTTTGATCGACGGGGGAATCACCTCCGGCGAGGGAATCGTCGCCGCCGCGGTGGGCAGCTTCGAGGGATCACTGAGCCTGAGAACCCTGCGCCTGGCCTACCAGTCGGAAGATCTCAAGGCCAACCTGTACTGGAGCCAGGTCCCCGCCTCCGCCAAAATGGACGCGGCGTTGGTGTTTTCCGGCACCCGTTTGGCCGAGTTCGTTCCCTTCGACGCAGACACCCACTCCGTCAACGGAGAGGTCGACTGGACCCTGCCGGAGTTGTGGGAACCGCTGCTGCTCATCGTGGGCGCCGGCGCCCGGCTGGCCTATCTCTCTTCGGATCAGATGTTGGACGGGGATAGCTTCACGGATATCACCAGTAACAGCTATCACGAACCGGGCGTGGATCACGTCGAGGTGCGAACCGGCGCATTCGTCCACGGCGAGCTGGCGCCGGTCGAGTGGGTGACGATAACCGGGGGACTGCGCTTCGACTACAATACCGAAACCGGCGTATTCCTCAGCCCGCGGCTGTCGGCGGTGTTCAAGCCGGTCGATGGCCAGTACCTGCGCATGGGAGTGGCCCGGGCCTTCCGCAAACCGCCCTACATCGAAACCCGCGCTCATCTGATGGTGGATTTTCCCGTCGACAGCCCTATAACCGGTGCCGGGCAGGACAACTTTTTGGAGTTCATGACCCGGGTGGTGGGCAACAGCGCCCTGGAAAACGAGGAACTGCTCTCCGCCGAGGTCGGGTACCTGGGCCGCTTCTTCGACGGGCGCCTCAGCCTGGGCCTGGATCTTTACTTCAACCACCACCTGAAAGAAATAGTCTTCCGCTCGAACATCGTCCCCGATCAGATTACCGGGCTGCCCGACCTGCAGAAAAGCAGCTTCATGCATTTCAACCGCAATGATCCCGTCAACATATTCGGCAGCGAGCTGAGCGTGCGCTTCAACCCCTCCGAACACATTGCGTTGCTGGCCTCCTGGACCTACCGGGGGGTGGTCCACCATGACACCGGCAAGTTCTTCGACGACAGCCCCAAGCACCTCATTACCTTGGGCGGGCGCTTCAACTCCGAATGGGGTTTGATCGGCAGCCTGTATCTCTTCAGCCGTTCAGAGTTCGTAGACCACGCGGTTAAGAACCCCGCCGGGCTGATGGAACCGATGCTCAGCGAGCACATGCACAACCAGCTGCTGGTGCTGGGCCGGATCGGCTGGCGGCGCAGCCTGTCAGAAGATTTCCAGCTGGAAACCGGTGTCAAGCTCTTCCTGCCGGTTTCGCCCTTTTCTCCGCCCTATTTCCGTTTCCGCGAGGACGGGGGCGGCATCGACTCCGTCGGAAAAAACTTCGGTGGCGATTGGTTATGTCGTATGATCTCGCTCTATGCACAGGGTTCATTCTGAGACAAGGACTGTACTGTTCCTGCTGACCGGGTTGCTGCTGATCTCCGGTCCGGCTCTCGCCCAGGAAGACGAGCAAGAGCTCGAGGTGGAGATGTTCTTCGCCTCCGAGGAGACCGTGATCAGCGCCGCGCGGCACGAGCAGGAAATCGGCATGAGCCCCTCGGCGGTCACGGTTATCACCCGGGAGGACATCCAGGCCTTCGGCGCCGTCAATCTGCCGGACCTTTTCCGGCTGGTGCCGGGCATGGACGTGCTGACGACCACGCCCGAGTATACCGCCGTCACCGCCAGGATGAACTGGACCAACGAGGGCAATCACCTTCTGGCGTTGATCGACGGCCGGGAGGTCACCATCGAACTGGCGGGCTTCCCCTACTGGCAGGCCCAACCGGTCTCGCTGGAAGACGTCGAGCGAATAGAGATCATCCGGGGCCCGGGATCGGCGCTATACGGCGCCAACGCTCTGTCCGGGGTGATCAACATCACCACGCGGCGCATCTCAAAGAAGCCATCGGCCTGGGCGGGGATCCTGACCGGCGAGCCCGGAATGCTGTCGCTGGGAACCCGGGCCTCAACCAGCCTGGACAACTGGGGATTCGGATTCAACGCCAGGCTCGACATGCTGGGCAGCTTCAACGACCCCCGCCTGTCCGCCGGCCATGTGTGGAAAGTCCGGGCGGTCGCCGAGTACCGCCTTTCGGAACACGACCGGTTCCGGTTCGAGGGCGGCCTCTCCGAGGGAAACGGCACGGTTACGGCTGCTACCGGAAACCTCAACGGAAACCTGAGCCTGATGAACCTGCGCGCAGCCTACGAGTCGGAAAACCTGCGGGGACAGATCTACTGGAACATGACGCCGGTCGATACGGAGTTCGAAGCCCCCCTGGACTTCCAGGGGGTGCGTTTGGCCCAATTCCGACCCATAAACGCCCTGGGGCATACCCTGGACGGCGACATCCAGTGGACGCTTCCGCAGTTCTTCGAACCGTTGCTGCTGATCGCCGGCGGCGGGGTCCGCTACTCCACGGTCGAGTCGGAGCATTTTCTCGACGCCAGCACATTCGCGGACCTCACCAGCCCCCGGTACCACGAAGTAGGCCTCGACTATTCCGAGTTCCGGGCGGGCGCCTTCTTGCACGGGGAACTCTCCCCGGCTGACTGGGTGACCGCCACTTTCGGCCTGCGGCTGGACTACAACACCATCACCGACGAGTTCATCAGCCCCCGGCTGGCGGCCGTGTTCCGCCCGATGCCGGGCCAGTATTTCAGGGCCGGCGTGGCCCGCTCGTTCCGCAAGCCCTCGTTCGTCGAAACCCACCTCCACGTCAAGGTGGACTTCCCCGACGGGAGCCCCATAACCGGGGCCGGCCAGGATCGTTTCCAGGAGTTCATGACCCGGATCATCGGCAACAACGATCTGGAGAACGAGGAGCTGATCTCCTTCGAGATCGGCTACCTGGGCCAGTTCCTCGACGCGCGGCTGAGCGTGGCCCTGGATCTCTACTACAACCTCTACCGGCACGAAGTCGAAATGTACTCAGACATGGTTCCGGATCCGCAGGGTCTCCCGGACCTCGACCGGAGCAGTTTCATGTACACCAACCAGGACCGGGACATGCTGATACTCGGCGGGGAGCTCGCCGTCCGTTTTCGTCCGATCCGCGAGGTTTCCCTGCTGGCCTCCTGGGCGCACCGCGAGGTCTTCAACCGGCAGGACATGAAGTTGATCGACACCAGCCCCAAGAACCTGATCACCCTGGGCGGCCGCTATCTGTCCGAATGGGGCCTGGTGGCCAGCCTTTACGCCTTCTGCCGGTCCGAGTTCTGGGACCGCGCGGTCCAGAACCCCGGCGGCCTGATGGAGCCGCTCCTGTCCGACCATCTGGACAACGCGATCCTGTTCATCGGACGGCTGGGCTGGAAATTCAAACCGCTGGACTCCCTGGAACTGGAAGTCGGCACCCGGATCTACCTTCCGGTGTCGCCCTTCTCCGCCCCCTACTTCCGCTACCGCGAGTTCGGCGGCGGGATGACCACGTACGGCAAGTACTACGGCGGCCACGCGCTCCGCCGGATCTTCGTGGGATACATCCAGGGCACCCTGTGAGGACTTGATCCCCCACCTAAATCCAGGCATTCTACTCCGGTGAAGCCCGGATCCCTGTTAGCCGCAATCATTTTACTCCTGTCACCGATGGCACCGGCTCAAGAAGAAGATTTCGAAGTGGAGATGTTCTTCTCGGAAGAGGAAACCGTGGTGAGCGCCGCCCGGCACGAGCAGGAGATCGGCATGAGCCCCTCGGCCGTCACCGTATTCACCCGGGAGGACATAGAGACCACCGGCGCCAGCACCGTCCCCGACCTGCTGCGGCTGGTGCCGGGGATGGACGTGATCACCATCTCCCCGGCCTTCACCGCCGTAACCTCGCGCCTCTACTGGACCAACGAGAACAACCTGTACCTGGTGCTGATAGACGGGCGCGAGATGAACCTGGAGCTGATGGGCGAGCCGCCCTGGGAGATCCTGCCCATCTCCATGGAGGACATTGAACGCATCGAAGTCATCCGGGGTCCGGGTTCCTCCCTGTACGGCCCCAACGCGGTCGCCGGCGTAATCAGCATCACTACCCGCCCGGTGGGGGACAAGACCTCGACCTTCCTGGGATTCTCCGCAGGCGAAATCGGCTCGAGCCATGTGGGCGCCCGGGCCTCGACCCGCGTGGGAAATTGGGGATTTTCACTAAACGGGGGCTTCGAACGCTCGGGCACCTTCAGCAACCACCGCCAGGAGAGCAAGCGCGTCTACCGTGTGCGGGGCACCTCCGAGTATCGCTGGTCGCGGTCCGAATACGTCCTGGCCGAAGGATCTTTCGCCCGCGGCGACGGAGCGCTGACCACCGGCGGCATGGGCGACGTGGACGGCTACATCGCTTCGGCGGCCGTGCGCCTGGCCTACGAATCCGAGTCTCTGCGGGGGCGCCTGTACTGGAACAACAACTGGACCGACATGCGGCTGACCACTACCCTGGACTACGGCGGCATCCGGCTGGCCGACTTCGCGCCGGCATTCATCGACGCCCACACCGTCGACGGCGAGGTCCAGTGGACGCCACCCCGTTTCTGGCAGCCTCTCCTGCTGATCACCGGCGGGGGCGTTAGGTTATCCTGGCTGCACTCCGATGAGTTTATCGACGGCGACACCTACACCGACACCACCAGCCCCGACTTCCACCAGCCGGGCATTACCCACATGGAAGTGCGCGCCGGAGCCTTCGTTCACGGCGAAGTCGCGCCGGCCGACTGGGTCACCGGCACTTTCGGCCTGCGCTTCGACTACAATAACATATCCGATACGTTTCTCAGCCCCCGGCTGGCGGTGGTGTTCCAGCCGGCCTCCGGGCAGTTTCTCCGCCTGGGAGTGGCCCGGGCCTTCCGCATGCCGTCCTTCCGCGAGTCCAACACGCACATAATGGTGGAGTTCCCCGACGAGAGCCCCATCACCGGCCCCGGCCAGCAGGACTTTTTGGAGTTCATGTCGAAGATCATCGGCAATCCCAACGTCGACAACGAGGAGCTGTGGGCGTTCGAGGCCGGCTACCTGGGCCGGTTCCTCGACGGGCAGCTCAGCGTCAACCTGGAGTTGTACTGCAACCTGCACACCGACTTGATCTTCCTTCAGACCGAGATCACCCCCGACCAGACCACCGGACTGCCCGATCTGGACGAGAGCATACTCACCTTCACCAATTCCGGCGGTGACATCTATGTCCTGGGCAGCGAGCTCACCGTGCGCTTCAAGCCCGCCCGATCGGTCATGCTGCTGGCCACCTGGGCCCACCGGGAGGTGTTCGATCTCAACACCAACCGCCCCTGGGACGACTGTCCCAAGAACCTGATCTCCCTGGGCGGCCGCTTCCAGACCGAGGCCGGTCTGGTGGGCAGCCTGTACCTGCATTCCCGCTCGGAGTTCATGGACCGCTGGGTGGAGAACCCCGCCGGGTTGATGGCACCGATGCTGGTACAACACATGGACAACATGTTCCTGGTCTTCGGCCGGCTGGGCTGGAAGATCAAGACAAAGAACAACATCCAGATCGAGACCGGCCTGAAGCTGTTCCTGCCGGTTTCCCCCTCCCAAGATCCCCACTTCCGCGTCCGCGAAAAAGGCGGGATAATCACGCTGCAGGGCAAGAACCTCGGCGGCGAGGAGCTGATCCGGGTAGTAACGGCCTACCTCGAGGGCTCATTCTGACTTACTTGATCCCCGGCTGCATTGGCGGCATTCTTACCGCGTGAACGGACGAGCCACAATTGCCTTGATCCTGCTGCTTTCCACACCGGCCCTGGCGCAAGATGAAGAACTCGAGGTGGAGATGTTCTTCGCCACCGAGGAAACGGTCACCGCGGCCGCCCGGCACGAGCAGGACATCGGCATGAGCCCCTCGGCCATCACCGTCCTGACCCGCGAGGACATCGAGGCCTCCGGGGCGACCAACGTGGTGGACCTGCTGCGGCTGGTCCCGGGCATGGACGTGGTAATAACCTCGCCCACATATCCAACCGTCTCCGGCCGGCTCAACTGGACCACCGAGGGCATCCATTTCCTGGTCCTGGTGGACGGCCGGGAGGCCAACCTGGAGCCGGCCGGGTTCGTGCTCTGGGAGATCCAGCCGTTCTCCCTGCGGGACGTGGAGCGCATCGAGATCATCCGCGGACCCGGTTCGGCGCTTTACGGCGCCAACGCCCTGGCCGGGGTGATCAGCATCACCACCCGGGCCATGCCGGAAAAGACCGCCGCCTGGGCGGGGCTCTCCCTGGGCGAGGTCGGTCAGTTGACCGCCCTGGCCCGAGCCTCCACCCGGGTGGGAGACTGGGGATTCTCGCTCAGCGGCGGGGCCGATGCGCTGGGAAACTTCACCGACCCGCACAAGAGGGGAAAGCAGATATGGCGGCTCAGATCGGTGGTCGAGTACCGCCTGTCGGAAAAGCGCCGGCTGCTGCTGGACGGCGGGATCGCCGCGGGGTCGGGAGCGGTGGCGGCGGCACTCAGCGACATGGATGGGGACATGTACTCCGGCACCCTGCGCCTGGCGTACGGATCCGAGGATTTGCGCGGACAGGTGTACTGGACCCGGGGGGTGGTTTCCGCGGATCTCACCGCGGACCTGGAGTTCGGCGGAGTACGCCTGGCCCGCCTGGTGAGCCCCACGGTTTACGGGGACGTCATCGACATAGAGGCACAATGGACCCTGCCGACCTTCTGGGATCCCCTGCTGCTGATCACCGGGGCCAGCGGGCGGGTTTCGTGGATCAGCTCGAAAGAGCTTCTGGACGATGATACCTATACCGACATCACCAGCCCCGACTACCACCAGCCGGGAGTCGACCACATGGAAGCCCGGGCGGGCGCCTTCCTGCACGGCGAACTCTCCCCGGCCGATTGGATGACCTGCACCTTCGGCCTGCGGATTGACTACAACACCGAGACCGACGAGTTCTTCAGCCCGCGGCTGGCGGCGGTCTTCCGGCCGGCCTCGGACCAGTTCCTGCGGATAGGTGCGGCCCGCTCTTTCCGCAAGCCGGCCTTCTTCGACTCCGGCATGCACCCGATGGCGGATTTCCCCGACGACAGTCCCATCACCGGCGCGGGCCAGGAGCGGTTCCAGGAGTTCATGACCCGGGTGCTGGGCAACCCCGACCTGGACAACGAGGAGCTGATCTCGGTAGAGGCAGGGTACCTGGGCCGGTTCCTGGACGGGGAGCTGAGTGTATCCCTGGACCTGTACTACAACATCTACCGCAACGAGCTGTCCCTCTACACCAAAGTCGAGCCGGACGAAGGCACCGGCCTGCCCGATCTGGACAACAGCAGTATAATGAATGAAAACAACCCGACCGATATGGTCGTCATCGGCAGCGAGCTCAGCGTGCGCTACAGCCCCAACCAGTGGATCTCTCTGCTGGCCTCCTGGGCCTGGCGGGAGGTGACCGAACGCAGCAGCAACGAAAGCCCCAAGCACCTGATCACCGTCGGCGGCCGCTTCCGCACCGACTGGGGGCTGGTCGGCAGCCTGTACGCCTTCTCGCGCTCGGAGTTCTGGGACCGCTGGATATCCAACCCCGCCGGAATGCTGGAGCCGTTCGAGGTCGAGAACATGCAGAACGTGATCCTGCTGCTGGGAAAGGTCGGCTGGAAGTGGCGCCCGGCGGATCCGGTCGAGATGGAAATGGGCGTCAAGCTGTTCTTGCCCGTATCCCCCTTCGAAGAGCCGTACTTCCGCCTCCGCGAAAAGGGCGGCGGCGTCACCCGCGAAGGCCGGTACTTCGGCGGCGACCTGCTGCGCCGCATGGTAGTCGCCTACCTTGAGGGTTCTTTTTAGTCAGGCGCTCTTGATCACGTCTTTGATCTCCGATTCACACCCGCAGGGCGGACTCATCTCGAATTCCAGCATGTTTTCGAGGAATTCCGCCTGGATCCACAAAGGTGTGGTGTCGCCCAGAACCGGCGGGTGGCCCGCGCGGATGAAGACCTGGCAGATATCGTCCACGATCCGTTTCAGCTCCTCTTCGGACTTGTCCTTGAGCCTTCCGGTGATCGGCCGGACGAACATCTCGCCGGTCTTCTGGCAGCCGGAGCTATGGAATTCCGGTCCCACCCGGCCCTGCTCGTGCTGTTTGCGGAATTCATCCATGGTCATCCATTTCGCTTTTCTGGGTTTGCGCTTCTTCAATCGATTTGACATCGCCCTCCTCCTTTCTTGGTCCAAAGACCAAGCAAATCCCGTGCCAGAAACCGGACCATCGAAGTTTCGGGGACTTGCGGAACCGGCGCCGGGAGCAAGTGTCCGGAATCCGGACACGGCGGTGTTTGACAGCGTGGCTTGCGGGTGTTAATTTTCGGCTCGATGGAAAAGCGGTCCTCCAAGGAGATCCGTTCGGAATTCCTCAGATACTTCGAGGAGAACGGGCACCGGGTCTGCTCCAGCTACCCGCTGGTACCGCCCAACGACCCCACCTTGCTGTTTACCAACGCGGGAATGGTGCAGTTCAAGGACGTTTTCACCGGCAAGGAAAAACGCGATTTCTCGCGGGCGGCCTCCTCGCAGAAGTGCGTGCGGGCCGGCGGGAAGCACAACGACCTGGAGAACGTGGGCTTCACCGCCCGGCACCACACCTTCTTCGAGATGCTGGGCAACTTCTCCTTCGGCGACTACTTCAAGAAGGACGCGGTCCGCTTCGGGTGGGAGTTTCTGGTCGACTGGATGAAGCTGCCCGAGGATCGGTTGTGGGTCACCGTCTTCGGCGGCGACGAGAAGGAGAACCTGCCGGCCGACGACGAGGCGGCGGAACTCTGGCAGTCGGAGGTGGGCGTCTCCAAGGACCGCATACTGCGCTTCGGCAAGGCGGACAACTTCTGGTCCATGGGCGAGGTGGGGCCCTGCGGGCCCTGCTCGGAGATCCACTACGACCAGGGTGACAGCGTGCCCTGCAACCAGCCGGGGGAGTGCCAGGGCATCGCCTGCGAGTGCGATCGCTACCTGGAGGTATGGAATTTGGTGTTCATGCAGTTCGAGCGCGACGCGAATGGCGTGCTCTCGCCTCTTCCCGCGCCCTCCATCGACACCGGCATGGGCCTGGAGCGCCTGGCCGCGCTGATCCAGGGGGTCAACTCCAACTACAAGACCGACCTGTTCGTCCCGCTGATCGAGCGCATGGGCAAGATCGCCGGAGTCAAGCTGGGCTCAAATCCGGAAATCGACACCTCCCTGCGGGTGATCGCCGACCACGCCCGGGCCACCGCCTTTCTGATGGCCGACGGGGTGCTGCCCTCCAACGAGGGCCGCGGCTACGTCCTGCGCCGGATCATGCGCCGGGCCATCCGCCACGGCAACAAGCTGGGCGTCGAGGACATCTTCCTTTATGACATATGCCAGGGCGTGGTGGAGATGATGTCCCCAGCCTACCCCGAGCTCAGGGAACAGCAGACGCTTATCGAGAAGGCCACCCGCCTGGAGGAGGAAACTTTCCGGCGCACGCTGACCAACGGCCTGAAGATCCTAAAGAAGGAAATCGCCTCCCTGAAGGAGAAGAATCAGACCGTGTTGCCGGGCAAGCTGGTCTTCGACCTGCAGACCCGCGACGGCTTTCCCCCGGACCTCACCGGGGTCATCGCCAATGAGCACGGCTTGACCGTCGACGAGGCCACCCGCCGGAAGGCCTTCGAACACCACCAGCAAATCTCGGCCGGCAGCCTGGGACTGGAAGGGATAAACCCGATATACCAGGAAGCGCTAAACAAAGTCGGTCCGACAGAATTCACCGGCTATGACGGCACCGAAGGTGAAGGAAAAGTCCAGTTCATCATCGAGCCGGAGAAGAGCGGGGATGCCCTGGAAGCGGTGATCTCCCCCACCCCCTTCTACGGCGAGACCGGCGGGCAGGTGGGCGACACCGGCCGGATCAACGCGAATGGCTTCCAGGGCGAGGTCCTGCATACTTCCCGTCCCCTTCCGGATTTGATCGTCCACCGCATAAAGGTCACCAAAGGCCAGCTGAAGGTCGGGGACCAGGTGAAACTCTCGGTGGATTACGAGCGGCGGCAGGCTATCCGCGCCAATCACTCGGCCACCCACCTGCTTCAGGCGGCCTTGCGCCGGGTGCTGGGCAAGCACGTCAACCAGCAGGGCTCAATGGTGGCCCCCGACCGGTTCCGCTTCGACTTCCCCCACTTCGCCCCCATGACCAAGGAAGAGATCCGCGATGTGGAAACCGAGGTCAACCGTCTGATCCGCGAAAACCACGAGGTGCAGGTCGAATGGACCGACGTGGAGGGCGCCCGGAAGGCCGGGGCGACCATGCTCTTCGGAGAAAAGTACGGGGAGCGGGTACGCATGGTGCGCATGGGCGACAGCCTGGAGCTGTGCGGCGGCACCCACACCGACCGCACCGGAGACGTCGGGGTCTTCAAGATCGTCTCCGAGGGCAGCATCAAGGCCGGCGTGCGCCGCATCGAGGCGGTGACCGGGGCGGAGGCCGTCCGCCGCTTCCAGCAAACTTCGGAGACCCTGGGGATGGTGGTCGACGCCTTGAAGATCCCCCCCGAGCAGCTGCTCGAGCGCATCCAGTCGTTGTTCAAGCGCGAGCGCAAGCTGACCAAGGAAATCGAGGGGCTCAAGCAGCTGGCGGCCACCGCCGGCGACGCCAGCGATCCCACTTCCGAGGCCAGGGAGATCGCCGGGGTGAAGGTGCTGGCCACCCGGGCCAGCGGCATCCAGCTCTCGGGGCTGCGCGACTTCGCCGACCGGCTGCGCGACAAGCTGGGCACCGCGGTGGTGCTGGCCTTCGCCGAGGATCGCGGCAAGCTTTCGGCGGTCTGCTCGGTTTCCAAGGACCTGACCAAGCGCCTCAAGGCCGGAGACCTGCTCAAGCAGGTCTTCCAGCTCACCGGCGGCAAGGGCGGGGGCCGCCCGGACTTCGCCCAGGGGGGCGGCGGCGACCCCGCCAAGATGGATCAAGCGATTTCCGGGTTTTACCCCCTGGTGGAACAGGCCCTCTCGAACCAGTGAAAAAATCAACTCTAGTCTTGGCGGGCGGCCTGGGATGTTTCGCCACCGCTTCCCAGGTGAACCTGGTCCGCGAGTTTTTGGCGGTCTTCTCCGGCAACGAGCTGTGCCTGGGGGTTATATTCGCCTGCTGGTTTCTGGGGATCGTCATCGGCGCGGACGCCGGCGGGCGCATGGCCCAGCGTGCGGGCGACGGACCGGTGAGGTTGTGGATCTGCTCCGGCATCATGATCGCGCTGCTGCCGTTGGTCTTTACGCTACTGCGGGCCTGGCGGGGAATCCTCTCCATCCCCCCCGGGGAGCTGCCGGGCCTGGGAGACCTGCTGCTCAGCGGCCTGCTGCTGATCACTCCCTTATGCCTGCTGATCGGCATGTCCTTTCCACTGATGTGCCGCTTCGCCGCCCAGGACAACCAGAAAACCGTCATCGGCCGGGTCTACGTGATCGAAGCCCTGGGCGCCGTCGTGGGCGGCTTGTGCATTGGAGTACTGCTGGCCGGCTGGACCGCGCCTTTTGAATCCATGGCCATCACCGCGCTGCCGCTGCTGGTGGGACTGGCCTGGTCGGCCCTCTGGCGTTTCAGAATTATCGCCGGCTGCCTCTTCACCGGAGCGGGGCTGGCCACCCTGGTGCTCTTGCTCATCGGCGGAGTTGCCGCCCTGGACGAGCTCACCTCCGGCAGGCGCTTCGACGATCTGCAGACCGGAGCCGAGCGCACCGCCTGGGCGGACACGCCCTACCAGCACCTGGACTTGGCCAAACAGGGAGAGCAGGCGGTCCTGTTCGCCGACGGCAAGCTGACCGCCACCCTGCCCGATCCCTACCGCTGGCGGCCGCGCGCCCACCTGGTACTCTGCGAGCATCCGGCTCCCCGGCGGGTGCTGGTGCTGGGCTCGGCCTCGGTGGAATTCCTGGTCGCCGCGCTCAAGCATCCGGTCGAGAGAATCGACCTGGTCGAGTTGGATCCCGCGGTGATCGATCTGCTCAAGCCCCACCTGAACGACGAAATCCGGCAAGCGCTGGAGGATGAGAAAGTCCGCTTGCACCCCACCGACGGGCGCCGCTTCCTGACCGGGACCAACGAGAGCTGGGACCTGATATTCTCCGACGCCCCCGACCCGGTCACCGCCGCGTTGAACCGCTTCTTCACCCTGGAGTTCTTTCAACTGGCCCGCTCGCGCCTGGCCCCCGGAGGAGTGTTCGTCACCCGCATCTCCTCCTCGGTGAACTTTCTGGGCCAACAAACCGCATCGCTGATCCGTACGGTCCAGATCACTCTGCAGGAAGTATTCGGGCAGACCAGGGTCTTGCCCGGAGGCGAAACCTTCTTCCTGGCCAGCGACAGCGAAAAAGCCCTCCTCGCCGATCCCAAGGAACTGGGCGACCGCTACGATGAACGCGGGGTTAGAGATCCGAGATTCTCCCGCCACCACTTCGCGGTGCTGTTCCAATCCGGGCTGGTCGAAGACCTGAAGGCCCAATTGGAAAAAGGCCAGGCGCAAAGCAACACCGACGCCCGTCCGATTACATACCTGCAGAGCGTCCTGCGCTGGAGCCATATGTCCAAGGACGGCGCCTCCCGGCTGCTTTCGTCGCTGGCGTCGATACCCGCCTGGGCATGGTTTCTCCTGGTGGCGGCCCTCTCGGGCGCAGCATTCTGGTGGTACCGCCGGCGCGACGAATACCGCCGGGCCTACCTGGGCGCGGTCACCGCCATCGGAGTGGTGGGCGGCGCGGGTTTGGCCCTGGAGTTGGTGCTGACCTTCTCATACCAGTCGCTGTTCGGAAGCCTCTACCGCGAGCTGGGTCTGATCGTGGCGGCCTTCATGGGCGGCCTGGTCCTGGGCGGAGCGTGGATTAACCGCCGTTTGGAAAATCGCCCGGGGACCAACGGATTTTTGGGAATAGTCATGCTGGTCCTGGCCGCCTTCACCGCCGCCCTGCCCTGGATCCAGCTGCCGGCCTCCCTGGGTGCCCTGCCCCTGTGGGCCGGCCAGGCCCTGCTGCTGCTGCTGGTTCTGGTGGCCGGTGCGGGCACCGGGGTGGTGTTCCCGCTGTCCTCGCACATCGCCGTCTTGTCGGGCCGCTCCCTGGCGCGGACCGCCGGAACCCTGGACGCGGTCGACCACCTGGGAGCCGCTCTGGGCGCTTTCCTTACCGGAGTGATCCTGGTCCCGGTCCTGGGCCGCACCACTACCTGCCTGCTTCTGGCCTTGGCATGTGCCCTGATTGGTGCTATTAATCTGGTTTTTCATGAGGGAAAGGACTAGGCATGCCGGCCAAGATCGGGTTCGACAACGAAAAATACCTGTTGGAGCAGTCCGCCGCCATTCTGGACCGGGTAGCCAAGTTCGGTGACAAGCTGTATCTGGAGTTCGGCGGCAAGCTGATCTTCGACTACCACGCCGCCCGGGTGCTGCCCGGCTACGATCCCAACGTCAAGATCAAGCTACTTCAAAGGCTCAAGGACAAAATTGAAATCGTGGTCTGCGTCAGCGCCCAGGACGTGGCCAAGGGACGCATCCGCGGGGACTTCGGGATCACCTACGACGTGGCTACTTTAAAGACCATCGACGACTTGCGCGACTACGACCTGCCGGTCACCGCCGTATCCATCAACCGCTTTTCCGGCGAGCCCCAGGCGGTGCAGCTGAAAAACAAGGTGGAGCGCCGCGGTTTCCGGGTCTACACCCAGAGCGACATCGAGGGCTATCCTTCCAACGTGGACCTGGTGTGCAGCCACGACGGCTACGGGAAAAACCCCTACATCGAGACTTCCAAGCCCATCGTGATAATCACCGGCGCCGGGCCGGGCAGCGGCAAGATGGCCACCGGACTCTCCCAGCTTTACCACGACCACGAGGCGGGACGCTCTTCGGGGTTCGCCAAGTTCGAAACCTTCCCCATCTGGTGCCTGCCGGTCGAGCACCCGGTCAACGTAGCCTACGAAGCAGCCACCGCCGACATCCAGGACTTCAACCTGGTGGACCCTTTTCACCTGGCGGCCTACAACACAACCGCGGTCAATTACAACCGCGACGTGGAGAATTTCCCCATCCTGCGAAGTATCATCGAACACATACTGGGATCGGGCGGACGTGTCCCCCACTACCAATCGCCCACCGACATGGGGGTCAACTGCGCCTTCAAGGGCATCATCGACGACGATGCCGTCCAGGAGGCCGCCCGCCAGGAGATCATCCGGCGCTACTTCCGCTACAACTGGGAGTACACCATCGGCGTGGAAAAGAAGGAAACCGTCGAACGGGCCGCGGCGCTGATGCGCCAGGTGGGCGTCAAGGACACCGACCGCAAGACGGTCCTCCCCGCCCGCAGAGCCGCCGAGGAGGCCGAGGCCAAGTCAAAGGGCCACAAGCGGGTCTTCGCCGGCGCGGCCATCGATCTGCAAACCGGCGAGGTGGTTACCGGCAAGAACTCGCCGCTGATGCATTCCGGCGCGGCGGCGCTGCTGAATGCGGTGAAAAGAATCGCCGAGATCCCCGACAACATCGACCTGCTGCCGGCGGCCGTCATCCACAACCTGGCCAAGCTCAAACGGGACGTCATGGACATGCAGGCCGAGAGCCTCAACGTTCGCGAGATGCTGATGGCCCTGTCCATCGGCGCCGCGGGCAACCCCTCGGCGCAAGCCGGCATGGAGGCCTTGAAGAAGCTGCGCGGCTGCGACATGCACATGACCCACATCCCCAGCCGGGGGGACGAGGCGGGCATTCGCCGTTTGGGGATCAATCTGACCACCGACGCCGTGCTGACGCCGGGGGGCTACTTCCTCAGGTAGGACTATACCACTTCGATGGTCGAGGGGGGTTTGGTGGCGATGTTGTAGGTGACGCTCACCACGCCGGGAACTTCCTCGGTCATGCGCTTGGCCAGCCTGGTCAGCTTCTCGAAGGGCAGATTGGTCGGCTCGGCGGTCACCGCGTCGGTGCTTTCCCAGCAGCGAATCTCGATCTGGAACCCGTAGTCCCGCTTCTTGTCGCGTATTCCGGTGACCCGGTCGCTGTGCAAAACCGCCAGGTACTGGAAGGCGCCCGAGTCCTTCAACTCGTCTTCCACGATCACCGTGGCCTTGCGCACCAGATCGGTTCGCTCGGGGGTGACTTCACCGACAATCCGGGTGGCCAGGGCCGGACCGGGGAAGGGCGGGCGGTTGTATAGCTCTTCGGGCAGGCCCAGGGCCTTGCCGACCCGGCGCACGCCGGTCTTGCGCAACTGGATGATGGGCTCGAGCACCTTGTAGCCGAACTCCTTCTGGGTGTCGATGCCCAGCTGCTCGAGAATGTTGTGCTGGCGCTTGATCTTGGCCACGGTCTCTTCCACGTCGGTGTAGTTGGTACCCTGGAGAAGGTACTTGGCGCCGCTGTCTCTGACCAACCGGCCGAAGACTTCCTTGTAGAAGGTCTGGGTGATGGCCTCGCGCTTCTCCTCGGGATCGATCAACCCCTTCAACGCCCCGAAAAACTGCTCCTTGGCGTCGACCAACTCGACCTTCACACCCAGGTCCTTGAAAATCGACACTATATACTCGGGCTCCCCCTCGCGCATGATCCCGTTCTCGACGAAGTAGGTCTTCAGTTTTTCCCCGAGCGCCCGATGGCCGATCAGCGTCACCACCGCCGAATCCACCCCGCCGGAAAGCGCGTTGACGGCCACGCCGTCACCGACTGTCTCTTTGAGCTGAGCTACCTGCTCCTCGATGAACTTTTCTTCCACCAGATCATCCAGCTTGATTTCCTGGATATCCATGAAGCCTCCTCCTT
>Ga0180432_10002578_pt1 | contig 27030 bp, 15 predicted proteins | sample SS_ome_10_FD_132414 | JGI IMG/M metagenome (GOLD analysis project Ga0180432, IMG submission 132414) | Hypersaline lake sediment archaeal communities from the Salton Sea, California, USA - SS_1_MS_2 metaG | ecosystem: Environmental > Aquatic > Non-marine Saline and Alkaline > Hypersaline >... | reverse complement strand
CAGTCTCGAACTTGCCCGAAGGCGGGAACCAAAGAACTTGCTCGCCTGACCAACCAGTAAGGCGTCCATATCGATCACGGGAGAACCGCCCGACATGGTGACAATCGGAACGTCCAGAATCACGCGGTCCGTGAACAGGCGCTCGATAGAATCTTTCGATTCCTGATCGCCGGTCGATTTGATTTCAATGTTCGGCTCGATCAGCGCCATGCGCTTGTCATACCGTTTCCAATACACGTACATGTCCCCCGCCTGCAAACCGGCGAAGGAATCCCCGCTGGCCACGGTCATGGCAATGAACGTCTTCGTTCTCTCGTATCCCGATGGCAGGGCGGCGAGCATCTGGCCGTCTTTTTTGCGAATCCAAATCGTATAGAAACTTCTGGCGCCGTCCGCTGTCGAAACGACTTGTTCATACCCTTTGGTCACTTCACTCAACGGTGGAAATTCAGGCTTTTCTTCCCGCTTGGAAGACGCGGCGCCTGTCCCCAGGGAAGATAGACTCATGATGATAACAGCCAAGGCGAGTACCATTCGTTTCGTTCTTGACGTTGGATTATCCATCTCGCAATCTCCTGAAACCTGCATAAAGCTCCCTTTCAAATCCGACCGGTGACGATACCGAATCAGAACATTTTACGAAACGGATATTCTATGGTTTCTTTTGTGTGATGTCAATGCTGTTGTCGGTTTTTACACGAGCAAGCGGAGCGTCTCCGGGAAGAAAATCAAGACAGGGGGTCGGCCGATAACTCGCATTATGACACGAATTGAGATCGAAGACTAAGGATAACGAAATGGAGCAACTCTATTATGGGACTTCTGGCCAAAAATCGAAGCCCATTCAATGAAAGCGCACTTAATGCGACGTGAGAAAAAAATGAGACGTCCTCTTACTCCTGTCACAAAAAAACAGGAAAAAGACTCTATGATCCGACAAATGGAGGCTTTTTTAGCCTGTCGTATTGTTAATGATCAAGTGCTTGGATATCGATGATAGTCTTTTCTTCTCGCGTCTTGATTTGAGGGAGAAAATGTGACCGGGCACTTCACTCAACGCCTTTGCCATCGATGAAAGCTTCGGCTCCCGGTATTTCGTGGAGTCGGCTCGGGGTCCCATATGATACACGACCCGATTGGCCCCCGTTGGTGCAAAAGACTGCTCGGTATTGTCGACTGTTGGATCCCAAATTCCCTGGAAAATCGATGCCACATCCTTGTGCAAACCTGCTTGATATTCTGCCATTATTTGTCCTTTCGGGCGAATACGTTGTTCGTAGTTTGCACGATTGTCAGAAGAGGAATAGCAACGCGAGAAAAAATGAGGATAAAACAGCTCAGACCTTCATTCTTCTCAACACCCTTCTCACCCCACTACTATAATGGATTCCCCTCAAAATGTCAAAAACAAAATTCAGGAATTCCTTTAATTTTCCGTCCCAATCTCTCGGATTTGATACATTATGTCGAAATCGACGCCACGAATCTCTTTTTTTACGCCGAAAACAGTAAAATCACTCCCGATCCTTACGGAAAAGGCCCGTCATCGTTTCCACCCTTAACTAAGAGCCCGGACCATATCGAACGAGCCCCGTATCCGGAACAACCTTCTCCTGAACGGGGGCGGCGGTGGGAACAGAAGCGGCAAAGTCCCACTCGACCTTCAAGTAGATATGGTCGATCATCGTCTTTTTCTGAGCCCCGATATCATTATTTTCGACTTTGACCTGGAGAGCGCGAAGCTTCTCAGGCATATCGACGAAACTCGTTACATCCCAGGAATCCACGGATTTTCGTAGTTTTCCTGCTCGCGTCGGCGCCTTCGCCGAGATCCACACCTCCGGATCCTCCGGCCAGTTTGTTCCCACGGTCCATTGAACTTTTCCGGGAGCCATCGATCCTTCCTCGTAATGTTCCACACAGACCACAACCGATGCCAACGTCGCGTTGGCCGGGATCGATATATCCGCAAAATCATAGGCGATATAGCTCCCTCCGGATATGCCCTGATACTTATCATCACTGGCTTGGACGATCCCCGTCGTGCCGGCCGCCGTCAATGATTTCCTGCTGCTGGAATCGTATCCGTTCGCCACGGCCAGTGTGGCGTTTTTAGGCGGAGATGGTTTTACGTTGATGCTGAATGCCTGTGTCCCGAAGGCCGAGATATCCCGGCTGTTGACCACCTTAACCTCCACGCGATGAGACGTGTTGTTATGGACTTCGGTCGGCGTCCATTCGACCCGCCCGGTTAACGAATTGATCGTCATGCCCGTGGGTTGAACGGTCAGGGAGTAGAGAAGCTCGTCCGTTCCATCGGGATCGCTGGCGACCACATTATACACATACGGCATATGCATCATCGCCGTCGTTGCAGGTTGGGATGTGATCGTCGGAGGATCATCGACCTCAAAGACGACGACTTTCACTGTCGCGGTATCCGTTTCGCCTCCCTGATCGATGACGGTATAGGTAAACTGATCGTCCCCATGGAACTCCGCCTTCGGCTTATACGTCAGTGTGCCGTCCGCATTGATCGTCACCGAACCGTTCGTGCCTTGCGTGACGCGGTTTATCTTGAGCGTCTCATCGTCCATCTCATGATCGTTGGCCAGGACGTTGATGATTGCCGGCTGGTCCTCCTGGGTCGTGATACTATCATCCTCGGCGGCGGGCGGATCGTTCGTTCCCGTCACGGATATCGTGACCATACCCGGTTTGCTCTGAGCGCCGCCGTCACTGACGACATAGCGGAAACCGTCCACCCCGCTGAAGTCCGGATCGGGCGTATAAATCAGGTTGGGTGCTTCACCGCTCAAAGTTCCATGATTCGGATCGACGACCAGGCTGTAAGTGAGCGGATCGCCATCCGGATCAGTTCCCGTTAGAGTGATCGGCAAGGACGCATCTTCTTCCAGATTGACGTTCATTTCTTTGGCTATCGGCGCATCTTCGACCGCGGTCACGCGAATGGAAACCCTCGCCGGCATACTATCGACGACACCGTCGCGAACGATGAACGTGAATTCGTCTTGCCCGTTGAAATCGGGATTCGGCGTGTAGATCAAATTCGGCTCTGTTCCGCTCAACTCTCCGTTGGACGGCTTTTCAACAATATTGCAGGTCAGCGGATCGCCTTCCGGATCGGTTCCGGCCAGAACGATTTGTACCGGTGCGTCTTCCGATGTTGTGAAGCGGCCGGCATGGGCGACCGGCATGTCATTCACCGGTGTGACCGTGATGGATACGGTTGCGGGTTCGCTGTCGGCCTTGCCGTCGCCGGCGATAAAGACCAGACGATCCTCTCCGCTGAAGTTCGGATCGGGCGTGTAGGTCAGGTCCGGAGCCGTGCCGTCCAGCTTACCCCGGCTTGGGGCCTCGATGACCTTGAAGGTCAATCCATCGCCGTCGGGATCGTCCGCCTTGAGGGTAATCGGTGAGCTCGTATCCTCTGCAACCTTCACAATCTCGTGTTGGGCTCTCGGAATATCCTCCACGGCCGCAACGCGTATCAGTACCTCCACGGGTTCGCTGTCGATGATACCATCGTTGACTTTGAACGAGAACTTGTCCTGACCGTTGAAATCGGGATTCGGCGTATAGATCAAGTTCGGTTCGGTCCCGCTCAACGATCCGTGAGAGGGCTTCGTGATGATACTGTAGGTTAAGGGATCTCCATCCGGATCTATACCCGTCAGGACGATGGATGCAGGTGAATCCTCCGAGGCGATGATATTTTTCGTATTCGCCATCGGCGGATCGTTCACAGGCGTGACTTCAATCGTCACGGTTCCAAGACCGCTGTCGGCCTTGCCGTCGTTTGCCTTGAACGTGAAGGTATCTCGTCCGTTAAAGTCTGAATTCGCTATGTACGTCAGGTTTGGGGGCGCCCCGGTTAATCGGCCTTGAGACGGTTCCGTGACGACGCTGTAGGTCACATCATCGCCGTCCGGATCGCTCCCTGTCAGACGGATGGTTCCACTCGAATCCTCCGCGACAATCACCGATTGGAGGTTGACCATCGGAGGACGATTCGGGGTGATATTGATAGAGATCGTCGCCGGCGCACTGTCGGCCGTACCGTCACTGGCGGTGAACGAGAAACTGTCCTCGCCCGTGAAATGGGCCCTGGGCGTATAGTAAAGTTTCCCGGTCGTTTCAAAGTCCGAATCACTTGCGATCTGCCCGTGGCTCGGTCGTGTGAAAATCGAATAGTTCAGTGTATCACTATCGACGTCCTCTGCTGTCAGATTGATCGAAACAGACTTGTCCACTTTCGTCGTCACTGACTGCGTTTTCGCCAATGGCGGATCGTTCGCGGCCAGGACGGAAAGAGTGACCGTTGCCGGATCGCTGTCCACCTTGCCATCGCTCACTTTGTAAGTAAAACTATCCGGTCCGCTATAATTCAAATCGGGTGTATAGGTCAAACTGGCACCGACACCGCTTAAGCGTCCGTGCGAAGGACCCGTAATGATACTGTACGACAACTGGTCGTTCTTGTTTCGGTCGATCCCCGTTAGAGCGATCAACATCGGCGTATCTTCCTCGATAGCGGCGCTATCGGCCACGGCCGTCGGCCGGGCATTCGTCATGTTAATGGCAAGAAGGACCACGATCACCGCCGTCACGATACCGATCGCCGAGAAGACGGCCACTTTCAGCGCCCGTGAATGCAAAACGCGTCGAACGGCTTCGGCCTTGGCTTGGGCCTTGGCCTCGGCGCGAGCCTCGGCCTGGAGTTTCGCCAGTTCCACAGCCTCGGCGTTGGATTTCTTTTCAGCTTCCGCTCGGGCGGCGGCCTCGGTTCGGGCTTTCTTTTCGGCGTCCGCTCTGAATTCCGCCTCGACTTGCGCCTCTCGCTCGGCTCGAATTCGTGCTTTGGCCTCCGCCTGGAACTTCCTCTCCGCTTCGGTGAGTGCCTTGGCATACGTACTGGCTTTGGCTTCGGCCTGGGCCTTGGCCGCGGCTTCGGCCTCTGCTTCAGCACGAGCCTCGGATTCACGGCGGATCAACTCCATAGCTTCAATTTTGGATTCTTTTTCGGCGTCCGCTCGGGCTATGGCTTGGGTCAATGCACGCTCTTCGGCCTCGGCACGGCGTTGCGCCTCTTCCCGTGTTTCCTGTTCGACTTTAGATTTGGCGTCAATTTCAGTCTTGAGTCGTTCTTCGATTTCCTGGAGTGCTCTGGCTTCAGTCTGGGCCTGGGCCTCCGCTTTAGCCCGGCGCTGCGCCTCCGCCCGCGCTTCCTGCTCCGCTTTGGACTTGGCGTCAATCTCAGCCTTCAGTCGCTCCTCTGCCTCCAGCAATGCTCTGGCTTCGGCCTGAGCCTGCGCTTCCGCTTGGGCCCGACGCTCCGCCTCCGCCCGCGCTTCCTGTTCCGCCTGGGCTCGACGCTGGGCTTCCGCCTTCAACGATTTTTCTGTTTCACTTAGCGTTTTAGCATAGGTAATGGCCTTCTCCTGGGCTTCTCCTTTGGCCGCCGCTTCCGCCTGGGCATTGGCTTCGGCTTCCAAACGCCTCTTGGCTTCCGAACGGGCCTCATTCTCCGCTCTTATTCTCGCCTCAGATTCAGACCTTAATCTCTTTTCTGCTTCAGCCAGTGCTTTGGCTTCGGCCTGAACCTGGGTTTCGGCTTTTTCCCGACGTTGAGCCTCCGCATGAGCGTCCTGTTCCGCTCGGGCCCGGGCCGCCGTTTCAACCTTGAGCAATTCTCTTGCGTCCTTGAGGCCCTTGGCGTAGTTTCTGGCTTTTTCCTGAGCTTCGGCTTTCGCCGCGGCTTCAGCCTGGGCTTCCGCTCGGGCTTTCGCCTCAAGCTCTCTGAGTTCTTTGGCTTCAGCCAGGAGTTTCTCTTCGGTCTCCGCCCGTGCTTTGGCTTCGGCCTGGGCGTTGGTTTCCGCTTTGGCCCGCTGCTTCGCCTCGGCGCGCGCTTTCTTCTCAGCTTTGGATCTCGCCTCAATTTCGGCCTCGAGATCCTTTTGGGCTTTCTGAAGGGCCTGGGCTTCCGCTTGGGCCTGTCCTTCCGCTTTCGCCCGGCGCTGGGCTTCGTTTTGCGCTTCTTGTTCGGCTTGAGTGCGGGCGTTTATTTCCGCTTTGAGTTTCTTTTTCGTTTCGGAAAGCGCCTTGGCGTTCCGTTTAGCTTTTTTCTGCTCTTCAGCTAAAGCGGTCACTTCAGCCTCGACACGAGCGCGTTCTTTGGCCTCGGCCTGGAGGTTCGCTTCGGCCTCTTTCAACGCTTTTGCCTCGGCCTGAGCACGTTTCTCTGCTTTGATCCGATGCTGCGATTCCTCTCGGGCCGCCCGTTCGGCATTCGCTCGTTCATCAGATTCCGCTTTGATCTGCTTTTTCGCTTCGGCTAAAGCTTTGCCGTATTGCGTTGCCTTCTCCTGGGCTTTTGCCAGGGCGGCCGCGCCCGCACCGGCTTCCGCCTTGACTTCGGCAAGGCGTTTTCTCTCGGCCTCTGCTTCAGCCTCAAGTTTGGCGATGTCCTCAGCTTCCTCCCTCAGTTGTTGCTCAACCTTGGCACGGGCCGCGGCCTCCGACTTCGCCTGTTTCTCAGCATTGGCGCGTTGTTTGGCCTCCGTTTTTGCGTGCTTTTCAGCCTTGGACCTTGCCTCGATTTCTTCCTTTAATTTATCTTCTGTCTTTGCCAGGGTTTTGGCGTATGCCTTGGTTTTCTTCTGCTCCTCAGCCAATGTCGCAGCTTCGGCTTTGAGTCGAGCAAGCTCTTCGGCTCCGGCTTTCAGCTTCTCTTGTGCTTCCGCCAGAGCGGTTATCTCGGCTTTCACTTTCTTTTCCGCTTCGGCACGCCGCTCGGCCTCTGTTTGTACTCGTTCCTCGGCTTTCGATCTGGCTTCGATTTCTTCTTTGAGTCTTTTTTCGGCCTCTTTGAGAGCCTTGCCTTCATCGAGGGCTTTGGCTTCAGCTTGCGTTCGGTGTTGGGCCTCTCCCTGGGCCGCCTGTTCGGCCCGAAGCCTCGCTTGAGCCTCCGCCTGTAATTTTTCTTCTGCTTGTGTCAGGGCTTCCGCATAGGATCTGGCTTTCCGTCGCGCTTCAGCTAATGCCGCGGCATCGACGCCCACTTCCTCCTTGGCCTCGGCCTCGAGTTTGGCCAGTTCTTCAGCCTCGGCTTTGAGTTTTTCCGTTGCTTCGGCTCGCGCGGCCACCTCCGCCTGGGCTCGGGTTTCCGCTTCGGCACGCCGTTCGGCCTCGGCGCGCGCCTCCTGTTCTGCTCTGGACCGGGCTTCGACTTCGGCCCTGAGTTTCTTTTCCGCCTCGGCCAGCGCGTTCGCTTCTTTCCGGGCCTTCTCTTCCGCTTGAGCGCGTTGCTGAGCTTCCGCCATCGCGGTCTTCTCGGCTTTGGATCGGGCGTTCACTTCCGCCTTCAGCCTTTCTTTCGCTTCGGCTAAGGCCCGGGCTTCGGCCTGGGCTTTTTCTTCGGCCTGGACACGACGCTGGGCCTCTTCCTTTGCTTTCTGTTCGACCTTGGACCGAGCTTGTGTTTCGGCCTTGAGCTTGTCTTTCGCTTCGGCGAGCGCTTTGGCTTCGACCTGGGCTTTTTCTTCGGCTTGGGCCCGACGCTGAGCTTCTTCCTTCGCTCTTTTTTCGATTCGGGAACGGATTTCAATTTCCGCTTTGAGTTTTTCCTGGGCTTCGGATAGTGCTTTGGCTTCCTCCTGGGCTTTGGCCTCGGCTTCCGCTCGACGCTCAGCCTCCTCATGCACTTTTTGTTCGATTCGGGACCGGGCTTCTCTTTCCAGCTTGAGCTTTTCCAATGCCTCAGCTAAGGCTTTCGCTTCCGTTTGAGCTTTCGCTTCGGCTTGCGTTCGATGTTGCGCTTCCTCCTTCACCTTTTGCTCGACCCTGGAGCGGGCTTCGGATTCCGCTTTGAGCTTTTGCTGTGCCGCCGTCAATCCCCTGTCTTCGGCCTGTGCCTTGGCTTCCGCTTCTTCCCGGCGTTTGGCTTCTTTCTGTGCCTTCTGCTCGGCTTTGGCGCGGGCTTCGGTCTCCGCCTTGAGTTTCTGCTCCGCTTGCCTTAGCGCATCGGCATATAATTTGGCTTTCTTTTCGGCCTCGGCGATGGCCGCACCTTCCGTCCCGGCCTCGGCCCTGGCTTTGGCCTCAAGTTTGGCCAATTCCTTGGCTTCGGCCTTTAACTTCTTCTCTGTTTCGGCTCGCGCTGCGGCTTCGGCCTGGGCTTTCGCTTCCGTCTGGGCGCGACGCTCCGCTTCCGCGCGCGCTTCTTTCTCGGCTTTGGATTTGGCTTCGATTTCGGCCTTGAGTTCCTCTTGGGCTTCGGCTAATGCCTTGGCTTCCGCCTGGGCCCTGGCTTCGGCCTGAGCACGTCGTTCCGCCTCGGCGCGCGCTTCTTTTTCAGCCTTGGATCGCGCTTCCGCTTCCGCCTTCAGCTTTTCTTCCGCATCGGCCAGTTTCTTGATATAGTCTCTTTCCTTTGCCTGTGCTTCCTTAATCGCGGCGGCGTTCGACACATATTTTGCGCGGTCGGTCACGGCCGGCAATTCCGTCGGGACAACGCGTTTTCTTTTGTAATGACCGTTCTCAACCTCGTCGGCCAACGACCGGTATTCATCCGCCCCGGCGCTTTCCGGCGCATAGGTGAAAATCGGCTCGCCCGCGCTGGGCGCTTCCGCCAGGCTGATGGTGTTGTGGATGACCGTATCGAAAACCAGGTCTCCGAAGAACTGTCGCATCTGGAGCTCGACTTGCTGACTGAGGACTTCGGCTTCAACAAACGTCAGGAGAATGCCCTTGATTTTCACAGAGCACGGATAGAATCGCCTTCGAGTCAGTTTCACGGTTTCGAGCAATTGTTTGAGTCCTTCCAGGGCGTAATAATGCACCTGAACGGGCACGATGACATCCGTGCTGGCCACAAGGGCGTTAAACGTCAGCAGGCCGATGGACGGCGGACAGTCAATCACGCAATCATCATAATTTTTGCCAATCGTCTCGAGCTGCTCGGCCAAAACGAATTCTTTTCGCGACAAACTCGTGAGTTCCTGTTCGGCTTTCGAAAGTAAATTGCTGCTCGGCGCCAGATCGAGTCCCTTGATCTTCGTCTTGGCGATTACCTTCGAGATTGGGATTCGCTTGCCGGACAGAGAATGATAAACCGTGTTCTTGAGTTTGCCCGGCGCGTAGCCGAAACCAAGCGTTGCATGGGCTTGGGGATCGAGGTCAACAATCAACACTCTTCGGCCTTTGCGAGCGAGAGCGGCGGCGAGGTTCACTGCAGTGGTTGTTTTACCGCAACCACCCTTTTGATTCGTGATCACTATCGTTTTCATATTTCTCTCGGAAATTCATCTCGAGGGCAACACAACGATTTCCTCCATGTCTCTCGCTGGCAGCTCACTTGACAACGGTAAGCCAGCCCAGATCAGTCATACTATCACGGTATAGAACACATCAATATCGGTTTTTTTGACGTCCTTCTCCTCTGAAAAAAACCACCCCATCATTATCCCGAACCCTGGTCATTCACTCTGAGAACTCGCCCTCCGGATACTGGGGAATGTTGCTGAAAAGAACAACGTGAACAGTCCCTCGCCTCCGGCTCCCTGGCCTTTCATCCTCTCCTCGAATACGTCCTGCATTCGGTATGACAAGTCACATTATCAACCGCTTGCTCCGCGGTCTTATCGGAGAAACGCGGAAAGCCCCCGGGTGTGTCTCTTCATCACACCTGCGACTCAATCATAGGATACCATAGTAGCGACTGAAAGTCAAGACTTTTCAGCTCAAAATGGCCGGTGTCGAGCGTTTGGGGAAAATTTTATCGAGCTGTCACGCTCATGAGCTGTAAACAAAATCGTTTTGGGACGTTAGACAAGAACCGCCCAAAGAATAAGTTTTGAGACTGCATGTGAAGCAAGGCGAGACAAACTTGCAAGGGAGATAACCTTAGCATGGCTGGCCGGTGGTTTCCAAAACGGTCTGCCACAAATGCCCCAGGGGATCGACTTTCTTCCTTTTCAAGATCGTCAGCGAGATCGGGATATGAACGAAGTGTTGATTCCAGTACCCTACGACCATGTTGGTTCGGCCGGACAGGCCCGCGTGTACGGCGTTTTGACCGAGCATAACGCAGAACGCCGAGTCGTTCGAGTCCGCCGGCAGGCTCCGAATCATATAACTGGGATCGATGTATTTTAATGAGAGCGGTATGCCCTTTTCTCGAAAATGTTCGGTGATCTTTTGCTTAAGGAACAGAGCGATATCTTCCCGCACGATGTTGCCGGAGGCATCGGTTTGGTGCGTGCTATCGTTCCGGTCCATTCGCCATCCCGCGCCTTCGGCAATGACCACGACGGCGTGATGTTTGCGCTCCAATCGTCTTTCAAGGGCGGCAAGAAAACCGTTCTCTCCTTCAAGGACAAGCGGTACTTCCGGAATGAAACAGAAATTCACGTCGCTGTTGGCCAGGGTGCCGTAAGCGGCGATGAAACCGGAATCCCGCCCCATGAGTTTAACCAATCCGACGCCGTTCCACGCGCCTTTGGCCTCCGCGTGCGCACTATGGATTGCCGCGCGCGTTGCCTCGACGGCCGTCGAGAAGCCGAAGGACTGCTCGATGCCGGTAATATCGTTGTCGATGGTTTTCGGAATGCCAATGATCGAGATCGGGAGGTTCCTTTTCTTAATGCCTTTGGCCAGCGCATGGGCGCCGCGCAACGTCCCGTCTCCTCCGAGAACGAACAGGATGTTTATTTTCATCTCTTGCAGTGTGCGGATCATTTCGTCAGTGTCTTGTGGCCCTCGCGACGAGGAGAGAATGTCGCCGCCTTCGTGATGAATCCCGTCCACAAGGTCCGACGTAAGCACAAGAGGGGGTTTCGGTGGATTCGATGATAATCCGGCGTAGCCATAACGAAAGCCAAAGACATTCCGAACGCCGTACTGCCAAATGAGACTCAGGGTAACGGTTCGAATGACGTCGTTGAGGCCGGGACATAAACCGCCGCATGTGACGATGCCGCAGTTAAGCTTTTTCGGATCGAAGTAAATCTTCCGGCGAGGGCCGGCTCTTTCAAACATCGGCGGCTTTTCTGCCGTTTCCTGAATCATCTTGAGATACTCGGAATGGGAATACACGAGAATCTTCTCATCGTTATCAATGAAATGGCGTCCTCCCGGTAAAAGCGGGGAGTCTATTGCCGCTTTTCCAAGTGTCTCAATCGCCAAGTCGGGCAATTCGTTCGGTTGTAAATATTCGGCATCCATAGAACATCCTTAGTGATGATGGAATTATGGACGATGGCCCGCGATCTTGTCAAAAGGTTTCTGGAGTTTTATTGCGACAGGAATCCGCTAACACTGTGGGGTTTCTATTTCGTCATAACAAGTCAATGTATGAATTTATCTGAAAAGAGTGGCAACCTCAAGTGCAGCTTGGGGATGGCCATCACACACCATCCCCAAAGCCTTCGGCTTTGAGGATGCCACCCTGTTGCATGCATAGAACTGACCAATTTTAAACGCTATAAAGTGCTACCTTGAAGCGATCATCTGCGTGCCCCGCGGGCGACAATCTTGTTGTCTGTCTTCAGAACTTCGATTTGTTGCGTCCATCGCGCTTCCCCGGTTTCATTGGTTGCGATGATCGTGTATTTCGTTGTCTCCGACGGATAGACGGCTTGAGAACCCAATATACCGACCTTGCCCACCCCAGGTTCGATGCGAATGCGATCCGCGTTTGAAACCGACCAGCTCAACGAGGAGCTTTGCCCCCGGCTGATTTGCGAATGCGCCGGGGTAAAACTATGAATCGTCGGAGTGTTTCCATGATCGGCTCTGAGTTCATTCACATTCTGCCGATCATACATTCCCTGAGGTTTCGTCAGCTTGTCGAGGTGCATTTGGACGGACGGTAGATCGTTTGGGTCCTGAATCCCTTCGGTTGTACTCTCTGTCTTCGTCTCAGACTCAATCTTCGAGGCCGTTTCCACGGGTGTCTCAGCAACCGTTTCCGTTTCAGCCTTCACCGTCGTTTCCACCTCCGCCTTGACGGTCGTCTCCGGCTCGGATTTCGCGGTATCATCGGATGTATCGTCCGATGTCGGCCCGTTTAAGTCTTCCAGAGAAGTGTTGATCCCCCGCCGGATGCTATCCAGTTTTTTCTGCGCACTTTCTGCTTCGGCGACGGTGGCGTTAGGTTCTTCGATCACACGCGGCGTCATAAACACGAACATTTCGCTATTGGACAGGGAAACTTCATTATGACGGAACAGACCCCCGATCAACGGCGCGTCGCCGAGCAGTGGAAGCTTGTGTTCGATCGTGCTGTCCTTTTGAAACAGGATGCCCCCGAGCAGAAGCGTCTGTCCGTCCATCACGATCATATTCGTCGTGGTCTCCATGACGGTCCGGACGGGCTGATCGTTCACATTATCCGAGGTCAACTGGGAGATTTCGACATTCACAACCATATCGACATTGTTCTCAGGCGTGATACTCGGTCGGGCCCGCAGTTCCATACCGACCCTGTCGAATTCAATATTCTGGCTGGTGGTTTGCTGCGTGATGGATTCGCTGCCCCGGAACGCCACTTCGCTGCCCTTGAAGAAATTCGCCTGCTCGTTGTCCTTCGTCCAGAGTGTCTGTTGATTCAACACTTTGGCGTTGGTTTTCTTGATGAGGAAATCAATCAAGGCGTAAATATCCGTCCCGACGCCAAGGACAGACCCGGAACCGGAGGCAGCCACGCCCGAACTAGACGAAATGGTTCCGGCGGCCGAGCCATGCGTTCCGATATTGGTCAAATTGCCCAGAGCCACGAGCGCGTTTTGGCCTAGCGTCCCGAACGCCAGAGGATTCGTCGATAGCTCGACCCCGAGAGACGTGACTTTGGAATGCTCAACCTCCACAATAATGGCCTCGATCACCACCTGCTTGCCCGGCACGTCCAGTGCATTGATCAGTTCTCTTATTGCGTCCATGAACTCCGGCGGGGACAGGACCATGATCGACTTGGTGTGCGGTTCCGGCACAAAACGGACCCGCCCAATGACGTTGCTGATCGGCATTTCCTGCCCGAGGCCCATGCTGCTGCGCGCCCCGGCACCCGACCAGGGTGGTGTATAGGGTTCATCGCTCGTCTGGGCATTGTTATTATTCGCGGTGGTACTATTGTCGCCCGTACTATCCATCGCCGACTCCCCGGTCAGACCCTGCGCCGTGCGACGAATATTCGCCTGCTGCCCCGGTTCGACGAACAACGCATTGAGACGCTCGGTCAGGTCCTCGGGATCGGCATACTTGAGTTCTATAACTTCCGGAATCTCGCCCATTTCCTGGCTGTCCAGTTCTGTGACCAGGTTCTCAATGACGTCATACGCCCCGGCAATGTTGCTGATGACGATGATCTTCTTCGTGCCCGGCACATCTTCAAAGGTCAATTGTCCATAGAGCGGCCCGACGATTTTCTGTCTGTCATCTTGATCATCGCCGAAGATGTACCGGCGGAAAAAGTCGCCCGTGCTGCTCGATTCTTCACTGAAGAGCGTTCTGAGCAGGTCCGCCATCTGCACGGGATCGGAATTCTGCAGCGTGAAAATTCTCGGCCGGACCTGGTCCAGATCGAGCGGAATATCCCATTCGTCTATCTGGTCGGCAATCTTGAGCATGTTCTCCGGGGAGGCGATCACCGTGATCTGGTTCATCGTTGAGAAGGCGATGACCCTCACCGTGTCCTGAGTTTCAACATTCCGCGAGCTTCGGCTGTAGCCGCGGGAGCTATAGCCATAACTATAGCTATAGCCGGCTTCCTGCTCGTATAGACCCTCGAGGTTTTCCTTGACCCGGTCGGGATCGGCATATTTCAACTTAAAGACCTTGGTTTCGAACATACCCGTGGGGATGTCGATTTCGGCGATCATCTTCTTCACCATCTCTCGCATCTCCGGCCTTCCGAAAATCATGATCTGCCTGGCCTGGGTCAACGGCTGAACGAGAACGCTCTGCTGCAATTCCGAGCCCGGCATCTCTTGCATCACTTCGTTGAGGCGCTGCGCCACTTCGGACACATCGGCGTATCCCAGTGAGATGGTTTCATATTCGTTGGAGATGGCCTGTTCCTGGTCAAGCTTCTTTATCCACTCGTCAATCTTCTTCATATCTTCGGCCGAGGCCCGTGCGATGATCCATTTGCGCGTCGGTTCGGGAATCAATACGATGGGGATCTGGCCGGTCCCGATCACAGGCGAGGAGCCTGAGGATCGTCCGTAACTCGATCGACTGCTTCGACCGTAGGAACTGTAGCTTCGTCCGTAATAGCTGCTCGATCCGTATCGGCTTCGGCTGCTGCTGCGTCCGGAACTGCTTCCGCCGGCCCCGTCGATGCTCAAGAGCATTCGTAGCACTTGTACGATCTCCGCGGGATCGCCGTTATACACCTCAAAAATATCCTGCTGGGCCTGTTCGGCTTCGGGGATGTCGAACTGCTCGATAATCCCCTCGAGGCGCATCAGGTTCTGGACCGTATCGACCACAAACAACGTTCGGGTGTTCTGATCCGCCGTCACGTGGCCGGCATCGGTGAGCAGGGGCTCGACGATCTGGGCCATCTGAGTCGATGCATAGTTTTTGAGCCTGAAGAATTTTTGAACGACCTGGTTTTTGTTTTCAATTTGAGAGAGTGGATAATCCACCAGGATGGTCGGGACGGCTTTGTCCAGCTTTTTAATCCACTCGGCGATTTGCTCCATATCTTCAGCCGCCGCCTTGGCGATCACCCAGTTGTACGTCGTTTCGGGGATCAGGATCGCCGGCGTCTGGCTGGTCCCAACCGTGACCGTTGTTGCCGTGCCTCCACTTCCTCCGGAACTCCTGCTCTTGCTTTTGTCCCTGCTCAAAGTACTCCGTACGGGCGGGGCGGGGCGTCCTCGATAGGGCGCTCGCGAGGTGCTGCCGGGGCTGTTGCTCAGCAACATCTCCAACAACGAGACGATCTCTGTGGGGTCCCCGTACTGAATCTCGAAGATCTCGGTCTCCAGCTCCGCCACCTCGACGACATCGTACTGCTCGATCAGCAAACCGATGCGCATCAGGTTCTTGACCGTATCAATCACCAATAGACTGCTGGTGTTCTCGTCGGCGCTGACGTAGCCGTACTCGTCCATCAACGGCAAAAGAATTTGGCCCATCTGCGAGGCACTGTAATTCTTCAGCTTGAAGAATTTCTGAACGAACTGGTCCTTGTTCTCGATCAGGGCCAGGGGATAATCCGAAGAGATCGTGGGGACCTCGCCGAGTTTGGCCTGGGCGATGGGTTTGAGGAAAATAGCGTTATCGGCAAATTCCGCAGCGTAGCCTTTCATCCGCAGAGCCGCAAAGATCATCGAAAGTGCTTCGCTTCTCGGCAGTTTTTTCGGCGCGAGAATAGTCACTTTGAGTTTCTTCGCTTCGTCGTCCGGAATAATCGTCTTACCCGTCCATTCGGCCAATTTCTTCAGGATTTCCTTCATCGCGACATCGTTCAGGTTTAGGGATTCCATCGGATCATTGGCGTCCTCCGGTTTTTTGGACTGGTCGCTTTTGGCCACGTCTCTCTCGGGCCGGTTCGGGTCGCGCGGCCTGCCGGGTTCATTGGCGTCAAAGGATACCATCGGATCATTGGGATCGCCGGGCTTTTTTGTTTCGTCTGCTTTGGTCGGCCCGGCGGCCGCGACGTCACCCGGCTTCTGAGCCTGTTCGGGTTGCGGCCGGAGACCGACCCACCAGACGATGAAAATGGCTGCAATGCCGACTAATATTGAAATAATTGTTTTTGACCGTTCCATTCTATTCACCTCGATAGGAATTGACCTGTTTTCTCACTGTCCATCATCCGGTCGGCTTCGCCGTCGACTGCCAAAACCGCGCTCACCGCCTTGCCTGCCGCGGGGGACCCCGGGTGTGATGCCGTATTTTTCGAATATCTTTGCTCTCGCCTCCGCTTTTTCTTCCTCCGTCATATCTTCCGAACGCTCCCTGAGCGCCTCGAACTCTTCTCTCATTTTAGTTCTGTCTTCTTCGGAAAGTTGAGTGCCGAGTCCTCCTCGTCGTCTGCCCCCGAATCTTTCGCGCATCTGGGCGAACACCTCCCGTCGTTCTTCCTCGGACATATTCTCAAGTTCCTCTCTTGAAGGCATTCCAGGCGCTCCGCCGGGACCGCCCATTCTCGGGCGAGACGGTCCGTCTTCCGGAACCGGGCCGTCCGGAGCGGGGCGTGCATCCGGTTCCCGGTCCTCGTCGGGAGAGGTTGTCTTCTGTGTAACGTCTTTGGCTGAAGAGGACGTTTGCGGTTTCTCAGTCTTCTCGCCCGTTGTAGCTCCGGCTTTGGCATGGAAAAACCGTATCTCTCTTATGCACACTCCGAGACCGTAAGCCGCTACGAGCACGCTAATACAAACGATGACGAATACGATTGATATTCCGGACTTTTTCATGATTACTATCCTCGCAGTGTATATTCTATCACCGGCCACCTCGGCCGCCTCGATCTCCACCGAACCGTTTTCGCATTTCAGCCCTGAACTTCTCCTGCTCCGCCTCGGACATTCGTGAGTATCTCTCTCGGGCTTCCATCATTCGAGCCCTCATCTTTTCCCTTTCGGCCTCAGACATCTGTGAAAATCTCCCGCCGGGTCCCCCGGGACCTCGGCCGCCTGGGCCTCCTCGTTCCGGACCGCGGCCGGGTGAGCCTTGAGGCTGAACAACGACCATATTTGGAGGACCTCCCCTGGAACCGCCCGGCTTGGGCATCGGTCTGGACGGTCTGGATTTCGGACCGCCGCCCGGCGTTGGAGCCCCCGACGCATCGATCGGGCGAAACACTTTCTCCTTGCCTTCCCACTCGGTGGTCACGGAGGACGGACCAATGGCCACAATTTTGGCCTCTCCGACCTTGTCGCCGGTTTTGTACCATTTGCCGTTGATAAACGCCTCATCCCCGAAGATGCCAAAAACGGACTTGATGGGATGCTGTTTCGGTTCAGGAGGTGAGAACAAGTTCTTCTTCTTTAACCCCTCTGCAAGCGGTTTGGCCTTGGCGAGCTGACGCTCCACGACCTTGGAGTCCGTCTGACTCCGGTCGATAGCCGTTTGTACGATATTCTTTGCTCGGGTTTGTGCGACGAAATAGCCCGTCGCTTTCGCTAAGGCCGTCACACCGGAAAAGACCGCAACGCCAATCAAGGCCATGGGAATCAGTTTCTGCTTGTTTTGTGCGAGTTCTTTGAGTTGATCCATCGTCATGATCCACCTCCTTTTTGAGGTTGGGCGGCAAACGTCGAGACCGTCAGATTCAGTTCCAATTCCTGTGGTTTCTTCGGATCCGTTTTCTTAATTTTGAATTCCTCGATTCCGACGAGATAGGGATTTTCATTGAGCCGGGAAAGAAAATCAAGCACTTGTGAAAACCTGCATTTAGCGCTGCATTTGACAAGCAGCAGATCGTACCCCGTCATGGGTGATTTCCGGCTGGTTTGAACCTGGAGGGGTTGGTTCTTGATTCCGGCCTTCTTCAATTGCTCGCTCAGCTTGTCCCTGAAGAGAAAACTCTGTTCATCCTCGACTTTCGGCATGTCAAAAGCCGGAACGATGGACGTCAAACCCGCTTGTTTCACATCATCGACGTCGATGGCGTCCAGTTTGGCTTGAAGTTGAGCACTTTTTGTTTTGGCCGCGGCCCAATGATCGCGCCACTCCGCTCCGAACACAAACAGAAGAATCAGGACGGCGCCCACGGCGCCGAGCTTCAAGGCCCGTATATCTTTTTCCGTTAATTTATCAATCATGGCTTTCCCAAACTCGATCTTTTGACCTTCTTTTTGGTGAAGTTTCTATAATGAAATGTCATTTTGAATGTAATCTTCTTGCCCTTGCCGCTCGTGGTCGGCGTACAAGTTACTTCCTCGATACCTTTTTGATCCTGGAGACTCTTCTCGAAATCTCTGAGCTGGTCGTTGTTGGCGACCTGGCCGCCGATGGTGGCGACTTGGCCTTTCTTGAATTGCAGGCTGTTCAGCGTAATCCCACGTTCACCGCTCTCATTCACCAGCTTCAGGAGATCGAGCATGTCCGGCCTTTCCTGGGCAACCGCTCGAACAAGCTGTTGCCGCTTAACAAGCCAGTTTATATCCATATCTGAAAAAGACGCTTCTAATCGCTTTTCTATTGCTCCTGTTTTTTTGACATCTACCGCATAGGCCACCAACGCCAGCAGGAGCAACATCCCCGCCGCTAAGGCGCCGGCGAGTTTCGGCGAGGATAACCAGTGTCTCTTTTCTTTCTTCTCGCTCGGACTGTACACGCGCGAGAAAATATTTAATTCGTTATTTCCGCCTTCAAGCGCTAATAACGCCAGCCCAATCGGCGCCCGGTATTCATAGAGAACCCCGGCATCGGGATCAGTGGTCGCTTTGATCCGGTGAACATCCGGCAACGCCACGCGCGCATTGAATTGGGCCGTTCGCAGCGCCGAAACAATGCTCTCGTGTAACGCGTTGCCGTCGGAGAGGACACACACCGGTAAATCATTCTCTCCCGCACAACCATATAATATCAATACACTTCTGAGGTCCTGAATAAAACGTTCGGTCGTTTCGTTTTGTGCCTGTGCCCCTTCCGGGGGGAAATCCTTCATCCCCACATCCAACACCACCGCATTGCTCAACCGCCCGTTTTCAACCAAACACACCAGCGCGTTCCACGCGCCCATACTCAGGAGAACGGCCCTCTTTTCAGTCCCTGAAAAGATCGTCCACCATGCCTTTACGATCCCCTCACAATCTAACAGAATCTTCTCCGGGCGAATGGACCGCACGCTTTGGGCGAAGGATTGAAGGTGTTCCTTTCGCGCCACGGCCATCGTGATGCCAATCTCACCCCCCATCATGGGGTCGGTTCGCCAGGTCATCTCAATCTGTTCGGTCGGGAGCGGCAGTCGGCTTTCTGCCTGTAATTCCACAATGGAAGCGATTTCTTTGTCGCCGACTTCCGGCACCGTCGTATGGTGGAAAATCGTTCCCGCAGAGTTGTAGCCGATAATCACTTGTTTGCGATTTTCCACTCCGACCGACTCGTTCGGCTCCGGCGTTAATCGGCACTCGGCTGAAAACCGAACCCAATCCACGCCCGCCTCTTCGGCACTTTTCGTCCAGACCATTTCCAGGACGCCGTTCTGTTTTCGCAGTTCCACGCCCTTGAGCTTGTCGTCGTCTTTGACGATGGCCACCACGGATCGCGGTTGATCCACTTCTGTTTTGTTATGATTCATATCGTTTGATCTTTCACATCAAAGGCCGTAAAGCCTCAAAGAGATGAAATCTCCATCGTTAATTATTTGCTCCCTGATACCAAAAAAGCACCTTACACGGTGTCTCGCTTCGATCCACGACGGCTTCGGTGATTAGTGTGGCGCCGGTCGGCCCGTTCCGGTCGGCTGTGGCGACGCACCGAATCGTATAAATGTCGGAGCTTGTCGTGACATAGTTTTCGATTTGACTGAACGTGTTCTGATCCAATATCTGTTGCTCGACGAGTTCTGAGGGGTCTTGAATCCCTTCGGTTATACTTTCACGGTAATCAATGACAGCCAGGGCATTTCGTTCGCCTTCATTGTCGCCGCCAAACAAAGCCGCCAGAACAATCTCCGAAGCCGTATTAATGTTAATCTTCGCATACGCGGGTTGGTTGGTATTCTGACTATTCTGGTTTTGGCTCTGCTGGCTTTGATTGCTTTGATTATTTTGATTCTGGTTATTTTGCGTGCTCTGGTTCTGGTTGTTTTGGTTCTGGTTGTTCTGGTCCCGGTTGTTTTGATTTTGATTGGTCTGGTTCTGATTGCTTTGGTTCTGATTACTTTGGTTTTGATTGTTCTGGTTTTGACTGTTCTGATTTTGGTTACTTTGGTTCTGGTTACCCTGACTCTGGTTTTGAGTTTGATTGCCCTGGGTTTGGCCTTCGGCCGAGGAGTAGCAGGTCAGGTAGGCCGCCCAACCGACGTCCAGCACATCGTCTCCGTCGTCCAGCGGCGGACTGAGGTCTCCGTCTCTCTCGTTGTAGTCCAGTTGCCCGTTCAAATTGGTGTCTTCCCCATAGAACAGATCATCCGTTACGTCCTTAACCAGGAGCAATTCGCGAATCGTCTTAAAGGGGCCGTTTCGAGCGATGTAGCCGAACGTCAAACTCTCATAGTACCCGCTTTCAACGCCCATCGCGTCCGGGATATCATTCTCATCCCGCCAGTCCATAATCGCATCGGCAATCTCTTCGAGCATATAGGGCAATCCCATGAGCTGGTCTTTAGTCGCCGTGTTGATATTTAACTTGCTCGCCTCATCAATCACCTCTACGGTGAACCAGCACCTCTCCAGTAAGACGTCGTTGAAGTCTTCGTCATTATCGCTCCATGTGTCGATAAGGCTGTCGTTCTCCGTTTCATCATCCTTCAGCACGGCCATCGCTTTTTCGATCCCCGCCCGACTGGCCCACTTACAGCGCACGGCATCCATCCTCGATGCGCCGACTTTCAGATCGAGGCGACTTTTGCGCCCGAGGATCGCCACCATCACCGTCAGGATCACGACGGTCCAGAGCACCGTGATGATAACAAGTCCTTTTTTCTTTCCGTCGATACACATTGGCTTACAAACGCTCGTATCTCCTACTCACTTTCGGTTTGCCCGCCGGTCTCAAGCGTCATAATGTCTCCGCCCGAGCGTTTCAAAGGCACGAGCAATGACTGGCTCAATGGCTCGCCTTGATCCGTCTGCTTGGCGATCAGGGTGATTTCCAAAAGTTCCGGGAGGGATCGCATTTCCTCGGGCCATTCATCGGCCCATTCCTGCCCGTCGTAATACTGCACGTAGAATGCCTCGATATTCTCGGCAATGACGGTCAAGACGCCGCCCGGCTCCTCGACCTCCTTATTGGGATTCGGCCAAAGTCGTCTCATCAGGACCGAGCGTTCTTCGTCCGCCACCAGGGAATATTCCACTTCGTACACGTCCCCTTCCGGCTGGCCGGCTCGGGCTTTCGTCCGGCATACCGTGTAAAACATCAAATAACTCGAGCTGATATCGTCCGACACGTCCTGCACCATCCCGATGAAACGGAAGTTGTCGCTTTCTTCATCGCGATAGATATTCGTCAGATCCCTGGCAATCATATTCGCGGCAAATCTCACTTCCGCCGCCGTGGCGATATTGCGATCCAGCATTTCCGAACTGATGGTGATAGTCCTCAGCGCGCCGACCGCCACCAGCGCAATGAATACGCCGATCGTGGAAGCGACCAAAACTTCGACCAACGTAAATGCCTTTCTTCTCAGAATCATCTTTTCTCGATTATTCCTGTCCGGCTGCCGCAGCGCTGTCATAGCTTGCCACGGTCGTACCGTTCAGCATGGTATCCACGACAAGACTGTAAGGGCGATTGGCCTCGACCCAACTGATCGTCGCCCTGACCAGATACAAATTATTGATCTCCTGATATTCCGTTTCAATCACCCAGTGATAGGTGTCTCCGGCTTCTTCGATATCTCCTTCCATTTCACCCAGTTCGCTCACGGAATCGATCCCGACGTAGTCGATCAGTCCCATTTGCTTGTCCGCCAGAAACGCCGCCGTCTCATAACGCCTGTTCAGCCGGGTTCCAATCAGCGCGCGAGTGGCGATTGATCCGACGATCATCACGGCCGCGCAAAGGATCACGCTCGAAGCGATCACTTCGACCAGGGTAAAACCGTTCTGTTTGCCGGCTATGCGTCTCATTGTTGTTCAACATCCAAGTCGATGGTGGTGGCCACGACATTGTCAGACGTACCGAAATACGCCTTGGCCTTTCCGGTGGCGGCGCTGATACTGATGGCGTAGCGCGTTCTGCCGTTGCCGATTTGAACCACGGCCGATTGCGCGGTCCCGTTTGGTGAAAAGATAATCGTCTGTTGCTGTTCGCTCTCCGACTCGGTTTCCCACTCGCCCGGCACGATCTCAACCGCCTCGAACGTGACATCCGCGTCGAATTGCACCGGTTTGCAGTAAACGTCCCGAACGATCTGAAGGCCCATTTCTTCGCTGCCCTCGTCCCACTGCAAGGTGGTCAGCCAGAATCCCTGGTTGGCCATATCCAGCTCCAGCCTGTAGGGTGTTTGTTTCTCCAGCGCCATAATTCTCGCATACTGGGCTGTGAGCAGGAAATCCTGTACGGCTTTTCTTACCTTCATGCTCTTGAACGTTCCCATGTACAGACCGGTCCCCGCGCTGGTAATCAGCCCGATAACAAGCACGACCAGCAGAAGCTCCGCGATGGTAAAACCCCGCCGCCGTATGATGTCTTTTGCGTTTCGCATTGATAGGCAACCGTTCGAGCGTATTGTCTTATTGATTAACGATATCCGCGTTGTCTCCTTCGCCGCCTTCCATGCCGTCCTGTCCATAGCTGACCAGGTCGAAACTGCCCGGATTAACTTCGCCTTCAGCGACATAGATATACGGATTGTCCCACAAGTCCATCAGATCGCTTTCCTTGCAATAGGGGCCGTTCCACTTTTCTTCTTCCATCTCCGCCGGCGGGACAATCAACACCTCCAGACCTTCGGAATCGTCCGGATAGCGTCCGCAATCGATGCTAAACCGGGCGAGGGCATTCTCGACGATGGCCATCTTCGCGCGTGTCAGGTCCGCCTTGGTTTTGCCGATGCCGCTGAACATCCTCGGCGCAACGAACGCGGCCAGCATCGTGATAATCAAGACAACGACGAGCAATTCGACAAGTGTAAATGCCTTTCTTTTTCTGTTCTTGCGTTTCATTTGCCTTACCTCGAAATAATGTCTCTTGCGAATTTTATCTCGTTTATTGTGCTTTAGCCCAGCGCTCCGCCCCCGAGTTGCATCATCACGATGGGCAGCAGCGTCGCCGCAATGATGAAACCAATCACAAGGGCTAACAATAATATCAACAGCGCTGGGAAAATCGCCATAAATTTATTGATCGCGGAATCCGCCTCGGCATCGAACGTGTCGGCGGCATTCAGCAATAGCTCGTCCAGCTTGCCCGTCTGCTCGCCGACCGAGACGATCTGCACGAGCAGGGGGGGGAAATACCCCGAGGCTTCCAAAGGATCCGCCAACGGTTCGCCCCGCTTAACCTTTTCCGCCACCGCGTCGATCTCCGTACCGAGCAATTCATTGCCGAGCGTATCGCGAACGACTTTCAGGGCCTCCAGGATCGTCACCCCTCCCATCGTCAGCGCACCAAGGGTACGAGCAAACCGACCCACCGCAATCGTCCGCATCACCGAGCCCATGATAGGAATTCTCAGCCTGAACGCATCGTATTTCAGGCGTCCCTGGGTCCTCGTCCATTTTCGAAGGTAAAACACGCCCGCTATAATCGCCGCTAACATAAGCCATCCCAGGGGTGTTGTGAATAAGCCTTTAATAAAACCGCTCATGCCCATAAGAATTCGCGTCGGCAGGGGGAGCAGGGATACGTCGGCCGTGAGCGTCCGGATAATCCGCGGCAAGATCACGGTCATCACGAGGATGACAGAGGCGATCCCAAGGGTCAGAACGAAGAGCGGATACGCTGAGGCGTTTTTCATATTCGTTTTGATTTTTTCTTCACGGGTGAGCATCTCCGCCAACTGGGAGGACGTTTGTTCGAGAATCCCTCCCGTTTCGCCGACTTTGATCATGGAAATATATAAAGGACTAAACACCCGCTCATGTTTCGCCATCGCGTCGGAAAGGGCATGGCCGGTACTGACCGATTCGGCAAGATCGCCCAGTAATTGTCTGCCGCCTTCTTTATGTTGCTGTTTGCGAATGAGTTCGATCGCGGTAAGCAGGGGGAGGCCCGCTCGCAAAGCCGTGCTAAGCTGGGTCGTCATGGCTAAAATGTCTTTGCTGGTTGCCCTTTGCGAATGAAATCGCAAAAGCCGGTTGAGTTCTTCGATAATTCCTGCGCCGCCCCGGCCGTCCTTGGGTTTTGCTTTTTCAATCAATTCGGTGACAAAATGACCCTGATGGGTTAAAGCAACAACGGCGCCCCTGCGGTCGGTCGCTTCGATGGTCCCCGTGACGTGTCCGCCACTCTTGTCTACTGCCTTGTATGCAAATTGGCCCAATTTAAATATCACACCTTTCGAATGATACCGTCTCGCGCGAGAAGCTGTCTTGTACTATTCGTCCTCGCCGATGCTCTTGGCGACTCTGAAAATCTCTTCGGGCGTCGTGATCCCCGCGAGCACCTTGGTCAGACCATCGTGAACCATGCTGATGTGATCGGCTGGAGCCGCTTTAATGATCTGTTCCGTTGATGGGCGGGTTGCAATGAGCTCCCGGAGTGGGTTGGTAATCCTGAGTAGCTCATAGATCCCCGTTCGTCCGGTCATGCCGGTCTGATTGCACTCGTTGCAGCCGACGCCGTGATAAAACGTCGTGCTGGGATCGATATCCATCGAGCCGTTCAGGTTCCTGATGAGGTTCGCGTCCGGCTTGTATGGCTGCTTGCAGTGCGGACAAATGTTACGAATCAATCTTTGAGCCAGCACCGCTTCCAGCGAGCTGGCCAGCAGGAAAGGCTCAACGCCCATGTCGATCAGTCGCGTGACCGCCCCGGGGGCATCGTTCGTATGGAGGGTCGAGAAAACCAAGTGCCCGGTCAGAGCCGCCCGAATGGCGATATTGGCCGTCTCCTTGTCGCGAATTTCACCCACCATCACGATGTCCGGATCGTGCCGGAGGATATGACGCAGCCCTGTAGCGAAGGTGAGTCCTCTTTTCGGATTGACCGGCATCTGGTTGATGCCTTCGAGCTGATACTCCACGGGATCTTCGATCGTGATCATTTTGACGGTCGGGGTATATATCTTGTTCAGCGCAGAATAAAGGGTTGTTGTCTTGCCGCATCCGGTCGGGCCGGTGACAAGCACAATCCCGTTGGTTCTGTGAAGACATTTCGAAAAGCCCTCCAGGCATTGCTCGTTCATCCCCAAACCATGTAGTGGCATGAGCGACGCCGTGCGGTCCAGAATTCTCAGCTCAATCGACTCGCCGAATACGGTCGGGACCGTCGAGACACGCAGATCGATCCTGCCCTTCTTGCCGGCGAATTCAATATGCCCGTCCTGCGGCACAAATCGCTCGGCGATGTTCATACTCGCCATGATCTTGAGTCGCGAGACAATCGCCGCCTGTAGCCGCTTCGAGCAGGGCGTCCGCTCGACGAGCAGGCCATCGACCCTGTACTTGATCTTTACCTCGTTCTCGAACGGCTCGATATGAATATCGCTGGCGCGGGCTTCAATTGCTTCGAGAATAACAAGGTTCACCAGATTAACAAGAGATGGCTCCCGGGCCATTTGCTGAAGCTTCGCCGCCGAATAGTCTCCGTTGCCCTCCACATTCTCAATGTCCGACGTCTGCTCGACCGGCGCCAGATCATCCAGCATTCGTGCCACATTACTGCCGTAAAACTTCAGAATGGCGTTTTCCATCTCCTTCGGTTCGGCATAATATCGCCGGACCGAACATCCCGTCACCAATCGCAAATCCTCCATAACCTGGGGCTGAAACGGATTGGTCATCGCAACCATGAGGCGGCCGTTTTCCCGCCGGAGGGGGAGGATATTGTACCGGCTAACCAGTTCGGCGGGCACTAAAGCAATCAAGTCACCGCCGAGGGATATCTCCGTCAGGTCGATCCTCTCGATGCCCGCCTGGAGCGCAAGTGCTTCATTGAGTTGCGCTTGCGTTATATAGCCGAGGTCCACGAGTATCTCGCCCAAACGCCGATGCTCGACTTTCTGCTCGGCAAGGGCCAACGCGAGGCTGGATTCGTCTAAGTAGGCTTTTTCACAAAGTAATTCCCCCAACCGCTTCTTTCTGTTCCCGTTTGTCTCCAAGCTTACTTCTCCCGGGTCTTCATAAAAATATTGCCAAAACTATAACTGTATTTAAAAAATATACTTATATCAAGCGGAATATCGCCTCATGATAAATTTTTACGAACAACAATAGCGCAAACGACACACCTATTTAATCAGACGCTTCGAAACCACCCTTTGTTACAAGAAAATTGTTTTTTACAAGCAAAAACGAAAATCCGGTAAAAATTTGTAAAAAAATGAAAAATAATGAGAGTGATTTGAAAAAAATTGCGCTGTTTTGAACACCAAAAATCCGAAGCCGGCGAAGAGCCGATTTGAGCCACCGAGGGCACCGAGCACCTGGCGCGGCAGCAAGGCCGGAACCAAAATAGAAAATCAAAGTGCAAAGTGCAAAATTGCGGATGGCCTCCGGCCGCTCTTTTCATTGGCGACATACGACTTACGAATTATTGCCATCGAGGGCACCGGGCACACCGAGAAAAGAGTCAATGATCAATCGTCATTCGTCATTAGTCAATCGCCTACTTGTACTATAGGGATTTGTGCATTAGGCAATCGTCAATAATAAATGGTAAATGGTTAATGGATGGGCCAGCCGCCGTGGGTGTTGGTTAGCTTACTGTTTAATAGGGAATCGAGTTTGTCAGTAATCTCTTGTCCACTGGTGAGGTCGACGCCTTGATCGAATGTGGCAAAAGGGCACTCTATTATTTCCCAATTACCATTTCCCCGATTAAGAGGAATATGATTGTTCAGATGCTTAATTGGAACGACTGAAAGTATGGGCGACTCAATCGCGAGTGACCAAAGGTGTAGAACGCTATACTGGTTAAGATTGAGGACTTCCCACTCATGATGGGTCAAGTGAAAAGTGGCATTGTCCCAAGGTTTCCTCGATGTTTTCACCTCGATAAGAAGAGTATTGTTGCAATTTGAAGCAAGAGATGACCTAATATCGTAACCGGCACCAGTGAACTCAAGGGCAATCCAAAATGGCTCTTTGCCGGTACGGTGTCTTTCATAATGGAAAGAGAGCCTCTCTCCTTCGCGGCCTGTTTCGACCTTTTGTTTGTCCTGGTAATTACGGTAGCGTGCCGAAATACTGTCCCACCAACGAATCACATCGCTCTCTG
>Ga0180432_10002577_pt1 | contig 27034 bp, 16 predicted proteins | sample SS_ome_10_FD_132414 | JGI IMG/M metagenome (GOLD analysis project Ga0180432, IMG submission 132414) | Hypersaline lake sediment archaeal communities from the Salton Sea, California, USA - SS_1_MS_2 metaG | ecosystem: Environmental > Aquatic > Non-marine Saline and Alkaline > Hypersaline >... | reverse complement strand
GGCCTCGCCATGGTCGGGCAAACACAAAAGACCGGTAAAGATAACCACACATCGCGCCGCCTGGGCAACCACAGTCGATTTGATATCACCCCAGACCTTATCACGCTCTTTGGCGGTATTAAGGTCAAACATGCCCGGCGTATGGTCGAGAGGTCCGGCAACCATATTTACAAACGGAAGCTTAACAAAGTATTCCGGCGCCAACAAACGCCGGCCGTCCGTCAGTGAGTGACAATACTCACGTGTCATAAAATTTGGGTAAGTCCTTCGAAAACCGCTTGGCTTGATTGCCTCGTGACAATCATACATAAGATGGTACTCGGCCGCCTTTTTTAAAACCTTATGACAGAAATTGACACCTTTTGCAGACATATCCGAAAGATACCCATGTTTAATACCGGAGATTCTCCATTTGCGGTACGCCAGGAAAATTTTATCCAGGTCATACTTTCGCAGCGCAACACTGTTGACATAAAGCCAGCATCCAACACCATTTCTGTTCGCATATTTTGCAAGATATTGTATATCGATATCGTCAATACTTGTAGTTGGGTCTGAATCAGGGTCGCGTTCAGGGCCGTACCAGCCGGCGTCAATCATTATATAATCAATGCTGGCCCCTGCCGCAAAATCTATAAGTCTTTTTATGCTGGCCGTATCGAGCCCGTACGTAAAACCATCTACTTTTGCACCACGAACCCGCCAGTCCCACATAGTCTTGCCCGGTTTAATCCAGGATGTGTCCTTTAACACACACGGCTCATTGAGGTTACCGATAAGATTAGACTCTATAAGTTCGCCCGGCCTTTCACCTAACAAAATGCAGCGCCAAGGCGAGCTATGGGCAGTAGTAACTTTTACCTCAGAAGCCAGTTGGCTCTTTAATGCATAAGCTCTGCCTTTGACCCTGGCAAGATTCATAGTAGCGTAATTGTCTAAAGTCGCCTCTGTAATACAAAGGTAACAATGAGCATTTATGCGGATGGTCATAGGGGTTCCAATGAGAGGTTTTTTTCTGGTTTGCTTATTTGTCTTTTTGGTTGTTGTTTGCTCTGTTGGCATCCGACTCAAAGAAACAGGCCCTGTTATACTGACACCCCATTTTGAATTGGGAAACCAGACCGTATAATCACCTGCAAAGCAAAATTCTGTATTCTCAGAGGCAATAATATATTCATCAGGATTATGTTGTTTTCCAAAGACATAACGAAAGCCCACCCCATCATTAAAGCAACGAAATTCCAGGTCCAGTTGATGTTTTATTTCTCCTTGTTCCAGCAATCGAACTACCATTCGATTATAATGGTTTTGGATTTCACTGCTCCTGCCCCAGACAGGCCGCCACACTGAGTTATGACTATCGAACGTTTTTTCAACAACTTTAAATTTCTGCAAAATAGGCTTATCGTTGAAGGCAATTCCAAGCTGTGAGTCTTCTATGATAACTCTGTCATTGAAGGATAAATTGTAGTATGGATGACCATCTTTCAGCAACATTGCAATCCTGACCTTACCGTCAGGTGATTTGAGCTGGTAAATCTCCTCTTTAGCCATACACCCAACAGAAGTTGCCGAGATGATTATAAGAGCAACAACAATATTAGAATATCGTTTCACCTTGCCATTTCCCGATTGCATGTATTATTTTCTTTAAGTCAAGCCCTCCGTTCCACTTCAGCGCAAACCTGCTCCTTCCATTCTCGTAGTTCCGCCTTCAGCTCATTTACTTTCGAGACTTCAAGAAACGCAAGATTATTCTTTTCTCCAATGTCTAAATCAAGATTGAAAAGGTAATATTTTTCTTTTTCGACCAGAAGCTTCCACGGACCTTTGCGAACGGCCATGTCTTGTTTAAATCGCCAGAACAGCGTACGCTCGGCAAGTTTTTTGCCGTATAAAAACGTCTCCAATAAATCAACTCCATCCGGTTCTAATTCCACAGGCATAGTCGCCCCGCCAATTGAGAGCAATGTCGGGAAAATATCCATCGTTAAAACCGTTTCACCGGTTACGCTCCCGGGCTTGATTTTCCCGGGCCAGTATGCGATGCCTGCCACGCGATGGCCGCCCTCCCACAAACTACCCTTGTAACCGGAAAAAGGTTTGTTAGAACCTTTCCTGTTGGCACCGTTGTCGCTGCAGAAAAAGATAAAAGTTCTTCGTTCCAACCCAAGTCGCCGGCATGCACTTACAATCCGACCTACCCCTTCATCCATTGCTTCGACCATTTGCTTATAGGCAGCTCGCTTGTCCTTCCTGCTGCCTTGCACAGGAAACTTACCACGGCTGCTTCGGTCGGCCTTATCAGCCCTGCCTTGATATGGATAATGCGGCGCCTCGTGAGCTAAGTACAAACAAAAAGGTCTGTCCTTATGCTGCCTGATAAAGCGAATGCCGTATTCGGTGATAAGGTCGGTCGAATACCCTTCTTCCGCAACCAACTTCTCGTTTTGCCACCAGTCTTCATAACCACATTGGTCGATATGAGAATGGTAATCTATATTGCCGCTTACATAACCGCGAAATGCGTCAAATCCCTGCTTAGTCGGATTAAATTTAATATCGTAACCCAGGTGCCACTTTCCAAACAGGGCTGTACTGTATCCGGCTCTTTTGAGGACTTCGGCGAAAGTGGTTTCTTCCAGGGCCATACCTATATGGCGGTGACTCTTAGCGCTAATGACACCTTCAATACCGCAGCGCTGCTGGTATCTCCCGGTCAGCAGTGCCGCCCGTGTAGGACTGCATACCGCACCATTAGAGTGAAAATCTGTAAACCGCATCCCGCCGGCAGCCAGAGCGTCGATGTTTGGTGTCTCAATCTCCCTGTTGCCATAACAACCCAGGTCACCGTACCCAAGGTCATCAGCCATTATGAGAATGATATTGGGCTTTTCCGCAGAGGCACTACCTGAGATTGCTTTGAGAGTATCCATACATCCCGGCAGTGCTACACAAACTGCACCCAGCCCCGCTGCCTTAAAAAAATCACGCCGACTGTAATTATACAATTTTATGTTTGGCTTTTCTCTCAATTCACGAGTTAGTTACATAAAACCACGAGCCACGAATCACGAATTTAACGTTTGAGCTTCATCTGCTTGTAAACATTTTCGCCGCCACTAATCAAATGTACCAGCGGTTGTGGCCTATCAACGCCTTCGATAAATTTAGGCCTTGCAGCCCACGGCGTAACGCTCAATATGCCGGTCAAATCCATCCAGTACTGCAGACGCGCAACAGGCAGGTTCCACGTCATATGGAAATGGTTGGCCGGCGGATACTGTTTGTATTCAGTCATACTCGCATATTTCGGCACGACAAACGTATGAGGCCAAATCGGTGTCGTCAATTCACACATTGCCTGGGCAAGTTTGGCTGGAACCTCGGTCGTTACTGCTTCGTCCCAAATCATACTAAACAGGCCGCTTGTACTGCAGTAAGCCATTCTCGCTGCGATACCCTCGATTCCCGCCGGCGTCATAAAGTTTACCGCATTTCCACCACCGGGGAAGTAATTCACTTCAGCTAATGGCATTGAGATACCATCCATAATTTGTTTTATGGATGCACCCGGCTTCTGTGCCCAGTCGAATGAAGCTGAGCCGGAGTTGTCGCCATCCACCAGCCCCTTCGTATAGTAGTCTGCCTTTTTATCAAGGTTCTTGAGCCCAATCTTTTTGGCTAATTCTTTAATTTCCCAGGACTCCCATACCTTTCTAAAGTCCATAAACAGAGGCGGATTACCGCCGCTAAGATATGTCATAAATAACATTGTCAAAAGGCCCTGCACGTCGGCTTCGGTTGCGAATGGAATCGGAGCTTTCCTGCCGTTGTGGTCGAATGTGCTGTTGAACAAAGATTCCATACCATCGGCTACCGGCAGCGGAATGCCTCTAAGGTCACTGCCCCATTCTAACTGACTCATAAAACCGCCGCCGACGGCACCTAATTCAGCCATCAGGTCCCGGACAATCAGGTACATAGCCAGAGACTGGGTAAATCGTTTCTCGTCAGCTTCATCCCGAAGCTCTATACGCCTGCCGAGATACTTGTTGAACCAGCTGCGAATGCCCTTAAGTTCTTTCGGGTTGTAAGCTTCTTTGTTGAGCATATCGGACAAAAGCTTCATATCCAAACGGGTAATTTCAAGGCCGAAAGTATTTCTCGTCGGCAGGATATGGGCAAGGGCCGTCTCCATACCCATTGAATCGTGACCTAAGACCATAACTCTGCGCCCACGCAATCCCACAGCGGCAACAGCAGCATAGCACCAGTTTATAAGATTAGTCGCCGTATTCTCGGTCATTTTCGGATTCATCCCTGTATCGGGCCACGTGCCAACATTGAGTGAAGCAAGTTTGCCGTACTGGCTGATGGCACCGCTGAGGGCATGTGCATAAACAACGCCGGGCTTTGGGCCGCTGTTGCCGCACGTAATGTTAATCGGTGTATCGGCGCCAAACTGCCCAAGTACCGATATAGCCGTAAGTTGAGGGAATGCCCACGTATCGGGCACCAATACTAAAATATCAACACCCGCTTTGCGGAACTGCTGAACAACAATATCTGCCTGTGCTTCTCCATCTACCAATACCTCAGAATAAACCACACCAACCGGCGTCTTATCCGGCATAACCACTGCACCGCTGATGACATTGGCAGCCATCTTCACAATATTCTGACAACGAATACGGCTTTCCTTGTCAATTCGTGGGTCACTTGTGGCAAAAACGCCGATGACAGGAACCTTTGGAGATGCCTTTCTTATGTTCGGCAAACGAATCGCTTGAGCTTTTTTAGCCATTTCAATTTCTCCTTCTTATCTTAAATCCAATTTGTAAATACAGTGTTTAAAAAATAGTTTATAAGTGGGTAACATACTCACATTATACAAATGTCGTTGTATCTTCCAATAATTTTTTGACATAATCCAAAAATCGCCCGGCATATGCACCGTTGGCGACTTTGTGGTCCACCGAAAGCGTTATATTCATTAATTTACGTATTGTTATTTCACCATCGCTCGGCACACAATTATCACTTATCCTCCCAATGCCCAAAATACTGCACTGTCCCGGCACAACTATCGGAATAAACGATTCTATCCCGAATGCACCGAGATTGCTGATGGTAATGCAGCCGCCTTCCAAATCGGTAAGCAATAATTTGTTATTTTCGGCCTTTTCAATCAACGTTTTAGTCTCACGTGCAATTGCTTTTATCTTCTTCTTGTTTGCATCTTTAACTACAGGTACAATCAGCCCTTCTGCAACAGACATTGCCAGCCCGACATTAATTGCTTCTGCCAACTCAATGGCATCGCCAACCAACTGGCCGGTCATAATCGGAAATTTCTCCAGCCCCAGCGCTACCGCCCGGATAATAAAGTCGTTGTAGGCAACCTTCACATTGCTGTTTTCGTTCAATTTAGTTCGCATCTCAACCAGTTCAGTTACATCAACCTTCGTAGTCAGATAAAAACAGGGTATTTCACGCTTTGACTTTAACATCCTCTCAGCGGTTATCCTCTGCATTTTATTTAGCGGTATGGTTACTCCGCCCTTTGCCCCGGCGCCAAATTCTTTCTCGCCGGATAGCTGGCTCTGTGTTGCATTTTTAACGTCTTGTTCGGTAATTTTGCCCCCGGGACCTGTGCCGCAAATTTCCGCCAGGTTCATTCCAAGTTCGCCAGCTAATTTTTTCGCCCGTGGCGATGCCTTTACTTTTCCAGCCGTTTTTTTCGGCCGGGACTGCGCCTCGGCTGCAGGTTCTGTAGTAGCCTCTACAGGCGCAGCTTTAGCAATTGTTGTGCCTTCTATTAGTGAATCAATAAAACTCTGTGGAACATCTTCATCCTCCTGGCCAACTACCAGCAGAACGTCTCCAACTAAAAGTGTCGCTCCTTCCTGGGCAACAATATGTTTTACAAAGCCCCCAATCGGCGATTCGACTTCGAGTGTGGCTTTGTCGGTTTCAATCTCAAAAATACAATCGCCTTTTTCAACCTCATCACCAACCTTAACCATACATCCAACAATTATACCTTCTTCCATAGTCTGACCAAGCTGTGGTAGTCTTACTTCTTTCGCCATTGTAGAATCCTTACTCCTTGTTTATCACCATTTATCAATTTTAGTTATACAATCGCCTTAACGGTTTCGACTATTGTATCAACACTTGGAATACTTGCCAACTCCAAAGGTTCGCTCATCGGCGGAGGCACATCTTTTGCCGCCAGATTAACCGGTGCTGCATCGAGATAATCGAAACCGCAGCTGCCGTCGCTAAACCGATATTCCATCAATCGCCCTGCTATCTCTCTGCCTGCTCCACACATACAAAAACCTTCACTGACCGTAACGAGTCTTCCGGTCTTTCTGACCGATTCAGCTGCCGTATCTACATCCATTGGTTTTAATGTCCGCAGGTCGATGACCTCCACATCGATTCCGTATTCGTCGGCTGAAATTTTTGCCGCATCCAGAGACCACGTCGCCATTCTGCTGTAGCTGACGATAGTTACATCGCTTCCGGTTTTTTTGATATCCGCTACACCGAGCGGGATGATGTAATCTGTCTTCGGAACCGCCCCAAGCTGGCCGTATATTGCTTTATGCTCAATGAAGACCACCGGATTGTCGCTTCGGATAGCTGCCTTAAGCAACCCTTTTGCATCGTAAGGAGTCGATGGCATCACTACATAAAGTCCCGGTGCGTGCATAAGCCAGGCCTCGAGCGATTCGCTGTGATGAGCGGCTATGCACCTGCCAACACCGCCTTCGGTTCGCAGCACCATCGGTACTTTCGCCTTGCCGCCGAACATATACCGGTTATAAGCACCGACGTGAACAAGCTGGTCCATTGCAATCGTAACAAAATCAACATACATAATCTCTGCAATCGGCCGCATACCCCGCAGCGCAGCACCCACGGCCGCCCCTGCGATAGCTGCTTCGGATATTGCCGTATCAATAACCCTGTCAGTACCGTGTTTTTGTGACAGCCCTGCGGTTGCCTGATACGCTCCACCATACAATCCAACGTCCTCACCAATAATAATGACATTTTTGTCTCGCGCCAGCTCTTCGTCCTGGGCGGCGATAACGGCCTGGCCGATTGTCATAATATCCATATCGAACTGCGATTCGATTTGTCCTTTAGACTCCTCTGTTTTTTCTTTTTTGGTCCTTGCGCTCGATGAAGCCAAAGCCGAATTGAAGGCGCCGGTTGCCTCCATCACCTTTGTGCCGGTAGATTTCTCGGCTTCAATCACATCAGCCGGATATGTCTCCTCCACATAGACGTCTCTGGCTACATCAGCCGGATTCGGCCAGGCACTATCCTGACCGAACCTGGTGGCTGTCTCTATAGTATCAAAGGCATTCTCTTTTATTGCGTCCAGTTGCTGCTCTGTGGCTAATTGTTCGGCAAGCAGTTTCTTTCTCAAAACCTCAATCGGGTCTCTTTCGTGCCAGGCCTTTTCTTCAGCTTTGCTGCGGTATGCCCGCGGGTCACTTCTGCTGTGGCCGTACCAGCGGTATGTTTTGGCCTCCATCAGAATCATATGCATATCTTTCCTTGCCTTTTCGACGGCCTGGCTCACAGCAAGGAATGTAGCCACAACATCCTGGCCGTCAAAAATAACAGCCGGTACGTTATAAGCCGCTGCCCTTTGTGCGGCATCTTCGATGTTACTGGCCCTTAAGGTCCCTTCAACTTCACTGTCTGAGAATGGAACGCTCATCCCGTAGAGGTTATTTTCGATTATCGCCACCAATGGCACTTTCAAGACCGAGGCCATATTCATTGATTCGTGGAAGCTGCCGCAATTTGTGGAGCCGTCCCCGAAGAATGATAAAACAACTCTGTCGCTTTTTTTATACTTCTCAGCTAAAGCCGCTCCAACCGCCGGCGCCTGATTGCCGCCGACGATGCCGGTAGAGCCGAGATTGTTTTGGTTCTGAACGTCTGCGATATGCATTGAGCCGCCACGACCCTTGCAGTATCCGGTTTCTTTACCCATTAGTTCTGCCATCATTCGGTTCCAGTGTTCCTGGCGGTCTTGTTCGCTTTGCGCATATTTATTACCAATGGCGCCGCAGTGACCATGTCCGCGGTGTGTTGATGCGATTACATCGCCCCTTTCAATTGCTGCTATGGCACCGACTGCAACTGCCTCTTCACCTGCGTAAAGATGTGACGCCCCTTTGATGATATTGAGGCCCAGCAGCTCGAAAACCTTCTCTTCAAAAAAGCGAATCTCGTAAATGCTGCGCAGCCAGTCGAGTGCCTCTTCAAGCGTTACAATTCCATCTTCTATAAGCTCTTTCAGTGCCGCTACCGGCCTTTTGCGAGTGTCCTCAATAACAAAATCCATACCCGAAAAACCTTTATATTAACTACAATGTCACCTGAAGCATCCAGAAATTAATGATTGAAAACCACACATTATAAAATATTAACAGAAAATTTTCAATAGAAAATTTTCGAATTTATAATTGTAAATGAAACCGACCGGACATTGTTAATTTCCTGCCGGACGTGCAGGCCCTCTAAAAAAGACCTTTGCTTTAGCCGTTTGCAATTTTCTTTCGAAATACATCCGGCTCCCATTTATTAATGAAATCCTGCTGTCGTTTATTCAAACTCAAAATTCCGCCCATACGAAATGCATTAGTTCGAATGAAAAATGAGCTTAACACAACGTCTCTGACTGTAGGGACAAATTTCTCTTTGGCGGCAATAAAAAGCCCGATGCCTTTAACGAGGAAAGCAACCGAATGTTTCTTGCCGGTTTCAATTTGCTTCGTTAATTTGGCTGCTATTTTTTCCGAATCACACTTATCAACCCACATCGCAGGACCGTTGGCATACAGCAGTTCATCTGGGGTCAAAACCGCTGACGAGAGCATCTTCCGAGCATCTTTTTGGCGCCAAAATTCTGCTATTGTTTCATTATAGAAGTAGCTTACTGTAGCGCGCTGGCCGGTAGCATTGAAAAATGCCCTGTGAATATTCTTCTTTGCATCGGTGATAACTTTGGGATTTATGGATTTAAGTCTTCCGGCTTTTGGCTGTTTTAAGTTGTTGTTGCAGCCGTTTATTACTCTGCGCACAATTCGCAATGCGGTGTCAGGCTTTTCTGCTGAAACAATAAGGCCGTGCTTGGCAAGAAAGAGGATTTGAGGAGACCTGCCAAACTGCCGCTGGTAATTGGTAACTAACTTTGCGATTTTTTTTGCCAGCCTAAAACCCAGGTCTGTATATGGCACCCAAAGGAAAGGAAGTTTCTCAGCTTTGAAAAGCCTTTCAAGATGGGCTTTCCCGTTTTTGGCGTTTACATAAGCACCAACGGCATTAGGATGCAAATGAATTACGCATTTACCAAGAAACGAGTGCAAATGCGATTCTACCGATGGCCTGGCGCCGGTAACATTATCATCGCACGCAAGAAGCAGCCGATTTACCACCTCCGTTTCTCGGTTATAGACATCGAGTTGTGCTATTGACTTGTCTTCTATAATTGTTCGGACCAAATCAAGCCGTAACCTACGCCAGCCTTTTTGCCTGTTCATATCTCTTAAAGCTGTACCACTGGCCTTTATGTACATATATCTGCCGTCTTTTGTCTTTACCGATGTGTTACCACCGCCGCCCTGAACAAGCGCAGCATCTTTCCCGACCGCTCTCGATACTGTAATAAGTTGTGACAGGACATTGTCCATATTATTAACAGGTGACTTTATGTACTATTACGGCGGTTGAGCGTAACCAACTGATAATACCTTTGTCTGTTATCTCCTAAACGCTGAAACAAAACTATCGTGGGGTGGCATCCGGCAAACCGCCATCCACGGGAATTGTAACGCCGGTGGTAGGAGTCTGACGCGTAGCAAAAAACAGCACCGCATTTGCAACGTGTCGCCCTGTAACCCTGGCTTTCAGCAGATTTCGATTCTGATAATACTCCTGCAATCCCTTCTCATCAAGCCCGCGGGCCTTCATACGGTCGGGCCCTATTTGCTCCCATAAGCCCGATTTGTATTTGCCCTCAGAAAATACCGCGTCCGGTGCCACCATATTCACCCGAATGTCGTACTGTGCCAATTCTATACTTGCGATTCGACCCAACTGATGACAGGCGGCCTTGGTGGCACTGTAAGCCCCGAAGCCCGCACCCGGGCTGGGAACATTCTTGCTGGATATAACAATAATGTCGCCTCCTGTCCCCTGTAGAATAAAATGATTAGCGCTTTCGGATAACGTCAACAAGGCCCCTTCCACATTTACCTTTTCCAGCTTGCGAAACTCTTCGAGTTCAATCTCTTTCAAATTGGAAACCAGCGGGATGCCGGCATTAACAACAACAATGTCAATTCCGCCCCAGGTTTTAATGACGCTTTCAAAGCCCCGGCTAACTGATTCCTTATCAGTAACATCAAGCTCAACGCCGAGCACGCACCCGCCCGCTGTTTGCTTCAAATCATCAACAAAACCACCTAGTTTATCACCCGCAAGGTCGGTAGCGGCCAGGTGACATCCTTTTTCCAGCAGCCCGCAGCAAACTCCATAACCGATTGCACCGGCAGCACCGGTTACCAGAGCAACTTTATTATTTAGCAGCCCGTCAGGTTCGTCTTCCTCCGGGTCAGGATAAAGTATCCCTTCATCCCGAACACATATAATTGACGGTTTGCAGTTATGCTGCTGCGAATAATCTGAAATCCTGTTGTTTAACTGCTTGCGAAGTTCTTCCGGCTCGATGTTCGCATCTACAGCTTCTAAAAAGAGCGGCGGCTTCTGACCTTTGCTCAAAGGCGCAGGATATTGCTCGGCCTTAGCATTGTTAGCGCAGCCGGCAAAATCAACCGCTTCCTTATTGGTCAAAGATTTTAAAATAACGCCTTCGTAAGGAACGTCCTCATTGCCTGTCGGCCGTGCTAAAAGCCCGCGGACAATTGGCGTTATTCGGGCTAATCGCCCCAGCCGGTCCTGCCCTGTCCTGTCATCTTCCATTATTTTTCTTCTTAATCCGAATCTTCCTTCTCTTTGTTTTTGAGTGCTTCATATAGCTCCATTGCTTCGGCAGGTCTCATTCCTTCATGCACAACTTTGCTTACCACCTTAATCATTGCTTTTGGCGCTTCACTCTGGAAGATGTTCCTTCCCATATCGACTCCCGAAGCGCCTTGCCCGATAGCATTATAAGCCATTGTCAAAGCGTCGAGTTCAGGGATTTTCTTACCGCCCGCCATTACAATTGGAACAGGGCACGAAGCCGTTACCGTCTCAAAACCTTCCGGTATGTAATAGGTTTTGATAATCTGTGCGCCAAGTTCGGCACAGATACGGCAGGCAAGGCAAAAATATCTCGCATCGCGAACCATATCTTTGCCAACCGCCGTTACCGCCATCGTGGGAATTCCATAACGCATCCCCATATCCACCAGCCGCGTCATATTATGCACCGAACGACTTTCGAACTCTCCTCCGATGAATACTTGAAGCGTAATTGCCGCAACATTCATACGGATAGCGTCCTCAATATCAACTGCCAGATGTTCGTCCGAGAGTTCCTTAAGTATGCTCGGCCCACCGCTGCAGCGCATCACAATCGGTTTCGTCAGCGTTGGTGGAACCGTCGTTCGCAAAATCCCGCGCGTCAACATTATCGCATCGGCATATTCCATTAACGGTACAACCGTCAAGTCAATTCGCTCAAGACCCGTGGTTGGCCCCTGAAAATAACCGTGGTCAATCGCTAACATTACCGTTTTGCCGCTTTTGGGATTGAATATTCGCGACAGACGGTTCTTCATTCCCCAATCTAGTGAACCTGCTCCCTTAAGGAAAAATCCCTGCGTCTCCATCTCAACATCTTCATAAAACTTTTTTCCTTCTTTTCCAGCGTCAGCTTCCGGCATCGTACTGTCCTTTCTTTACTTACAAATTTTGATACTTTTGCAGAAGTCTCTGCTCTGCCTGCTTCGTCCATAAACCATTATGCAGGCAGGCCGCTACTTCAGGCATCTTCTCATCCAGCTTATTCAACTCTACAAGTCCCAGACCCTTACAGGCGGGATAAACAATAATTTTGCCGGGTATAAGTCGCTTCTCAACCGCTCGAATCCCTTCAGCAGCTCCTTCCAGACCGCAAACTGCCCCTACAGAAACATTCGTATCAAGCCTGCCCGCCTCTACCTTCGATAATACAGCTTTCATATCATCCAGCACGGAACCACTTGTCCCTATAAAGTATAATTGCTTTTCTATATAGCTGTCCAGGTCAATCTTTCCGCTTACTGTCGCCGGTATTCCTGCGAAGATATTTACAATAGCGCCTTTGCCTGCTTGGCATACCGCCTTGTCCACCAGTTCAGGTGACGGCACCATTAAAGCTATATAGTCAAAAGGCACTTCTATCTTGTCTCTTGATGGATTATAAGCCCGGTATTGCACACCATTCTTCTTGGCCAAACCGGCAGCTGTTTTGGTCAATGACTCTAATCTCTTATCATCCATATCTCCGGCATAGACCGACACATTGTCAACGCCCTGACAAATATTTCTCACCACATGTATAACACCCATCGGCCCGGCTGCGCCGACTACATTTATTTTGTCACCGTCACGAATTTCTCCTGTTCGTGGTATATATCGCATAGATTCCGCAGGGTCGTGGCCCGTAGTTCCAATTATTCTAATCCCGCCATAGTGCACCCTGCCCACCATCGTCAAAATGTCTCTGCCGAACCTGTCTCCGCAAAGAACAATATTTAGTAATCCATCCACACCGACTTTCGCAAATAACGCCTCAGCAGTGTCAGCATCAGAGCCAAAATATATCACATCATCATAAGCCGCATCTTTTAATTCTGAAATATTCTTCACACTGATAACCTTTGTGTTCAGACCGGTTAATTTTGCTGTTTTCGATACGAAGGTTATCTGTGCCGGCCGGCCATAGCGTTCGAGAAAAATGCAAAAAGTGTCGGCTTCAATCTCCCTGTCCGCAACCACCAGCATCTGACCACCGGTTTTCAGGATTGTTCGTTCGCGGCAGGCATAGGAATCCTCCACGCACGCCCACGGCTCAACCAACGCAACCGCAGAACACGACATCTCTTCTGAAACCGGTATCATCATAGAGTCACCTTCCGGCGAGGTCGCTATCCTCTTGTCAATCAGCACATATTCCTGCAGTGCCCCTTCTATATTGTACCCGAATGCCGCATTGGATTTACTCGCTGTTCTTACCCATCGATAATCGGTCTGCACAAGATAACGCTCGCCGACTTTGAAATCTTCTACACCCGGCCCAACCGCTGCAATTCGAACCACCGCCTCATGACCCGGCACAGCAGGTTTTTCTCCTGGCACATAGCTGGGAATCTCTTTCAATATTTCAAGGTCAATGCCGGAGACTATTTCGCTCTTGCGGACATGCGAAGAAAACTGCTTTAGCAATTTAAGGTCGGAAAAGCACAGCCCTACCGCCTCGACCCTGCAAAGTATCTGGTGTTCGCCCGGCCTGTGAACTTTTTTCGAATCATTAAAGAGAAGTTTATCCGGCCCGACCAGCTGTACCGCCTGTTGTGTTTCCACCAAATTTGCCATTATGCTCCTGTCCTTGTTTCAGTTACCGATTCTTTCTAATATTTCCTTACTTGTCACATCTCCGCCCAATCTCGCCAGTACATCTTCCTGCTTTGGTTTTAAGCTTTTTCCAACCTTCTCATAGAATTTATTTTTCTCCGCTGCGCCTGCAAAATTTTTCCCGGCCCACTTACTGCTATATCCCAGCCCACTTTCTCGCTGAAGAACAGAATGCGCATAAACGATATACGCACCTTTAAGAAATATCGGCACCAGCGGCTTCAACTCCTCTGCATCGAAACTGTCCACAAAATTCTGACCGGGAGTATTCATTTCTGTTCCGACAACAACAGGCAAATTCAAACTCTCAGCCAGTTCCACAGTATCATAAAGGTTCTTGGTCTTCTCATCTTTATTGCTGCCGGTTATGTTGCGGTCGGGAATAACATTCACCGCTGCCGTCCCGCTCTTCATCGCAACTTCCACCAACCTTTCAATTTCCTTCTCTCCATCTGATGTCCCATCGAGCCAGGTCATAGTTGGTATCCCGCCTGCCGCAAGGACAAACTCATTCATCTCTGCCATTTTGGGAAATGCCCCTGCGTCCGGCTGAACATACCCTACTCCACCGCGTTTCATAGTTTTGCTGCGAATAGTATTTAGCAACTCTACACCTTCCGGCAGGTAAGTGCTATTTATCTCGACGCCGAGTTTCTCAGACCAGAATTTGGCTAACTCACCCCCCTGACCGAAAAGCTTATTTGCCTTGCGGGCATACGCTAAGCAAATATGCCTCTCCGTTGGGTTACCTGAGGGCGTCAAAGTCACAATGTCTTTTTCATAATCCAATTCTGCCGGGCACAAATATGTATTCACTCTCTTCATCAGGGCCCTGTTTCGCTGCTGAGCTATGTCGCGAAGACCTTCCAGAAACCTCTTATGTTTACCAACAAACCTGCTCTTTGGAAAACCTACTCCCATATGATATGAAATCCCCGGCTCACCCGGCGAGTTTATCACCTTGTCCGAAAACTCCGGTACAAAAACCCTGCTCTCAATCCCCGCGCAACCCTTCAAACCAAGCTTCTTTGCCGCTTCGATAAATTCTTCGAGACCATCAAGAACATCAAAGTCCACCACGCCGGCCACAGCAAGCCCTCTCTTGAGGGCCAGATAAGCGAATTTGCTCGGTGAATAGCCATAACAATTATATGAAAAAAATGTATGACAATGCAGGTTAACGTCAGTGCCCGCCTCCGGCAGAGCCATCTTTCCACCCGCTCTCATCTTGCATAATGCGTCTAACGCCTGCTGCCTCTCGGCATAATCGAAACTATCCAGCTTACACTCAAGCTCATCTAACACATTTTTCATTCCCAATAAACCCTCTGATTGATGAAACAGTTTATGTTCGAAACTTTTTAGGTTACTGTCAAGCTGTACTATTAAAATTTCTCCCAAAAGAATTAATAATCATTGCTAAATTCATCATTATCTTGCCATAAATTTCTAATTTGTCAAGCTACAATCATCTTGACTGTTACAGGATGTCGCTTTAATATAGGCTCTTTGATTTTACTCTTAAGCAGGAGAAACTCAAAATGACCGAAGAAAAACACTATATTGCTGTTGACCTCGGTGCCGAAAGTGGCAGGGTAATATTAGGCACCGTATCTGTCGAAAAATTGACCTTATCGGAAATCTATCGCTTTCCAAGCTGTATGGTTGAGCAGAACGGTTCATTGAGGTGGGATTTCGCCAAACTCTTTTCACAGGTCAAAGTGGGAATTGCTAAAACAATTCAACAGACTGCCGGAAAAATATGCGGCATAGGCGTTGACAGTTGGGGCGTCGATTTCGGCCTGCTCGATGAAAAAGGAAACCTCATTGAAAACCCCTATCACTATCGCGACAGCAGAACTAATGGCGTAATGGAAAAAGCTTTTGAACTAATGGACAAACGTGAAATCTTCGAAAACAGCGGCCTGCAGTTCAGACAGCTCGATACACTTTTTCAACTGCTCGCGATGCGACTGGCAAATTCTTCATCTCTGGCAGGGGCAAAAACGCTCCTCTTTATGGCGGACCTCGTCGCCTATCACTTAAGCGGCCAAATGTACGCTGAATATACACTTGCAAGCACTTCGCACTTTATGGATATGAGAACCGGCCAATGGTCAAAGAAAATACTTGCTCATCTTGATTTACCGATGCAAATTATGCCTAAACTTGTTCAGGCCGGAACAATTGTAGGAAAGTTAAAAAAACAATTGTGTGATGAACTCGGCTCTGACCCAATAAACATTATCGCCACTGCCTCACACGATACGGCAAGCGCAGTAGCGGCGGTACCGGCCAAAACCGACAACTGGGCATATCTCTCCAGTGGAACTTGGTCTCTAATGGGTATCGAAACCCCAAAGGCCGTCATTAACGATAAATCTTTTAATTACGATTTTACAAATGAAGGAGGCGTCAAAAACACCATCCGTTTCTTAAAGAACATTATGGGCCTCTGGCTGCTGCAGGAAAGTCGAAGACAATGGCAGCGGCAAGGCACTGATTTGTCTTACAACCAGTTAGAGGAAATGGCCGGCAAAGCTGAACCTTTTACAGCTTGCATTGACCCTGACCACAATGGATTTTTGGCGATGGGTGACATGCCGGCTAGAATCAACGAATATCTCGAAAAAACAGGCCAGAGCAAATTAAACGATAAAGGACAGCTCGCAAGGGTAATATTGGAGTCACTCGCCTTTAAATATCGCAACACCATCGAAGCCATCGAGGACATCACCGGCAAATCAATAGATGTATTACACATCGTCGGCGGCGGCCTTAAAAACGAACTGCTTTGTCAGTTCACTGCCGATGCCATAGGTAAAAAAGTAATTACCGGCCCGGTGGAGGCTACGGCAAGCGGAAACATTATTATCCAGGCAATGGCCTGTGGACAAATTCAATCTTTGGACCAGGCAAGAAACATCGTTAGCAATTCCTTTGATGTCAGGGAATATCTGCCGCAGCAAACTGACATCTGGTCAAAAGAATACGAAAGATTCAAAAAATTATGAGTGCTCTTAAATATACAACACGTCGTGATTTTCTCAAAACTATCGGTCTTGGAGCGATAACGTTGACAACGCCGTGCCTTACCCTTGGCGCTGAAAAGCCGCCTCGAAAGCCAAACATCCTGTTATACGTCACTGATGACCAGGGCACCGACGATGCCGGCTGTTATGGCAACAGCGTAATTAAAACGCCGGGCTTGGATACACTTGCCCGCTATGGAACCCGATTTACAAATGCTTTCTGTACGACCTCTTCCTGTAGCCCCAGCCGCTCCGTAATCCTAAGTGGCTTCTATAACCATGCAAACGGTATGTACGGGTTACAGCATAGTTATCATCATTTTTCGTCTTTCTCTAATGTCAAAACCCTACCCGTACTGCTTGCCGATGCCGGGTATCGAACTGCTCGAATCGGCAAATACCATTTGGCGCCTGAGCAGGTTTACAGGTTCCAGCAAACAATCGAATACAAAAGGCGTACTCCGCCTGAAAAAATGGCCGACAATTGCTCCTCCTTCATCTCCGAAAAAGACAACAGGCCTTTCTTCCTGTACTTCTGCACACACGAGCCGCACCGGCCGTTCGTTCGTAAAGGCTCTGACGTTGTCAACCCCAAAGATGTTATCGTTCCGCCATATCTGCCCGACACTCCACAATGTCGCGAGGAGCTGGCACACTATTACGCTTCGGTTCAGCGGGCAGACAAAGGTCTTTACCGCCTCATTCAAATTCTAAAAGAAACAGGCCGTTGGGAAGACACTGTCATAATCTATGTCTCCGATAATGGAATAGCATTCCCCGGTGCAAAGACTACTCTATACGAGCCGGGAATACGTCTGCCCTTTGTTGTCCGCAATCCGTATGCCGAAACAAAAAGTGCAGCCACAAACGCAATGGTCAGCTATGTTGACATTACCCCTACCATTCTTGATTTTGCCGGCGCATTGCCCCAAAATCATAAATTTCACGGCCGCTCGTTCAAAGCGGTGCTCGATGGCCAAAGCTCAAAAGCTTTCGACGAGGTCTATGGCTCACACACTTTCCACGAGGTCACAATGTATTACCCGATGCGTCTTGTACGCACACGCCGCTACAAACTTATCTGGAACATCGCACACGGCCTCGATTATCCTTTCGCCTCCGACCTCTGGAAATCTAAAACCTGGCAGGCACTTCTTAAAAGCGGCGAAAAGTATTACGGAAAACGCAGCATTGACGCATACCTTCATCGACCAAGGTTTGAACTCTACGACCTAAAAACCGACCCTTACGAGATTACAAACCTCGCAGACGACCAAAAACACGCTCAGTTACTAAAAGAGCTCAAGGCCAAACTAAAGGCCTTCCAGATACGGACCAAAGACCCGTGGCTTATCAAATGGGAACGTGATTAATCACTACAATACAGGATAAAGGAAAATGAAAATGTTTAATTATAACCGACGTGATTTTTTGAAGACCATAGGCATGGGCGCAGCGGCACTTGTGATGCAGGGTTGTACAGGCCCCTCTCCACAAATTGCGCAGATTACCGACAGCAACACTGCCGAAAAGCCTAACTTTATAATCATTCTCGTTGACGACCTTGGCTGGGCCGATACCTGCTGTTACGGCAGTAAATATTATGAAACACCCAATATTGATAAACTCGCCGCACAGGGTATGTTGTTCACCAACGGCTATGCTGCCTGTGCTGTCTGCTCACCAACCCGCGCCGCCGTCCTGACAGGCCGGTATCCTGCCCGAATTGGTGTCACCGACTGGATACATTTCTACAACTTCAAAGGTAACAGAACCTTACCACATCAAAAACAATCAACTAAATATATCGCCGACAAAAGCAAAAAGTTATTGACCCCTCCGAATCCTTATTGGATGAAGCTAAACGAAGTAACTATAGCTGAAATATTAAAACCGGCCGCCTACACATCCTGCCATATTGGAAAATGGCACCTCGGCCCAGATGCGTGGTATCCCGAAAAGCAGGGCTTTGATTACAACATCGCCGGTTGTGACATCGGCCAGCCGCCTAACTATTTCGACCCGTATCACAGAAACAAGAAACGGCCGAACATACCAACGCTTAAACCACAACAAAAAGGTCAGTACCTGACTGACAGGGAAGCTCTTGAAGCCGTTAATTTTATAAAAAATCACCGTAAAAAACCTTTTTTTCTCTATATGGCTCACTACGCAGTACACACTCCCATCCAGGCCAAAAAAGAGCTGATTGAAAAATACAAAGCCAAAAAGCCAACCAACCAGAAAAACCCAAAATACGCCGCTATGGTCGAAAGTGTTGATGATGCCGTCGGTAAAATTACAGCTGCGCTCGATGAATACAATTTGACGGACAACACCGTTGTTATTTTCACCTCTGACAATGGCGGTTTATGGCCCATTGCAACGGACAATACACCACTGCGCGCTGGAAAAGGTCATCCATATGAGGGAGGTATCCGCGAACCTCTCATCATACGTTGGCCCGGCATCGTCAAGGCCGGCTCTGTTTGTCACACACCCGTAACAAGCATCGATTACCTGCCGACAATTTGCCAGGCCGCCGGCCTAAAACCGCCCATTGACAGAATCATCGATGGCGAAAACCTTCTCCCGCTGTTAAAGCAGACCGGCCCGCTCAAACGTGATGCAATCTACTGGCACTACCCCCACTATAGAGGTAAGCTTGTCCCATACAGCATTATTCGCTGCGGCAGCTGGAAGCTGATAAAACGCTATGAGGGCAAAAAATTCGAATTGTTCAATCTCAAAAATGACATTTCAGAGAAAAATGATTTGTCTCAGCAGATGCCCGAAAAGGTCGAAGCGCTTGATACAAAATTGATTGCCTGGCTGAAAGCCACCGGCGCCAAATTACCGAAGAACAATCCGGACTATAACCCGACCGCCGAGTCTAAACGCAAAGCCAGAAATAAAAAATAATTTTACTTAAAGGGATTCTGATGAACCGACGTGATTTTTTGAAAACTCTGGGCATTAGTACCGTATCGCTTGCTTTTCCCGCATTGTTGACCGCAGCAGAAAAATCAAAGAACAGACCCAACATACTTATTGTTATCGCTGATGACCAAACTTGGGCAGACTGCGGCTGCTATGGAAACAAAGACGTCAAGAGCCCTAACATCGACAAACTGGCCGCCGAAGGCATGCGATTCACACGCGCTTTTACTGCAACCGCTATGTGCTCACCTACCCGCCAGCAATTATACACCGGCTTATTTCCCGTTCGCAACGGCGCCTACCCCAATCACAGCAAAGTTAAAGCCGGCACAAAAAGCATCGTTCACTACTTAAAAGCTCTTGGCTATCGTGTTGGCCTGTCGGGGAAATGGCACATCGGGCCGGAAGATTCATTTCCTTTTGAAAGGATAAGCAAAGGCAACTTAAATTTCAGTGCAATCGATAAATTTATTACACGCGATAAAAATGAACCCTTCTGCCTGATTGTTACCAGCCACAATCCTCACGGCCCATGGGACAAGAGCAACCTTTACGACCCGTCCAAACTTACATTACCGCCTTATCTGGCCGACACCCCCGAAACCCGCAGCGCCCTGGCCGATTATTACACCGAAGTTACAGCGCTGGATACCGAGGTCGGAAAATGCACAGACCTTCTCAGCAAAAACAAGCTGTTTGACAATACTCTTTTTATTTACACCAGCGAACAGGGCTCCGGCTTTCCGCACTGCAAATGGACCTGCTATGATACCGGCCTCCGGGTGGCTTTTATCGCACGCTGGCCCGGACGCATCAAGCCCGGCTCCGTTGCAAATGCAATGATTCAATATGTCGATGTTGTGCCGACCTTAATTGAAGCTGCAGATGCTCAACCGATTAAAGCACTGGATGGCCGAAGCTTTTTACCTGTGCTCCTGGGCAAAACTGACAAACACAATGATGTTGTCTATGGTGTACATACGACAAGAGGCATCATCTCCGGCACAAAAACCGGCTATCCAATACGCTCCATTCGCACCAAAAGGTACAAATACATCATCAACCTCAACCACAAAGCAGCTTTTGAAAACGTTATAACAGCCAGAGACGGCCGCTATTGGAAGTCCTGGCTTGAAAAAGCAAAAACTGACCCAAAAGTAGCCAACCTCGTTAAGGCCTATCAGCATCGCCCTGCTGAGGAATTCTACGACATACTCGATGACCCATACGAGCTAAACAACCTCGCTTCTGACCCGGCTAACCGCAGTTTAATGGACTCGCTCCGCAAACGGTTGGGGGCCTGGATGGCTCAGCAGGCCGACCTTGGAATGGAAACGGAAATGGCCGCCAGGAACAAACGCACAAATAAGAACAACCAGAAAAATAAAAAATAAAAGGTACACTAAAGGAAGAAATATGAACAATCTCAATTGCACTCGCCGAAATTTCTTAAAAGCGATAGGTTTTAGTGCTGCTTCGCTGGCTGTCCCGGGATGTACAGCTGATACCAAACTATCTTCTCCTGAAACGCCCCGGCGAAAGCCAAACGTAATTTTAGTCATTACCGACGACCAGGGCTATGGCGATTTGGCCTGCCACGGTAACCCCATTATCAAAACTCCCAACTTAGACCTGCTCCATTCTCAGAGCACTCGCTTGACTAATTTTCACGTTAGTCCGACCTGCGCACCTACCCGCGCAGCCCTGATGACAGGCCGGTATTGTAACAGAACAGGAGTCTGGCACACTATTATGGGGCGCTCATTGTTGCGAAAGGACGAGATTACAATGGCCGATGCCTTCTCAGAAAACGGCTACAAAACCGCTATCTTCGGCAAGTGGCACCTCGGTGACAACTATCCGTTTCGGCCCACCGACAGAGGATTCGGCGAATCACTTGTTCACGGCGGCGGCGGAGTAGGACAAGCACCGGACTACTGGGACAACGACTATTTCGATGATACTTACTTCCATAACGGCAAACCAAAAAAGTTCAAGGGCTATTGCACAGACATCTGGTTCGATGCCGCTATCAACTTCATTGAAAAAAATAAAGAAAAACCTTTCTTCTGCTATCTCTCAACCAACGCCCCGCACAGCCCCTACAATGTAGAAAAAAAATACAGCGACCTCTATAAGGACAACAAAGATGTTCCAAATGCCAATTTTTATGGAATGATTACCAACATCGATGAAAACATTGGCAGGTTGATGAAACGGCTTAAAAATCTTAAGCTTGAAAATGACACCATTTTTATTTTTATGACTGATAATGGCACTTCAGCCGGTTTTCGCCAAGGCAAAGGCTGCAACGCCGGTATGCGAGCCCGCAAAGGCAGCGAGTATGACGGCGGCCATCGAGTCCCCTGCTTTATTCGCTGGCCCAATAGCTCCCTTAAAAGCGGCAGAGATATCGACCGGCTCTCAGCACACATCGACCTGATGCCGACACTGCTCGAAATGTGCAGACTAAAGAGACCTGCCGGCCCCAGGTTCGACGGCGCCAGTCTTATGCCGTTACTAACAGCCGCCGCCCCCAACTGGCCCGACCGAACAATCATCACAGATTCCCAACGAATTGAGAACCCGCAAAAATGGCGCAAAAGCGCGGTAATGACCGACCGCTGGCGGCTGGTTAACGGCAAAGAACTCTATAACATAAAAACCGACCCAGGCCAGAAAACCGATATCGCAAACGAACACCCTCAAATCGTCAAAAAGTTACGCACCGATTATGAGAAATGGTGGCAAAGCGTCTCATCTCGCTTCGACGAATACTGCGAAATTATCCTTGGCTGCGAAAAGGAAAATCCGGCGCGCCTGTCGTCTCACGATTGGCACGGAACAAAATCACCTCCCTGGCATCAAAACCATATTCGTAATGCCAAAGAAGACAATGGTTTCTGGGCCGTTGAAATTGCTCGGGACGGAAAATACGAGTTCGAGCTAAGACGCTGGCCGCGAGAAATGACCGAGCCGATAACTGCAGCTCCCCAGGAACTCCCAATTACTAAGGCAAGACTAAAAATTGGCAATGTGGATTTGACCCAATCGATTGCTCAAAATGCTCTCTCTGCAAAATTTTCCGTCCGGCTGAAAGCCCAAAAGACGACTTTGCAAACCTGGCTGACTGATGAAAATGCCACTTCGCGAGGAGCGTACTATGTCTATGTCACGTATGTGCCATAGCCCCCGAATTTTATTCGCCGGGTTCTCCTTTTCGGTTAGCCCTCAAATTTATTTGACGGTTCTGTCATTATATTTAGCCCCCAAGTCACATCTTGGGGGTTCTTTTCTGGTGCCGCGTAGCCGAATGGGCATCAACCACAACAATTTTTAGGTTCTTTTATTGACAAGGCGACCTCATAAGGATACAATACTTGTTCTGAATCTTGGCATCCGTGGGCTTTTTGTGCGTGCCTTTGTAACCTCATCATAAAATATTATTTTATTGCGGGCTAGAGAATCCAATGTATACAAATAATAACAAGTGTGAGCAAAATGAACATGAAGCAGAAAAACTTCTCGGGAAAGATCCACCCGACCTGATTTTGTGTTACCTAACCTGCCCTCAAGACGCAGCCAAAGCTTTTCTTGGTGCTCTCATCCTTACAGATTTTCGTGCGCGCCCTCTACACTTTTCCTTTGTCTCGCCTATCCGACCAACTAGGCTCCAACGGATACTCTATGGAGCAACGTTAGACGAACATTTGAAGATTGATGTTATTGCCCAGAAACTTCTCAAGGATATACCAAAATCACCCGATGTTCTTTTTGTCGACGCGCCCGAACTCCTTCGCGTACGCCGAATAATTAAGTTTCCAACCGCCTTCTTAACGAAGAGCACCAACCCTAAAGCCCAACCTGGAAAACTCTCAACGTTAGAGTATGACACTGGATCAAACATAGCCGACCAAGAAATTGTCGGTCAAATCCTTGCCACCTTGGAAACTGTAGTGGACCTTGTAGAGCCGTTTACACGAATGAGAGAGGCGCTCAAAGAAGCTATCAAATCACCAAAGGAATAATGGAACCGTCATTATGGGTGTGTTAGACCGTAAACGAAAAAAGATGATCGAGAGTTATCGAGCCAGCCTAATAATGGCTACTCTCTCAGATAGAATTGCCATTTCTGCGAAATTATATCAAAACAAATCTGGAATGTTCAATATACACGCGCAGGCTCTGGAGATAGACTATAGTGTATTCCAAATAGAAACTAACTCTTATAATGAGGTAACTGTACTTTCAGCACAACCCCGCAAGGAACCAGTTACCTTTGACATTCTCTCACAGTCCGCCAAACTGTTTTCAAGCGATGATGTCGAGGTTTCCCACGTTCGGTTCAGCAAATTTCGTTTGACCGTCACTATCTTTTCATTTCAGAGTATTAGGCGGGAAAACGGTATGCTTTTTTCTGAAAAGACAAAATTCTCACTACGCCTCAAGAAAGTTAAACCTCCTCCCCAACCCCCCTCTCTTCAAACTGTTAGCCTTGAGGAACGCCTCCGTTGGATACTAACGCCGCCGATTCACGAGCTTCTATCCGACCCTCAGTTAGCTTTGCCCGAAAAACCATTTCCTTTCCAGACGATAGGGATCAAGTGGCTTTATGACCGGGACAGCGCATTGCTCGCCGATGAGATGGGCCTGGGGAAGACTATGCAGGCCATCATCGCAGCAAGACTGTTATGGCGAGCTGGGATTATAAACCAAATACTTGTCATTTGCCCAAAAACGTTAATCTCGACGTGGCAAACCGAAGTCAGGAAATGGTGGCCTCAGGTAAGCCATAATGTTATGGTCGTAGGTTTAGATCGTCAATGGTTCTTGCAATTTGATGCTCCCAACGTGATCATAAAAATCATAAATTACGAAAAAATCATAAACTACAAATTATTACGAGGTGCGACGAAATCTTCAAAGAAGCACACTTTTTCTCATGACCTTATCATTATTGACGAAGCACAACGAATCAAGAATCCAACAACCAAAACATCTCAGGCAGTAAAATCTCTTAAAGCCGCACGGCATTGGGCACTTACCGGAACCCCACTTGAGAACAGGGTGGACGACCTTGTCTCCATCTTCGAGTTTGTTTGTTCTGGCCTCCTTCGATATAATTCTAAGGTTGAGACTATCACCGAGCGAATCCGCCCATATCTTCTGCGTCGGCTAACAGACGAAGTTATAGACGAACTTCCCGAAAAAAGCGAACAGGATATCGAAATTGAACTAGAACCGAAACATAGGACCACATACGATAGGATGGAAGAGGAAGGGGTTATCGAACTAAACTCAAAAGGTGACACTATTACTGTAACACATGTCTTTGCCCTAATTAATAAACTACGCCAAATTTGCAATTTCGACCCTGTTAGTGGGGTAAGTGCCAAGCTTGAACGTCTATTGGAAGACCTCGAAGAGATTTCAGAAAGTGGGCGAAAGGCATTGATCTTTTCCCAATTTGTCGAAGACCAATTTGGCTTGAAAAAACTGGCTAAAGAACTCCACGACAAGCACTGCTGCTCTTTACAATTCCATGGGCAAATTCCCCAAAACCGCCGAGAGGCCATACTTGAAAGATTTAGAACCGACCCTGATATCACTGCCCTGTTGTTGAATTTCAAGGTTGGTGGTCTGGGTTTAAACCTGCAGGCTGCTAACTACGTATTCCTCTTTGACCGGTGGTGGAACCCCGCTGTTGAAGACCAAGCAGTGAAGCGCGCACACCGGATCGGACAAACACAGAAAGTTTTCATTCGTCGTTTCTACTGTAAAGACACAATAGAAGAGCGAATCCTTAGCAAATTAGCAGAGAAAAGGCGCCTTTTTCGGGCAATCATTGACGAGGCACGGCCGCGCCCCGATAGTTTGGGCCTAAGCGAAGAGGAAATCTTCTCTCTGTTCAACTTGAAAGTGCGACCCCGCAAAAAATCTGAGACCAGCGGTCCTGTCCACATGATACTTCAAAACATAGATCCCACCCAATTTGAAACTTTGGTTGCTCGACTTTATCAAAAGCAAGGCTACACAACACATCACTCTGGAGGGAGTCATGATAAGGGCATAGACATTCTGGCCGAAAAAATGAGCGCGCAAGCACGGCAACGAGTCGTGATTCAGTGCAAGCATCAACAAGCCAATGTAGGTCGCCCGATTTTGCAGCAACTTTGGGGTGTCGTGACCAGCGACCCAAGTTTTACCCGTGGAGATCTGGTTACAAGCTCTGGCTTTACAGCAGAAGCCAAGGGATTTGCTCGCGGCAAACGGTTAACTCTCATCGATCGAACTCTGCTTGAAAAGCTTGTTCGCCAATTCAAAGTAGCTCGTTTTGAGCAGCCACCAAGCTAAGTACAATTAATCATTCAAACGTTTCGTGGCTTGGTGATTCGTAGTCGCAATGACCCCATTAGAGGAGACGACACTCTAAGCAATGGGGCAGGTGGCCAAAAAAGTGCTTTTTTGGCCTTTTTTTTACCATATTTTTGCATTTTTTGACACTTTCCTGAGTTTATTGAAGGATCAACCCCGCTTGTCGCGGCGTAGCCTCTGGCGAAGCCGGATCAAACAACAAACCACGAACTATGAACTAAAAGTGCTCAAAAAAGCGCGCTTTTTGACGCTTTTTGCCATTTTTTGCCATTTTCTTGCATTTTCTTTCATTTTTTGACGCTTTTTAGCCCAGTTATGGATTTTTATTTCAAAACATGGGCTAATTCTGAGCATGCCGAAGGGTCCTGTCCTGTCTGTCCTGAGCGAAGCACAGCGAAGTCGAAGGGCCTGCCATGAGCGCAGCTCAGTAGCAGTAATTGAGCCCCCGCGGCGTTCCTGTCCATCGTAGCCTTGGCGAAGATGGATGAGCGGGGTAGAATCATTTGCGCAGGTATTAATTAGTAAAAACCAAATTTTTCAATATTTTTTTATCTCTTTCTACATAACCACTTACAAATTTTGACTATACCAAATTGCCCGAATTTTCGCACCAAACGCGCAGGTTCGTCTAATTATGGGGAGACCTGTTTTTTTAAACCCCTTAGGAGTTATTATGACCGAACTACAAACCACGAACCCCGAACCACGAACTAAAAACAATGAACTATTTAACCAATTACCCAATTTACCAATTAACCGTTTACCAATTATGACACGAGAGTTTATCCGAATGACCGGTTCGTTAAGAGGCCGAGCGAAAAGGTCGAGGCCAAGGCGGCAGGTCAAAAATGCTGCCAGAAGTAGCTTTCGCCACGTTGAGAACGTTTTTGGCCGACAACACAGTAATCGCCCTTTGCAGCCGGCCGCTTCCGGAATCCACCGACCCCCTCTTATCTTCCTTACCTACCTCCCCTTCTCCTTAACGCCCCCCATCATAAAGCTTGCTGCTGCTGTTTCTTTCTGGACAT
>Ga0180432_10002576_pt1 | contig 27035 bp, 21 predicted proteins | sample SS_ome_10_FD_132414 | JGI IMG/M metagenome (GOLD analysis project Ga0180432, IMG submission 132414) | Hypersaline lake sediment archaeal communities from the Salton Sea, California, USA - SS_1_MS_2 metaG | ecosystem: Environmental > Aquatic > Non-marine Saline and Alkaline > Hypersaline >... | reverse complement strand
CGGCCTCTTTGTAAAATATATTTCGAATCATTCGACGGAATATGGAGCAAATTTAGACTCAGTTTTTATTAGCGGAGGATCTGCCGGTGGGCACCTTACTTGCGCTACAGCCTTAGGGATATATAAAGGTACTTATGCTACTTTATTTGGTACAAATCTAACTATAAAAGGATTTATCCCATTTTATCCCGCCAGTGGAATGAATGGATATTTGGGAATCTGTGGGTTTAACCCAGAATTCGTGAATCCAAAACAAATGATAAATGAAACCAGCCCCCCTTGTTTGATATTTCAAGGGACAAATGATATTCTATGCTGGTTCAGAATTTCTCAAAATTTCAAGGATACTTATACACTCAATGAAAATGAAAAGTGTGCAATAATTTGGATGCCATTTGGAGGACACGCATGCGATCTTTATTTTAGTGGGTATTACAATCAAATATTTTTATACTACATGGAAAGATTCATGTATCTATATCGTTAAAAAAGGAAAAAAAAGATGGAAAATCTTTTTGATTAGGATTTCTTTAATTTTTGGAAGGTGCTTTTTAGTTTTGCGCGCCTTTCTGGTATGGCTGTCTCATTCAACCATAATAACCACAGAAAGGATACAGTTAATCCCATAAATGCTGTAAGGTGTGGAACATACGAGTCCCCCACGGCGAATACAATTGAAATAATGAATGCAATCTCCAGTATACCTGGCAAAAGCCACGTAAACTTATAACCTCTATATAGACAAAAAATCGCTCCAACAACTATAATAGAGGAATGAACTAAAATATTTCCCCAAAATCCGAGCATTGCGTATGTCCATACATCATTAAAGATATCTACTAATAAGGTTATCGCTCCAAAAATCATTAGAAATAAAGTGTCAACTGTATCCTCTTTTGGCTCCTTCCATTGTTTAAATTTTTTCTTATAAAACACATATGCATAGATTACAATCGTCGTTATAATCAATACTATTACCACTGCAATAATTGCTGAAAATCTATTTCTAGAAATGTCGTAATTCGTGTTAACAATTTGCATACACTGGTAATTCGAACTCCCTAATTGCATGGTAAATATCAAGCCACAAGTACCGTCCATCTCTCCAACACCTATCTGAACGCCAGATAAATCATGTATTATAAATAGCAAAGAGAATTGGGCGCCATGAAGGGGAGCTTCTTCGGGCCAATAGACGTGTTTCTCCGTTATGGTGATAGTATAAGAAATATTGGGAGCACCGATGATTCCAATTGGGTCAAATATGTTGTAGGTTTTGCCTTCATAACTCGCTATTTCACTTCCAATTCCCGTGATAATGTGTATCCAAAAGAGAGATTGATTCTCCGTAGGAGTTCCAGTAGTAGGATCAATATAGTATCCATCGTGAGTATAATTTACTTCTTGCGAAACACTTCCGTAGCGGATTAAACAAGAAGATTCTCCAGTTCTTACGTCTGTTACGCTAAAGCCAAGAATCATTTGATGGGTTCCATTATTGTAGGCGTATTGCGCGAACATAGGTCTATCAAAGAATAAAGGGTCTTGAGTGCTAATGCCAACATTTAGAACTCTTCCTATGAGTAATGCTCCAAGCGCAATACCACTCGCAACTAATATAATTAGCAATATTGATATTCTTCTTCTTTTAGAAAGCATATAGTATTTAAACTAAATGTATATAAGAATCTTACTGAAAGGTTGAGATAAATTCAGAAAAATGAAATACTTAAGTTATTTGAAAGAATGATTCTTCGAACTCTGGTCTTCTCTTATATTTTGACATCAAAAAGCCTGCTGCTTTGTCTATGTTCTTAAACATATTTGCTGGAAGTTCGATACCAATTTGGCTAAACGCGTGTCTAACGTCCTCAGTGGAAGGTGGACACCCTCTTATTGGTATCATCTCTTTAATATTAGGATGGTCTTTATTTTTATTGTATTGACACTGACCAATGAGAATCGTTTTGTTCATTCCGGGAGATGGTTCTTGAAGTTTCCCATTGAGAAATTCGACGTTGTCAAATGGTTTACCTTTCCTCGATTGCCATGCGCTTTTGATAATCGTTAATAATATTCCATTAATCCCCGAGCAATACGTGCATAGGCTAGAGTCGTATTTGTGGTATTTCAATCCTTGAACTCCAATTCTCTGTAGTGGAAGCGGAAGATCTCCTGCATCGTTATATATAAAATCCCATTCGTGATGAGAAGCTAAATCTTCTAACTTTTCACCAACAATTTCAACATCAGAAAGATCAGTCGGTCTATTCCTGTCTTTTGCTGCAACAACTAAATGAGGGACATCAGCGGGTTCAATCCCAAGTAATTTAGAACCAACCATGTCTGCAGATAGAATATCGGTAGAAGCAACGAGAATGTTTTTTCTATGAGCTTTTCCGTCAATAGCTGGTCCTCGTTCAAGGGTATAGATTCCATCTATTATAGTCAATACTTTCTTAAACTTGTTCGGTAATTTAGCGACATTAAAATGTAGATCCTTGTCTGGATCGGCACTGTGAAATTTCTTACGAGAAGACCTGTTGATGAATCCCTTTAAATTCTTAATCCCTAACGAAACTACTGCTTGAGAATGAGTTTTTAACACGGGGATATCAATAATAACATCGGCAGCTAAAGCAACCGAACTGAAATTGACGTTAAAACCAGTTCCTAAATCAATTTTTTCAAAAGGGTGTTCGAAGGTATTGATTGGTTTCACGCCATGCCTTTCTTTAAGAAGATTATACCCTAATTTTTCAAACGCATCCGCTGCTGTTTCTGTATCTTTTACATCCTCTGTTACTATCCCTTCACCGATTGTAATATCGTTAATTCCACGTTCTTTAAGTATAACAACAACATCCTCTATAATTCGAGAACTGGTAATGACTCCCCATTTAGGGAAGTTACTATGGCGAGTCCAGAAAACTATGTTAGGTTTAATAAATACCTTGGCATCTTTAGGGATCTGATCGAATAGATTGGATAACTCTACTAATTTACGAACCGATTCTAGAGATTCTTCATATTTTACAATAGAAACTTTTGATTTACTCATATGTTTACATCAAATAAATTAATTAATTATGATTTATATGCAATATCATTTCCAAATTATATTACTAACTCAAATGTACATATTTCGAACTTTCCCATTTGAAATGTGAGAATTCCGTTCTCCTTATCCCACTCGTGAGTGAATTCTATTTCTCGTTCTAATAAATCAACGGCTTTTATTGAAGAGATCTCCTCTTTTAACTCTGGACCAAATTTAATTTTAGCTACGCTTTTAACACCAGATCCCTCAATAAATCTCGCTATGACTGTACCTGTTCCATCCCATTCGTTTTTCTTAAGAACTCCTAAATAAACGTTCGTAGTGAGAATCTCGAGTAAGGAACTGCTTTCATTTTGTGATTCTTCTATGTTTTCCGTGGGAATAACGATAACTGGAGCGTTAAATTCTTCTGCTTTTCGTTTAACAGAAACATTCGGAGTTCCGTCTGAATTCGTGAGCGCCCCTCCGTTATGTGGGAACAACGCGTATCTACACTTGAAAGGACTAATTCCGCTAAATTTTGGAACTTCGTGGTCATATTTTTCTTTATTCATTGTGCGTTCTTGATTTACCCATGCTTCGGGTGCAGGTGCGGGATATTCGCAGGCTCGCAACAATGTCAATTTCATCTCGCCGCCCTTAACATCAAAGGCATATTTCCCCTCGTTAAGCATTGCTAAACCCCATTTTTTATCGGGCGTGCTTAAATCAAAATATTTATGGCAGATCTTCTCAAAACGTGCTATATCACAAGGTACTTCAGGATTTGTCTTAGCTTCAATCGCGCAATAAGCCAAATCTGCGGTGCAAATCTCTGCGTTTGTAGCCGTAGTATATTTGATTTTTAACATTGCTTCTTCTTGCTTCCAATCCGTGAGATATTCAAGAAAAATCTCTGGACAATCCTTAAATAACGAGATCTTTTGAGTAACTGGGCTTATTCCTAGAGTTCTCGTAATCTCTAGAGTTGTATAAATTGGACCTACATCAGTGATTTTTATGCTTACATCTTTATCGTTAGGTAAATCTAGGGGGTGCTCCCAGTAATTCTTCGTTAAATCCCAGGCTCGAAAAATACTTAATGACCTGTCAAGAAAACCGTATGTTAGATTAGAAGAATTCCCTGATAATAGATTGTTTTTATTGTTTACATCAACGGCAGTCAACTCAAGCATTGCTCCCGTGTTTGGATCAATCCTGATAGAATTGAAACTATTTGAAATGGAATTTTCTGCAATTGTAAGAGTTTTTTGCTTTTCAATCTCACTGCTTTCAGAGTCACTCAATATCTTTACTCGAGCAGCTATACAACTGAGTGATTTTAATGAAACAACCGTCCACCATCCCGCAGGCATGCGATCTATGGTATTTTCTGGCTCTGAAGCGATTGGTTGACAAATAACAACCTTATCTTCTCCGTTCAAGAGTTCAAGCCTTGCATAGTTAGGTTTACCATTATTATCTATTTTTGGCTGATCCTTAAAAATACTAATAGGAATAAAGACACGCGAGGTTCTTTCCCATGATAATGGGTTATAAAGATTGAGATACGCAACATTGCCAGAATCATTGCTTTTTGATTTACTTTCTAATGCGGATCCAATTTCACTTATTAACTCTTCTATGCTCGCATCTTGTTCGGTCCAATCGTCCCAGCATTCGTCATATACCTCAGGGATGGAGCTTCCTGGAAGAACGTCGTGAAACTGATTTTTAAGAGTTGTTTTCCACAATGCTTCAATTTTATCCGCAGGATATTGATAATTGGAATTGGTAAACGCAGTATATAACGCAAGAGATTCTAAAGATGTAAGAATATTCTCGTATTTTCGATTATGTCTTTTCACTTCGGCGTGGTTTGAGAAGCACCCCCGATGCATTTCTAGATATAATTCATCGTTCCACACGGGTAATCTATCAGAATATTTTTCGAGTTCCTTGTAGAATGTTTCAACTCTACTCCATTTGAACATGTCGTGCTTTACCCATTCCATGGCAGTTGCAGTTTCTTCGTGAGTTGGTCCATGTCCACCATCACCTTTTCCAAAGAAACACCCAATATGGGGTAGGAGTTTATTCTCAACGTGTTCGGGATAAATATTATAATCTATTGTATAATCCCAGATTTTTCTTCCTTCCTTTCCAAGTAATTTATGTCCTGCCTCGTATCGATCCCATCCATCTAAGGGAGTTGTTCCCATGTTAAAATTTGCCGTTAAAATTCTAGTACCGTCGGGGCCTTGCCACCAAAAATTAACAAATGGAAAGATCGTGTTCTTGTTCCAGGTGATTTTAGATGTCCAAAAGTACTTTGCTCCTGATTTTACTAATATTTGGGGGAGTCCGAAGTTATATCCAAACGAATCTAAGAACCATTCCACAGAAGGAAGTATTCCAAAATTATCACGGAAAAATCGCATCCCATATAACCTTTGTCTTACAAACGCTTCACCAGAAGGCATCATGCAATCGGGTTCAACGTAAGCGCCGCCTACCAATTCGATATTTCCAGCCTTTACTTTTTCTTGAATTTCTTTAAATAATTCTAAATCGTCTTCTTTTATCCATTCTAAAAGAATTGGTTCGCTTAAAGCAAAGCAGAAGTCATCTGGAAACAAATTACTATGAAATACCGCCTTTCTGAAAGTTACTTGTGCTTTTTTTCTTGTTTGAACAAACTGCCACATCCATGCTACGTCTATATGGCTTTGGCCAATGACATGAACGAGAACGTCATCTCTTACAGTTTCTTTCCATTTTTTCATCCTTCTTCCCACTCTTTTAGGAAGTAATTCCTCCCGACCGCGACTTCCCTCTTTTAACCACTTATTTATTGTTTTTTCACCATCATCGTCGGGTTCTTCCAAAGAAGAGGTATCTTGTCTTCTATTTCCTGAATAATGTCCTATTTCATCCATATCTTATACACATTGTAGAATTTTTAATTTTAATACTTCCCAAATTCTTTTACCGCTTTATATAACGCCACAATATTTTCTGGTGGTTGATCGAGAAGGAAATTCGTTGGTCCTGGAATGTATCCTCCCTTTTTTCCCAATACTTTAATACTTTCCTTCACTGATTTTTTTACATTCTCCGGAGATTCGTGTACTAACATTTCAGAATCGTCAATCGTCCCCACGAGAGTTATTTCGGGATATTTCTCGCGATACAATGCCAAATCGTTACTTATTGGTTTTAACGATTCCACGCCGTCAATCCCAATCTCGACAAAATCAGGAAATACCTCACCAATACCACCACAACTATGTAATATGAACTTAGCGCCTCCATCGTGGACTATTTTCACGTAATTTGCTAATTTTGGTTTGATAAACTTGCGCCAGTTCTTCACATTAATCTGTAAACCTTTATTATACCCATAATCATCCCCACACATTACCACATCTGGTTTTGTGGCCATTAAGAATTTTAAAGAGGGTTCGTGAATTACATCATATTGAAAATCAAGGTGTTCTTGGAGAAATTCTGGCTCCTTTCTAGCAAAACGAGCGAAGTTTGCCATTCCTATACCAAAAACGCAATTTTCAAATGGACCTGAAATACCATTAGAAACAACAACGTCGTATTTCTTGAGCATGGTGTTTCTTTGTTTTTTTAAATTTTTAAATTCTGCTTTTTTAGGTGCTATATCTTTTTCTCTTTCCCAATATGTCTTAATGTGTTCTTTTTTTAAGAGAGCGGGGCCAGCATACCAATAATGCGGGATACCTTCGTCCCGTACGACGATCTTAAATAGCCCTCCATTTGCTGTAATAAACTCATCTGTAAAATCAAATTTTAGAAGATTGAACCCACCAACAGTTTTCCAGCATAAATCAATTTTTGCATCAAGTCCCCCTGGTAAAACATCGGGAGGAACAAATTTGGCTATTATGGCGTGAATGAAGGGAATACTGTACGATACCTTATCTTTATCAAGTTGAGTTTTATCTTCCTCGGTTAATGCATAGGGAGAATTCATGAACTTTTGGACAAAATCATAATCGCCACCGAGACAGAATCCTGGAACCCTATCGGGAATTTTTCCATCTAAAACGCATAGAACTCTCTCTAGAGCAGTCATCTTTTCAGTCACTGACATTTTATATCACGCAATTCCTCCAGCTAAAATATCTGCTAACGATAGTAAAACCTTCATATTTTTTATCTTCACTTGCTTTTGTCTTATTCCCTTCATAATCGCTCCTACACCACCGTAAAGGATTTCCAATGGTGCTGCTACATATCCATCGCATTCTAGATCTTCTAATTCCTGAGGATCTTTGATATCTTCTAAAGGGATTACTTCAAATTCTCCACCGTCAACCTTAATCTGTGTTGCCGGGGGGAAATCGGTAATATATACAATAATATTTATTTTTTTACCCTGAAATGTTTGTTCCAGTTTTCCATAAACTTGTAGAACATACAATCCGGAATAAAAGACGGCAGGAATACCTTCTAATAAAGGACTCATCATTTTTCACTTTAATTTTTATATTAGAATTTTATATTTTAAATTAATTGATTTTTAATTATCTTTTCTTTCTTTCTCGCAGGAGCTCTATAAAGCTTTCTAATTTATTGGTTACCTGTGTAGTATTAAGTTTTCTTGGATCGTTCATATCAGCGTCAATTATCAAGCAGGGAATGTCGAAATCGTCCATTAAATGTTTCTTCAAATCATACTGTCCACAAGAATTCGGTCGACACGACATATTATTATGTAATATGACACCATCAATGTTATACTCTTTAACCGTTTCTTCAAACTTTTTAATTCGAGTTTTTAGATCGTAAATATACCAAAAGCTTAACATTAATTCTGCCATGGATTCAACAGGATTGCTAACAATCATGTCCTTTGTAATATCAGGATTCATAAATTTTGAGAAACTATATGTATAAGGTTCATACACGATTATAGCACCCCATTGTTCTAAGAAGTTGAAGAATTTTAGATTGTACCAGAATGGAATGCCCTCAAACATTAAACGATAGTTTTCTTCTTCAAGCGCACCGACACCACTATCAACCCTTTGCTTTGCTTCTTTATACATTCTCTTGTATAATTTAATGGGTGTTTTTAGTCCAGGCATGGTAAATAAGGGAAAAAGGCCCCCAAATGTATCTTTGGTTGAGACAGGGCTGGGAATATTCTTGCGTAATTTATATATGTCTTGCCAGACCATGCTCAAGTCCCACGAGTTATTTGCCACTTCTTTTGCCTTTTCCATGTCCATCTCGTAACCTAGAATATCAGACATAAAGTCTAAGAACTCCCAGAGTTGTTCTTTAACATACTTTTTATAATAGTTCTTTTGCTTGTTAGTAGTGTTACTTACGACATGAGGTACATCAATAGTAAAATGAGGAACTTTAAATCTTTCTGCTTGTACTTGAAACCAATCAACGTGGGTATCGCATATAACGTCGCTTGATAGCATAAATGTAGGTTTTCGAATGCCGCCCTTTCCCAAATCTGTGGTTTCGGTCAAGGTTACTCCCATATTTGTCTTAAAATAAGAGCATAAATCATAGGAATATCCTGCATCTTCTGCAACTTCTATGAAATTTTGGGAATATTTCTGAGCGGCGGATATTGTTGCGCTATTTTCTGGAAGCGAAGGCTGGACATCCATGGCGTATAATAGTTCCACAGGAGTTCCTGAAGTTGCCCAAGCAACGGGCTTTCCTTCGCGATAAGCTTGTTCTATTGCTAAGTAATGCCTACCCATCTCATTTTTCAGCTTTTGAGTAGCTCCCAACATTTGACTTTTTATTACTTTTCCTTTTGACATTTTATTTACCCCCTATCATTTCAGCAAACGCCTCAAAACGCGTTGCTAATTGCTTGAAAGACTCTCTACTATACTCTATCTCAACGAAGAGATAAGGAATCTCTAATGCTTTAAATGCTTTAGACATGTGAGGATGGTCGTACAAAATTGGCTCGCAGAATTTTTGAGCAACATTAAGTACTCCATCCACTTCGTATTTTTCAGTGAAATGCTTTAAATTATCAAACCTTTGTAGCGAGGGAATCTTCGTGCTATATATTGGTTTTTTCAAGTGATATTTTGAAAGAGCTTTAATAGGATCTCCATTTTCTTCAATGGAGTCCCAGAAGTACCTCGTTCCTATGCAAATATCGTCCATCACGACTTGTAAGCCTAGAGTTTCGAGGTTTTTAATAAACTCTGAATCGTCAATTACCGATCCCGTGAGTAAGATTCTTTTCATTTTCTCTGGAAATGTTTCTTTATTTTTCAATTCCTCGAGTTTATTTTCTAACATCGCGAGTGTTTGTTTTTTATCTTCCTGCTGCACTTTTTTCACGATTTCGTGAAATTCTGAACCTTTTAAAACCATTTTACTTCTATATTCTGAAATTTCTTTTAATAAATTTCTTATTTTATTAGTTAATTTAATTGCTTCGGTAATTTTTTCTTTAGTTATCTTTACATTAAATTTAGTCTCTAACTGTTGGATTAACTCCTTCATATCGTCAACAAAAAACTTGATTGCTGCTTTATCGCGTTTAAGGGGGGCGTTGAGAAAATACATGAAATCAAGATCTACGCACTCCAACCATATGTCAAATTCTCTATTCGTACAATCACAGCCGTGAGTCGTTATAAGCCCTTTAATATCAGCATCAAGTCCATTAAGCGCCCTCTCAAGAAGATTTCTCGCCCAAATGCAATGATTTGGCGGCACGTGTTCATTAGCTTTAGTTATATTAAGCGATGGATCGCCAAAAAATCTGAAGGGTATGATGTCAGCAGCCATTAAGATTTCTTCGGGAGTATCTACTCCAGAGTCCACAATTGCTATTTTAGTCATATTTAACAGTAATTTTTAATTTCAATAGGATGATATTAAAAATCTGTAATGTCAAAAAAAACTAATTATTATATTGAGCAAGATTTGATAAAATCATGTAAATGGTGATATGAAGCCATAAACTATTTATTTTTTCGTTAATTATTATGTTTATCAAACAAGATTGATTACAATGAGTCAAAATACTATATCTCGCACGCTCTCCAAAGCCATTTTAAAGGACAATGTAAGAATTAAGCTCAAGATTTGGAACACATACCTCACTGGAAAGTTAGAAAGATTCGATGGCTATATGAATCTCATAGTTTCCGATGCGAAGGAAATTTATTTCGGTAGAGGGGGAAAACGGAGTAAAGATCTTGGTACGGTAATGATTCGAGGAGCAAGTATCATATTTATCGGGCAAGATAGAACAACAATCCATTTAGCTCAAGCCGAAGATACTAGCCACGAGGGTCGGATGCATAGAGAGGAAGTTGACGACTTTTAATAGAAGGGGATAGTAATGGGAAAAGGAACACCAAGTAAGGGAAAGAAAAATAAAGCTGCTAGTCATAAAACTTGCCGGAGATGTGGCAAGCATTCATATCACAGGAGAAAAAGATTCTGTGCTTCTTGCGGGTTTGGAAGAACGGCAAAACTTCGACAACCCGCCTGGCGTAATCGTTATAGACCTTTTAATGGAAACAAGGGATTTTACAAGTAATCAATCAAGTAGCGATTGTTACCCATCAATTGTATTCTAAACTTTTATGATCCATAACCTTTTAAACTTCACATTCTCTTTATTTCATATTGTTGATGAGATATTGAATTCCAAACTTATACTGAAGAGCTCATGGATAAGGACAAAATTGAACACGTGAATAGAGAATTAAAAAATCTCGAAAAAATGGGAACGGCAATAGTTGGAGCGGCTCTTGTCAATCGAAATGGCTTGTTGCTGACTTCCAGATTGCCGATGGATATCGACGGTCGAAAATTCGGAGCAATGGCAGCGACGATGTTCAATGCAATGGATGCAGCCACTGAAACTTTGGAAAATAATAAATTTTATAATATCACGGCAGAATACAATAACTATCAAGTAATTGCTCTCCCAGCTAACAAGGATATGATTTTTGTTACACTATTACATTTAAATATTAATTTGGGATTAAGTCTCATTGAAATTGAAGAATCAGTTACCAGGATTCAACAAATATTAATATAAGTGTTATAGAAATGCTAACAGAAGAGCAGAAAAAAAGATATTCAAGGCAAATAATTTCTCCATCAATAGGAGAAGAGGGGCAGGAGAAGTTATCTAAATTAAGAGTCCTTCAAGTGGGTGCGGGAGGCTTAGGATCACCTTGTTCTTTATATCTCGTTGCCGCAGGAATAAAAGAATTAACAATTCTTGATAACGATGTTCTCGATATCTCAAATTTACAACGGCAAATCCTATACAACGAGTCCCAATTGCGAGGAGTGAAAGTAGAATTAGCAAAGGATATCTTATCAAGGCTCAACTCTGAAGTTCAAGTACACGCATTCAAGGATTATATTGACGAAAATTCGATAAAAAAGTATCTAAAAGGACAGGATTTTATAATTGACTGCAGTGATAACTTGAAAACCAAGTTCATGGTCAATAAAGTTGCCGTTGACAATAACATGAAGTGTGTAATCGCTGGAATTAAGGACTTTTATGGCCAGATCATGACAATTAATCCCAAAACAAGCGCTTGCTATCAATGCGTCTTTCCGGTACCTGAGAAAGAAGACACTAAAGCCCCACCAGGAAATCCTTTACCGGTGATTGGCGTGACTCCGGGAATTTTAGGAACGTTAGAGGCGTTAGAAGTTTTAAAGACCACATTAAACCTTCCAAACCTAGAAAATAAACTGCTCATGGTTAATTTATTGGATCTATCGTTCAATATCATTAAAGTGGTAAAAGACGAGCATTGTATTTGTTCGAAAGAACTTTGAAAAGCTTCTGAATGGTGTTAAAAATTTGGTTTCCTATTTTGCCATGGGGCGATTTCTTCAAAGGCTTGCGAAACCTGCAATACTGCCAACTCATTAAAACGATGCCCGATAATTTGCATTCCAATGGGAAGCCCTTCCTTTGACCATCCACAAGGAATTGAAGCTGCAGGCTGACCTGTTAGATTAAAAGGCCAAGTATTTGGCTGCCAACCAGTAGGCGGGATTGGTATACCATTAATTGTAGGAGGATGTGTCATTCCATGAGGAAATGCTGTGACTGAAAGCGTGGGGGTTATTAAGATATCGTAATTTTTCATGAAGCGATACATTTTTTCGTAGAATTTTTTTCTTGCATTAAATGCTTTTAGTAGATCCATGGCAGAATAAGTCTGTCCTACTTCGATCATCTGAATTAATTCTTGACCTAATAATGCTCTGTTTTCTTTTAATAGAGGTCCCAAGTTATAAGCAAAATTTGCTGTATAGGTGGTATTAAATACCCAGGTAGGAGGTCTTAATCGAGATTTTGGTGTATCAATTGTCCAACCATACTCTTCAAACTTTTGAACAGAATTTGTCACTGCTTCTTCTACTTCCGTGTCAATCCCTTTAGTATTACCTAAATCCAAGGAAAAAGCAATTTTTAATTTATTTGGTTTTTCATTTATCTTTTCAAAATGACTAATTCCGTCATCTGGCAAGGCATCCCTATCACCTTCATGGAAGCCTTTTAAAACATCAAACATTAACGCCGCATCCTTTACGTAATTTGTCATTGGACCATGTACTGTCACGGTATGACCTGAAAGCCCTTTTCTTGGATAGCGAGGAATGCGTCCAAAAGTAGGTTTCAAACCGTAAATTCCACATAAGCTAGCTGGAATTCTAATAGATCCGCCTCCATCACTCCCTAGAGCTAGAGGACTGATCCCTGCTGCAACTACCGCGCCAGCACCACCACTAGATCCACCACAAGTTCTTTCCAAATTCCAAGGATTACTCGTAACCCCAAATACATCATTAAAGGTAACGCCAAAGAATGCAAACTCAGAATTATTAGTCTTTCCTAAGATCACGCATCCCGCATCAATAAGTCGTTGTACATCTACAGGATTCTCAGTAGGAACGTGATTCTCATAAATTCTAGAGCCATATGTGGTGCGAATTCCTTTAACATCCATCATGTCTTTAATGGATACGGGAACACCTTCAATTAACCCCAGTTTATCATTATTCTTTACTCGTTTATCTGCAGCTGCTGCCATTTCTCTAGCGATATCAAATGTTGGAGTGCAATATGCATTAATTAAAGGATTGATTCTTTCGATCCTTTCTATGATCGCCTCTGTTATCTCTAGTGATGACAATTCCTGTGTTTTTATCTTTTCAGCCATCTGCCAAGCTGGCATGTAGCAAATATGATCCTTATTCATTTTAATTAGTCTTATAATTTTTTATAAGTAATATCATTTCTATTTATGTTTATTTAAAGTTTTTCAATCGCGTATAATTTCTATTTAAAATTTTAAATAGTTGTTATATTAATATTAATTATGGTTGAAGAAAAAAAAGTAAACCTTCTCGCAGTTCGCGTTGAAGATAACTTACTGACAAGAATAGATCAATATTGTAAAAAAAATCGGTTGTCAAAGAGTTTATTGATTAGGTTAGCAATTGAAAAATATTTAAGTTTATTCGATAGAGAGGAGGACGATCCAGAACTCCTTTTGATATGGGGAAAAAAAGAAATGGTAGAATTATTAAAGCACTTAGATGGAGAAAGCATTGCAAAGATCGCTGAAATTTCATTCCAAACCAGCAAGGAAAAATATAAGGAAATGTTAAAGTCTTCTAGATATAGAGAAGACCTAACAAAAGACAAAACACCAACAAGTAAAGAAGAAAAAATACTTGAATGTAAGAAAATGTGGGGATTTCTCAAGAATCTTGTGTTATCAAATAGAGGAGGATTTAATTGGTTCAATAAAATTCATGAAAGTTGGAACGGTCCGAATTTAAAAATTGCAGGGACGCATGACTTAGGATTAAATTTTTCGCTCTATATCAAGTATCGGACAATTAATCACATGAAACCATACGATTATGTTCTTATTAGTGAAAATCTTCAAGAGAATAAACTAATTCTGGATTTTCAACAACAATAGAATTAAAAAAAAAGATATTTAAAATGTTAGTAGATGAGGAATAATATGAAACGCATACAAATAAAAGCACGTGGATTAACATTTGACGCCTTGTCAGATGGACCAGAAGATGGCCCGTTGTTAATTTTACTGCATGGCTTGCCCAGAACGAGTTGGGAATGGCACCATCAGATACCAAAATTTGCTGAAGCGGGATTTCGAACTGTTGCGCCTGATATGAGGGGATACTCTCCAGGTGCGCGACCTGAAGGGAAAAGGAAATATGCTGTAAAAGAGTTTGTCAAGGATACCCTTGCATTTGCCGATGAGCTTGGATGGGCAGATCGTCCTTTTCATCTCATGGCTTGCAGTATCGGAGCCGTGGTTGCGTGGGTTGTTGCTGCCAAGTATCCCCCACGGGTAGCGACACTGGCCTGTATCAACCAACCACATCCCATGGCAATCGTTGAGACGATGGAAACGCGGGCAGCCGATACACAAAGAGAAGGATATAGTTATTTTTCCAAATACAGAGAAGAGGGTAGAGAATGGGAGAATTTTGAGACTGCAATTACCCGTTATGACTTACCCGACGAAGAACTCGATCCGTATCGTGAGGCGCTCGGTAACGATGAAGCCCTTCGGGCTATTTTTCACTGGTATCGGGTACTTAGGGTTCCAGTATTAAAACCGGTCGTTATGCCCACCATGTACATTTGGCCCCGAAATGTATCAAATGTCAAAAAGGAGACGGCTGAGGCGAATACGAAGTATGTTAAGGGACCGTATCGATTCGAGATTCTCGAAAAAGCGCTCAATTTTGCGCTTCAAATGGAGCCAGAAAAGACATCCCGTCTTTTGCTTGAGCATCTGGCTGAACACGCTCAATAAAAAAGAAATAAAGAAAGATTAACATGACAATTATTAATACAATTCCAGATAAAATACCTCAAAGGCTTATAAAAGAAATGCGTCAAGAGAAATACGATACTCTCATTCTTTTTATTTTAGCTGTTTATGGACCTCATGAATTAAGTGAACTCGTAAATGACGCTAGTAAATCCATTGAAAATAGATTGGATAAGGATCTTTTTGATAAATGGGCTGATGAATTAAAGCAACAAGGATTTATAGAAGAGTATATGAGGAATAGTAAGAAATTCTACAAAATAACTATTAAAGGCGAGGACGAGTTCATGAACCGGTTAGAAAATGTGAAATATCTAGCTCGAATGGTGCATCGACTCATGAATGCTTTTGATAATATTCTTGGAGGGTCGTTTGAAAAGGATGAGATTAAAGTAAAATCAGATTCAGATAATATATTAAGTTATAAATGTTATGTCTTTGGACTTTTATCTATTCAATGGCGTTTAAATGATATATTTAATGCAGGAGATACAGCAAAATTTCTAAAACCAGAGGACTACATGTCTGTTGGGAATATCTTTGAAGATCATGCGAAAAATCAACCTGATAGACTTGCTCTCCTCTACGAGGATAGAAGATATACCTACAAAGAAATAAACGATTGGATGAATCGTTATGCCAATTATTTTCTTTCTCTAGGATTCAAGAAAGGAGATGTGATTAATGTATTTCTGGAGAACCGCCCAGAGTTATATATAATGATTGGAGCAATGACAAAAATCGGGACTATCGCTTCTTTAATAAATACACGACAAAGGAGTAAAACGCTTATTCATAGTTTAAGTCTTCTCGATGCGAGAGCGCACGTAATTGGCGAAGAACTCTTTCCCGCTTACAAAGATGTGATGCCCGATTTGGAACTAACGAAAGATATTAAACTATATTTTTTGAGAGATAAGGGAAACATGGATATACCAGAGGGATTTAAAGATTTTGAAGAAGAAGTCAAAGATCAGAGTAAAAGCGTTCCTCTTGTCATTAATGATATTAAAGGTAAAGACATTTATGCCTATATTTTTACATCGGGAACGACAGGCCTTCCAAAAGCGGCACCCATGAGACATGTTCACATGATTAGCTCAACAAATGGGTGGGGAAAGATGGCTTTGAACATGCAACCAGAAGATATTGTTTATATTACTCTACCTTTATTTCACAGCAACGCAGTTCATATTGGAGTAGGTTCTGCTCTTGCTGGAGGTTCCGCAATAGCTTTAGCTCGAAAATTCAGTGTTAGAAACTTCTGGAACGATGTTAGGAAATTCAAAGCTACTTGTTTTAATTATATTGGTGAATTATGCCGGTATTTACTAAATCAACCTCCAAATCCTGAAGATCAAAACCATAATGTTTACAAGATCATGGGAAACGGGCTCCGCCCAGAAATATGGAAGGACTTCAAAGAGAGATTTGGCATAAGGGGAATTTATGAACATTATGGACAGACTGAACTCAGGGGTATGTTCTGTAATTACTTTAACATTGATTGTACCATCGGTGTTAGTTTTGATCCTTATGCTCTCGTTAAGTATGACATTGATGCTGATGAACCCATTAAGGATGAAAATGGTTTTCTTCAAAATGTCGAGCCAGGTGAAGCGGGGTTATTACTCCTAAGAATTAACGATCCGACTACTTTTGCGGGATATACAAGTAAAGAAGCAACCGAGAAGAAAATTATCCGTAATCCCTTTGGGAATGGTGAATTATGGTATAATTCCGGCGACATGATCCGTAATATCGGTTATTATCACGCTCAATTTGTTGATAGACTTGGAGATACATTCCGATGGAAAGGAGAGAATGTTTCGACCTCAGAAGTTGAAGATGTGTTTTCCTCATTCGAGCAAATCGATCATTCATCGGTATATGGTGTTGAAATCCCAGGAACTAATGGGCGTGCGGGCATGGCATCAATTATAACCAATATTGAAGTAGAAAACTTTAATTTCGATGGACTCTTCAAGAGCTTAAAGGAAAACTTGCCTCCCTACGCTATACCTAAGTTTCTTCGCTTTTTAACTGATTTATCTACAACCTCCACGTTTAAAATCAAGAAATCGGATATGAAAAGAGAAGGATTTGATATAAATCAAACAAAAGATATGATTTATGTTTATTTACCCGGAAGTTCTGGATACACGCACATGACTGAAGAGATATACAACAATATAAATAATGGTAAATATCGATTCTAAAGATCTTCTCAATAGTCATTTATTTAAATTGTGGATCCTTTTTTGGATTCCACATTAATATGCTATAATCTTCATTAAATCCATCAAGTATCGTCATATCGTCATCTGATATCTCAAAGTCAAAAATCATGGAGTTCTCAATGATCCTATCTTTATGAACTGATTTCGGGATCACGATTATGTCGTGTTGAATTGCCCATCGAAGAAGAATTTGGGCAGGTTTTTTATCATATATTTTACAAAGCTCCAATAATTTCGGATCGTCGAATTTTCGTGCACGAACAATAGGAGCGAACGCTTCTAGCTGAATATATTTCATCAGGCAATATTGGTGAAGTCCTTTCTGATACTGGTAAGGATTAAATTCAATTTGGTTAATGGCAGGCAAGATTTCTACATTTGGAAGGAGTTCCTCAAGGTGAGATGTCATGAAATTACTAACTCCAATAGTTCTTGCTTTCCCATCATTCAGTAGCTTTTCCAGTGCTTTCCACGTTTCAATTCTGCGACCTGAAACTGGCCAATGAATTAAATATAAATCGATATAATCGAGGTTTAATCTCTTAAGACTATTATTACAAGCTTTAATGGTATTATCGTACCCGTGATCATCGTTCCACACCTTAGTAGTTACGAATATTTCCTCTCTATCTAGGCCAGAATCTTGAATAGCCTTACCAACTGCTTCTTCGTTTCCATAATAAGCAGCAGTATCAATGTGTCTATATCCCGCTTCGAACGCCCAAAGTATTGCTTGAGTGCATTCCTTTCCTTCAGCCCGCCAAGTACCTAATCCTAGCATGGGTATTGCCACGCCAGAATTTAAACGAATTTTGGAAGATATTGAATATTTCATTTTTCTCCTCCTCTATAGACTATTTAGTAAGACATTAATAGGATTTGCAAATATGATTACCAAGATTAAGATGAGGAAAAGAAGCAAGCAATAAATTTGTCCAGCTCTAATGCTAAAACCTTCGTAAATTCTTTCGGATCTAAATTTGAATTCCTTTGCTTTTGCCTTATAAAAGTACTTTAATCCCTTTTTCGTTAGCATTAACTCATTATCGTGTATCTCCACGAAGTTTCCTTTAATAAGCTTGTCCAGATGTTGACTTGCAATGGTTTTACCTAAATCATCGTAAAAGAAATCAGCAAATCCGTGGTAATAGAGGCGCCCAAACATCAAGCCTTTTTTGAAGTTCTCTAAAAGAGCAGAACGAGAAATTCTTTCTCTTCTAATGCTTGCTAATAGATATCCCGTTAATCTATTATTGTATATGTTATCGGCTACTACTTTAATCGCTCTAATATCAAATTCTTCTTCCTTCTTGGTCAATTCAAATAAGATTTCTATCCCTTCTTTAAAGATTATGACGGCAATTATTATTGCAGTGAGAGCGTCCACGAAATAATATCCAAAAATAGCAAATGTTAAGCCAATTAACACTCCAGCAGATATCTGAACGTTTAATAATGCGTCCTTTGAATCGCTAAGAAGAGAGAGATTCCCAGAAATTCTTCCCACGAAACTTTTTTGGAACATGAGCAAACCATTTAATGCCATTGATACGAGACCAATAATGTAAGCTTGAATAGTAGGGATTATTGGAGACGGATTTAGAAGGGCTTCAATACCCGACCAAACCATTGTAACACCCGTGAATAGCATCAATAAAACTATGATGATGCTTGACGCCTTATCCTTTTTCAGTTTCATTCCAATAACTACGATAATACCAATTTTTATTAGATCTGTGAGGTTTTCAAATCCTTCCGTTAACATTCCTTCAGATCCCAATTGAAGAGCTGTAAAAATTTTTAATAGCGATAATAAGGTTAAGAAAATTACGGAACCAATAAGTGATGTTTTCTCAGAAAAGAACAAACGCATCCAATATGAAGTATGTAAATTTATGAAGTAGCACTGTTCAACAAGGTCTCGACCTTTTTTCGTAAGCTCTACGGTTTCATCTTTTTTTATCTGTAGATAATCTTTTCTTTTTGCAGCTTGTAAATATTCTTCTACATCTTGGTCCTCATTAACGAGTTGAGCTGTTGAGGAAATGAAAAAGAGACGCATTTGTTCTTTGATGTCCCTAATATTATTAACACCATCATAGATCAAGCAAAGAAAACCATAAAAATAATCGGTATGAGGCTCGTGGTCAAGTCCATACCTGTTTCTAACATCTAATCTATCGCGTTGGGGTCCTTTTCTGAGATCTTTTCTTGAGTAATTTACTTTTTGATCGGAAAGCGGCATGAAGTGTTATAATAATGCTTTTAAGGGTATGATTTTTATGATATGAAAGTTAATAATGATTAGTAAAGAAGAATTGGCATAATATAATTTTGTTTATTTCTTTTGAAGAATAATGAATAAACCAAATATCATTTTTATATTTTCAGACCAGCAGCGACACGATTCATGCGGATGTTATGGTCAAGAATTAGACATAACTCCAAATTTGGATAAGATGGCTGAAGAAGGAGTATTATTTACAAATACTTTTACTTGTCAACCGTTATGTACTCCCGCGAGGGCTTGTATTCAAACCGGTCTTTATTCCACGCAAATCGGAGTGGTTAGAAACGGGATTGGACTGCCATTTTCTGAAAAAAATATAGCTAATTATCTTTCTAATAACGGTTATGAAACAAGTTATGTTGGAAAATGGCATCTAGCAACCAACTTATTAGGTCCTAAAAAGAAAATCGGAAAAAGATACAATTATGCAACAAAACCAGTTCCTCCAGAATATAGAGGTGGTTATAAAGATTATTGGCTCGCTGCTGATACGCTTGAATTTACATCGGGATCATATCAAGGACATCTTTTTGATAGATACATGAATAAACTAGAATTTCAAGATCAATATAGAGTCGACTTCATGACTGATCGTGTTCTGGATTATTTGGAATCTCGAAGCAAAAACCAACCACTTTTTCTATTTATCTCGTTTTTAGAACCCCATCATCAAAATAACAAACATCATTTCGAAGGGCCAATTGGGAGCAAAGATAAATTTAAGGATTTTAAAGTTCCTGGAGATCTTATAGGCACTGAGGGGGACTGGCAAGAAGAATATCCCGATTATCTTGGTTGTTGTCATAACATAGATAAAAACGTCAAGCGAATACAAGATAAGCTGGAAGAATTGGGAATGCTTGAAAATACAATTCTTATTTATACGAGCGATCATGGTTGTCATTTTAAAACTCGAAATTCTGAATATAAGCGTTCTTGTCATGAATCATCCATTCATGTTCCTTTAATAATCAAAGGACCCGGATTCCAAGGGGGAAAAAAGTTATCTGAGCTCGTAAGTTTAATAGATTATGCTCCTACGGTATTAAAATTTGCGGGAATAGATCCTCCAGAACACATGATGGGAAGACCAATACAAGACTTAGTGGAAGGAATGGCAAAAGATTGGCAACAAGAAGTTTTCGTTCAAATTAGCGAGTCTCAAGTCGGTCGGGCAATTCGTACGAAAAAATGGAAGTATTCCGTGAGAGCTCCTTATAAAGTCAACTATGTACATTCAGAAAGCGAGATATACATTGAGGATTTTTTGTACGATCTTGAAAACGACATTCACGAGAGAAACAATCTCGTGGACCACCCCGATTATGAGGAAGTGAGGAACGAGTTAGCAGAACTTTTAAAACGAAAGATGGCAGAAGCAGGAGAAAAAATTCCTATAATTGAAAGAAAAAAATAGAATAAAAAGGTTTATTTCTGTTTTGGTTTAAAGATAATTGCTGGTTTGGTCCTTTCAGAATATATAAAATTGTCAGCTTCATGAATTTCACCGTATTTTGCTTTAAGCTCGTCTAAATTACCCGCATATAAAGCCCTAGGTCTGCATGTTTGAACGCACACGGGTATTTTATTTTCCAGGTGTCGGTCAAAGCAAAAAGTACACTTTCGCATCTTCGCACCCTTTTCGGGTCCAAATTGAGGCGAATCGTAAGGACACGCCTTCAAACATTTGGTATCGCATTCCTCGTTGCCCACGCATTTATCACTATCCACGATGACAATACCATCTTCTTCTCTTTTCGTTATGGCGTTGACAGGACACACGGGAATGCAGACAGGGTCTTCGCAATGATAACAAGGTCTTACTAAGTAACTCACGAAGACATTTGGAATCTTACCTTCTTCGTTGTAAAGTATCTTCATCCAGAATTCAGGTCCTGCGGGAACATCATTCCAATCCTTACAGGCGACCATACAGGCACCACATCCGGTACATCGAGTTTGATCGAAATAGAATCCAACCTGCATTTTATTTCACCTCCGGTTTTTCTTTACTTGCTTGTACAAGGCATGTTTTTAGAGCAGCAGCCCCGCAAGGAGCATACGCATTTTTTGTCAAGGTATTAACACAACCGCCCCTATCAATGCCTTCCTCGTCGGGAGTATACCACGTTCCTTCGTGGATGGCAATAACTCCCGGAATTATTCGTTCCGTGACCCATGCTTCAATTGATATAATGCCTCGATCGTTATGAACGTATATTAAATCTCCAGATTTAATACCTCGAAGTTCTGCATCGATAGAATTAATCCAGCACCTATGGGCATCAATTTCTTTAAGCCATTCAACGTGATATAGTTCGGAATGAACCCTGTTCTTGGGGTGTGGAGAAATCATTTGTAATGGATATTTTTTAATTAATGGATCGTTTCTATCTTCCCATGTCTTCAAGTATTTAGGGATCGGGGGCAAGTTAGGATTGTTTATTTTGGCGACTCGTTCCGAAAAGATTTCAATCTTACCACTCGGGGTTTTGAATGGATTGTTTTCTAGGTCTTCAATTTGTTTCTTGAAGGCTACATAAGGTTCATCTGTTTCTACTCTCCAAATTCCATCTTCTTTATACTTGTTATAATCCTTGACATGCTTTTTTATATCTACTGTATTTCTCCATAATTTTTTTACAGTTTTATCCTCGTCGTAATGCCTAAATTTTTCAAGGCCTAGTTTTGCTGCGAGTTCTTCAGCGATGGTAATATCATGTTTACATTCACCTATTGGTTCAATGGCTTTATTCATATGTCCAAAATATGGTCCCGACGGCCATGGGCGTGTTAAATCCGATCTCTCAGCCATGCTAGTCGCTGGTAAAACGATATCTGCATATCTGGCTGTTGCCGTTATGAATAAATCTACACAAACCATATAATCAAGCTTTTTTAATGCTTCTGCATTACGATTAGTGTTACCCAACTGATTTAAAAAATTATTGCATGCAAACCATCCAAATTTGATATCATATAGGTACCCTCCCTCCTTACCTTCTATAATCTGATCAAACATAACATTAGTATGAACTCTTGTTCGAAGCCGAAGTTCTACATCCAAAGATCCTCTTACTGAAACTCTATTAGGATGGTTTTCTTCCACGGGATTTCGACCGGGAGGTACGATAAATGGTCCAAAAAACATGTGAGCGGTTGGAATACCCATTAATCCTCCACAAGCAGCGCCTCCTTTTCGTCCAACATTTCCAGTCATTGCAGATAATGTCATGGCACCTCTATTGTATTGTCCACCCATCGCACTACGCGCTGGTCCTTGACAATCCATAAGCGCGGCTGGTTTGGTGGTCGCATATTCGCGAGCCAAGTCTCTGATCGTTTCTGCTGGTACGCTACAAATCTTTTCAGCCCATTCAGGTGTTTTTTCAACGCCATCTTCTTGGCCAATTACATATTCCTTGAATTTATCGAATCCAACCGTGTATTTATCCAAGAACGCTTGGTTGTGAAGGTTTTCTTTTACAATTACATTAGCCATTGCAGCCATCATTGCCACATCGGTACCTGGTATGATTGGAATCCATTGATCAGCGACAATGACATCTGTATCTGAGTATCTAGGATTAATGCTTACAACTTTAGCGCCTTTTTCGTGTGCCTTTACAAGATTATACAGGGCATCCGTACCTGAGTTCATCCTCGCTGGATCCCAGCCCCATAATATAATTAATTTCGAATTTAGCATGTCTTCCCGACCATGGCCTACAAACGGAGAACCATATTGTGTCTGGGTAGCCCAAACAGCACCCTCAGAGGATACATTTCCATGATGAGTGGAGAATCCACCAAAGTGTGTAAATAAGCGAATGTAATTGACCACAGGAAAATGATAAGCGGATAGAAAACCACCGCCCGTAGGAAGAAATATAGCTTCATTACCGTATTTTTCCTTAACTTCGATGAGTTTTGCGGCTATCTCATCTAAAGCCTCGTCCCATGAAATTCGTTTAAACTTTCCCTCTCCTTTTGGTCCTACTCTTTTCAGTGGATAGAGAAGTCGTTCTGGATGGTAAATTTCTTGTCGAATAGCGCGACATTTTGGACAAGCCCTTAATTGGTTTTCTTCGTCAACTAAATCGTCTCCTTCGACGCGAATAATTTTGCCGTCCTTCACGTGAAATTTAAGAGGACATCGTCCACCACAATCGAACGCGGAGGTTGTCCTGACATATTTTATTTCGTCTTTATCTTGAATATTGTCTTGTTCTGTCATTTCTATAATCACAGTATTTAATAGAGGTTTAATCAATTTTTTATGAATATAATTAAGTACTCTTACAATTTAATTTATCTACAATTTATAATAGTATAACAAATATTTAAATCTTTAAATAGAAATTTTACAAAAATATACAAAATAAATATAAACCTTTTATGATTGAGAATATTTTTCTTTAATGTTAATCATTAGTTAGCATTAAAATAAATTTTTATCAAATAATACGTGAAAAAAATGTCAGATATAGATAAAAAATATGTGAAGGTCATAAGCGTTCTAAACAAAGCAGGACAGTTTCCGATTCCCGCCTCTGAAACGACGATAAGTATTTTGAAACATACCATTAAAGAAGAAGATTTGGATTTCATAATGGCATTTAAAAGGAAAATTTCCATGACAATGGAACAACTAAAGGAGGCCAGCAAGTTGTCTGAAGAAGAGATCTTGACTAAAGTTAAGAGATTAGCTTCGACGGGCGTTATGTTTGATCAACCCAACCGTAACGGTGTGATGATTTTTCGACTCCTACCAATTGTCCGTCAATCTGAATATGGTTTTATGAAAAAACTCGAACATACGGAAGAAAACATAGAGTTTGGAAAATTATTTAAGAAACTAGATAACGCTCTAAGCCAGATGTTTCAAAACGATTATGACAACTTTAAAAACATGTTTTCAAAAATGCCGCCGATCGACCGAACAGTCCCATACGCAAAGAATCAAAATGGAGACGATATTGAAATCGTGCTTGATAAAGAACTGGAAGTACCAATTGAAAAAATCATCCCAACGCAAAATATTGACGATATTATCAAGAAATATGATGATATTGCGGTGGGCAAATGTTTTTGTCGCCAGCGCGAGGAAATTATAGGACATCCATGTACGCAAATCGAATTAATAGATAGCTGTTTCACCTTAGGGAAGTCTGCTAGACACACGTCAAAGCATGGCTTTTCTCGACTTGTATCTCAAGAAGAGGCTTTAGAAATTTTAAAAACCTGTAGGGAGGCGGGATTAGTTCACAAGGCATACCATTTAGCCAGCGATATTAATAAAGAAGAGGTCGCTATTTGTAATTGCTGTGGCGACGGTTGTTGTCCGAACAGCTTGAAAGGGGCTTACATACCACAGAATAACGCAGCTAGCTTCGTGGCTGAAATCAATCCAGATTTATGCGTGGGATGCGGAACTTGCGTCGAGAAATGCCACAATGGCATAATTGAACTCAATAACGACGATAAAGCAGAAAGAGATGAGGAATTTTGTATAGGCTGCGGTGTATGTGCCTATTTCTGCCCCGAAAACGCAATTACTTTGGTCGAAAAGAAGAGAATTGTAAATATCATACCTCCCCGGAAAAATTAATTTTTCCTAACATTTTATATAGGAATATTCTTAAAACCTAAATAGATTATATTTCTAAAATGATAAAAAATCGAAAACGATGATGTAGCATGACAGATTTAGAGAAAATTAAATCCAAATTAGAACAATATAAACAGACATCCTTGGAGAGCGCGGGCTTAAAGGAAGAGTTTGAAGACATGGACATGTTAGACATGGATTTTTTAGGACAGATAAACATTTCAGATGCAAACATGAAATTGTGGCTCAAATTCAAGGATGGGATAGTAGATTATGGCGAGGGTGAAGCTCAGAATCCTTCGTTAACATTCTCAACCACTCTATCAACTTTTGCGGGCATTATATTCGGCGAAATAGAGATTTCTAGCGCCCACGAGGCAGGTGATGTGTCATTTGGTGGAGGAAGTGAAGCACTCATGGATTTTCAAGCAATAACATCAGTTATTAACGAATATTTACAAAATGCGTGAATTCAAGTGTGGAAAATTCTTTTCTTATTTTCTTTTTTAGAACATCGCAATACATTAATAGTTAATATTTAATTAAACGTTAAAAGAATTTGATTAAATAATTCAAAAAAGGTTAAATGATGACCGAGAACGATGTAAAAAAGAGTGATGACAACCTCAAAATAATAAATACTGGGTGTTGTCACGACTGCGGAGGGCGATGCGTGCTTAAAGCGCATGTGAAAAATGGAAAGATTATTAGGTTTGAAACCGATAACGCTGAGGACCCTCAAATTCGAGCTTGCATGAGGGGAAGAGCGTATAGACAGCGCGTTTATTCGAAGGATCGCTTGAAGTATCCTTTACGACGCATTGGTGAACGAGGAGAAGGTAAGTTCGAGAGAATCTCTTGGGAGGAAGCTCTTGACGAAGTTGCTGCGAGATTAATTGAAACTAAAGAGAAATATGGTAATCCATCTATTCTTTTAGTTCTCGGTTCAGGAAATCAAGGTATGCTCCATGGTCCCCCGCCAGTTGTCATAATGCTCAATCAATTTGGAGGCTATACTCGATTTTGGGGCGTTCCATCTTTCGAAGGTGCGCTATTCGCATCCATGGCGACATATGGTACCATCAAGACGGGAAATGCGAGAGAAGACCTTCTAAACTCCAAGTTTATCATCATTTGGGGCATGAATCCCGCCAATACTATCCAAGATCCAGGAACGAGCTTAATGATAGCAAAAGCCCGCGAGAAAGGTATAAAAATTGTTGTTGTGGATCCAATTTACACGGATACTGCAGCGGTTTTCGCCGATCAATGGATACCCATACGACCTGGAACAGATGCTGCAATGTTAAATGCCATAGCACATGTAATAATCACAGAAAACTTGCATGATCAAGAATTCATCGATAAATACACCTTTGGATTTGATAAGTATAAAGAATATTTAATAGGGATTGAAGATGACACGCCAAAAACACCCAAATGGGCTGAAGAGATCACTAAAGTACCAGCAAACACGATTGTTAACCTGGCAAGAGAATACGCAACGAATAAACCATCAGCGCTTCTAGCAGGATGGGGGCCGGCAAGAACCGCTAGAGGCGAACAATACTCGCGGGCCGTAAATGTACTTACTGCAATCACGGGCAATGTCGGTGTAAATGGGGGATGCGCGTGCGGTTTTATGAGGGCGTATTCAAGTCGCGAAACTATACTTCCGGGGAAAAAGAAAGGGGGAAAACCTCAGAGACCTGAAAAACAGAAGCAAATAACTAAAAAGCTAAGACCACAAGACAATCCCGTGGATTTTAACGCTCCCCCTCGAGAAAATACATTATATAAATTAAGTGGTGGTACGAATCCTGTCAACACCCGCATACACACTACCAAGTTTTACGATGCAATACTGAAAGGATGCAGTGGTGGTTATCCTGCTGACATTAAAATGGCATATATAGTAGCAGCTGATTTTTTGAACCAACAAGCAAATGTAAATTAT
>Ga0180432_10002575_pt1 | contig 27041 bp, 47 predicted proteins | sample SS_ome_10_FD_132414 | JGI IMG/M metagenome (GOLD analysis project Ga0180432, IMG submission 132414) | Hypersaline lake sediment archaeal communities from the Salton Sea, California, USA - SS_1_MS_2 metaG | ecosystem: Environmental > Aquatic > Non-marine Saline and Alkaline > Hypersaline >... | reverse complement strand
GGAAGCCGCTCCGGCAGCCGCTCGCGAGTTTCAACCAGCCGCTCCGGCAGCCGCTCCCGTGCGTCGGGATCGGGAAGTCGTTCACGCTCGGGGTCCGGAAGCCGCTCCGGCAGCCGCTCGCGCGTACCGGACTGCGCCTTCGCCTATGATTTCTCGGACCCATCCGATTTGGACAACTTTACGTCATACGGCCCGGACACGGCTGTCGTGAGCGGTGGAAAACTCGTTCTGGAAGGCAACGCCGGGGACATGTTGATTCACGATTGGGGCGAATCGTGTAGCGACGATCAGTATTTTCAGGCCAGACTCTGGGCTTCCTCCACGACAAATTTCTGTTACTCGGAGCCCGGTGTACGCATGGAAAACGAGAATAATCGCTATTTCGCTCGTGTGTGGCTGGGCTCAAACCTATTCGGCTGGAGTCCCGGAGACGTTATCCCATACAAAAAGCATAATGGCGTTCTGACAAGCCTAGGTTCGACAATTGAAACGGGAGAAGCGGATTCGGTTATCAAAATTATGGTTGTCGACACTACGCTCACGATTACCCAAGACGGTACTCCGATTTGGACCGACACGGACAGTGAATTATCGGAAGGCGCGCCCGGTATATCTTTAGTCGCAAATAGTGGCGACTGTTACGTGGACGATGTAGAAGGGGGTGAAGCGCCGTGACCTCGATCTGGCTAGACATCATTCTCAGACATACAGTGACCGGCGAAACCCGGCCGTTCCAACTGCCGCAGCTCCCCGCGGGATTTTCATATCACCCAAACATTCCAAACGGAATCCGCTGGTTTGGCGGCGACGGACTCCCGACGGACTTCGTCGCGGGCGATTGCCGCCCGGCCACGAGTCTGTTCAACGTCAGAGTTGACGAGAAGGACATTCCGGCGATTTCTGCGCATCTGGCGAAACAGGGCAAGAAGGTCGTCTACACGCCGGACGCCCCGGAACGCGACGTGCTGATGATTGAAATGGCGAAGGCGTGCCCCGTCGGGCGTGTCGAGGAATCCAAGGCCGACGCTTTTTTCGACTCTATCGACATGGCCGAGGGCGACGCCGCGAAGCGCCAGGCCGTTGCCGACTGCATCGCGCAAGCGCAGGCGCGGGGGCTTCTCGCCGCAAAGGCGATGGAAATCGCGGAACGTCTCGACGTGGCCGATGTCGAACTGACGGCTCGGAGGGAGGCATGAGGCTACGCGAGCGACTGGTCAGGGCCGAACGCGCAGAAGAGGACGCGAAGCGTGCACGCGCTCCCTGCAATTGCGGGATGGAGAAGATCCTGCCCGCGATCGGTCGCAAGGACATCCCGTTCAAGGGCGTCCAGTCGCTGCTGATCAACGCGCACAATGAGGGGGCGGATCTCGTGAACACGGTCAAGAGCTTCCGCGCGCGCTGCCTGAGTCCGCTTGAAATCCTCATCCTGGCCGACATGACGACAGACGATTCACTCGAACATCTTCGGGGTTGGGCTTTTACGCAGGAGCACAAGAAACTCGAACCGGTCACGGACGTGACGACGCTTCAGGCCGAGGCGTGGGCCTTTCCGAACGGGCGCCTGGCGATCGTGCGCAACACGGGCGAACAGCCGATAGGCTGCGGGAAGGCGAAACAGTATTTGAGCCGCGTGGCCACCGGCGATTTTCTCTGGCACTCCGACGGGCACAATCGCGTCGTTCATGGGATGCTCGACCAGGGCGCGCGGTTTGGCGCGTGGGCGCAGTGCGTCGTTCAGCCCGCGCTCGGTCCGATCCGCCAGAAGCCGCACGAGTGCGTCATCGAGCCGGTTCCCGGGAACTGCTACTACGGCGGGCGGCTGATCCTGAAGCGGGGCATCCCGGACATTGACCAGCAGACGAAGTATCCCTCGCGGATCGTGGCGCGAACCGAATGCGTCAACAACTCGTGCTTCGGCTATCCCCGGTCCCTGCTGAAACGTTTCGGTGGCTGGCACGAATACGAAGGCCGCTGGGGATTTCAGGAGGCGGGTTTCTCCTGGCGCTGCTGGTGGACGAAGACGGCGATCTACGTCCTGCGTGATCTGGCCGTCGTGCATCGCTACCAGGACTGGTGGACGGGGGAGCATGCGGGCGAGTATCGCGGGAAGCGGGAAGAAGGCCCGGCGTTCAACAAGACGAACTGGGGCGGCGCGGCGAACAAGCGCCACGCGACGATGGTGTGTTTCGACGGGGCGACGTGGGACGGCTACTGGGCGCGGCACTTTTCGGCTGTCGAGCCGAATCCGACAGCTGAGGACGCGCTGAAACGCTCCTCGGCCGAACGGCAGCGGGAGGAATTCAAGCCGCTGAAGCGGCGGACGGATATCGAGTTCTTCAGGGAGTTCGCGGGAATGAATTACAACCCGGCGGAGGCGACGGTGCGCGAGGGCGCGGCGGACGCGCTGTATCTGACCACGGGCGGCCTTGGCAACGCCCTTCTCTGCGTTCCGGCCATGAAGGCGCTCGCGAAGCTCGCGGGACGGCCGATAGACGTATGGGACCGGGGCCTGCATGTAAAGGGCTTGCGGGACTGGCTAGCCCTCCAGACGTGGGTTCGGAAGATTCTCACCGCGAAACCGGACTATCGGGATTACCGATACATCGTCGGATCGTACTGGACGGCCCCGGACATCGCGCATCTCGAGGGCTGCACGATCAGCCCGGCGCACCGGCAACACAGAACGAAGCATGAAGCCCTGAGCAACATGGAGGCCGTTCGCGCGGCGGGGTACGACGGGCCTTCGCCGAGTCCATGCCTCACCGTGCCGCCCGGCAGCGAGCCGATCAAGGACGATGCGGTGGTCATTTGCACGGAGGCGGCGGGTCGCCGCGACGACGTGAACAAGTGCTGGCCGCACTGGGAGGAATGCTGCCGGCAGCTGAAGGCGGCGGGCGTCCCGCTGGTCTTTCTCGGGAACAACGACGAATCCCCGGCGTGGATGGACGAACTGGGCATCGACCTGATCGGAAAAACCGACTTCATGACAGCAGTCCGAATCGTGGCCGGCGCCCGCCTTTACGTCGGCATAGACAACGGGCTTGCTCACGTCGCGACGGCAGTCCGGACCCCGCAAGTGCTTCTCTACGGCCCCACGTCGCCGCGAAAGAACTTGCAACTCACGCAGGCGGTCCACGTCATCGCCTCGGACTGGCAATGCGCCCCGTGCTTCGACACGCACCGGAAGAACCGGTGCAAGAACGAACCGAAGGGCGCAATGCCCTGCATGAGGGCGATAGACCCGGAGCGCGTCGCGCGGAAGGTCCTGCACCTGCTCGACACGCCCCACGCCGACGCGCTCCCGTGCGGCCAGACGTTTCTCAGTCGGAAACAGATGGTCGAGAACATGCGCCTTGAGATGTTCCAGCAGTGGGACGAACTCACGCGGCTGCTGGACCTGATCCGGGACGTGGATCCCCGGCGCGTGCTTGTCATCGGGACACATCACGGGGCATGGGAGTTGGTGGTTTCCGGCGTATGCAGCCCGGGCACGGAATTCGTCATGGTGGACCTCGAGGACTTTCCGCAACGCCAGGAGACGGAGCGGCTTCTGAACGCGCTCGGCTTTCCGACGCTCTTCATCAAGGGCGACTCGACAGCGAAAGAGACCGTGGACGCCGTGGGCGTGGCGCTGGCCGGTCAGAAAGCCGACGTGGTCTACATTGACGGCTACCACGGGTACGAGACTGTTGACGCGGACTGGAAGAATTACGGGCGGCTGGCCGCAGCGGATGGCCTGGTCGTATTCCATGACGTTGCGAACTTCGTAAACGACGACGCGCCCGGCAGCCGAAAGCACTGGGCCGAACTCAAGTATCTGCCCTCGACATGGGGGACGATGGAAATCCGGCACGGGCGGAACAACGGCTACGGGGTCGTTTTCGTTCCGCCGGCCGAGCAGCCGGCTCACTGAGAAAGGGTGACGACATGGGCGAGAAGAGAGCGGTGAAGGGACTCAAGAGCCTGAATATGGAAAAAGTCTGGACGCCATGCTGGGCGGCGCGGCAACTGCCGGAGACCGTGGAGCTGATCAAGATTCGCGGCCGCTGGTACATGTTGCTTTGGACGGACACGGATGTCGTGAGCCAGTTGGACCCGGAGCAATGGGCGTACTGCAACGGCGAACTGGGGGACAGCGTCGAGTTGGAGCTATGGATTCCGCCGACGCGCCTGGTCGCCGACCTGGTGCGGGACATCGTGGAGGACCTGGACAAGGAAGCCGAGGAAAAAGCGAGAAGCGAGAAACGAGAAGCGAAACACGAAAGGAACAACGATGGGTCCGGATGAGGCAACCAACGCACTAAAGACGCAGCACGACGAGATCGAATCGTCGATCGAGGACATCGAGGGGGCGCGGGACCGCCTCAACAGCGCCGAGCCGTGCGGCGCGTCGCCGTCGCCGACCTACGCGCGGGCGCTGGGCGACCTGGTCTTCGGCATGTCGCGCGGGATGGTCGCGCTGTTCCGCGTTCGGAAGGCCGAGATCGAGGCCTCGCTGGCGATGATCGCGGCGGCCCGCTCGACCCGGCGCGGGGTGATTCAGACCGTCCTCGGACAGGCCGCGCGCGTCGCCCTGCTGCTGATGGCCATCGGGTTCGTGACGCTGGCGGTCCGCGCGCCGGAACTGTTGAAACTGTTGAAGGCGCTTCTCGGATGATGAACGGCTCGCACAACGGCAACGGCACGGTTTCCGCTCCGATCTTTTTCTGTCCGAAGTACCGAATGACGATGCGGACCGTCGGCGTGAAGGTCCTCGGCGAGCTGGTCCAGGTCGAGCGCTGCGCGGCGTGCGGAGCGGTCCTGCTCGACCGCGGCGAACTGGAGAAGCTGATCGCGCTGGACCGGAAACTGCAGGCCCTGTTGAACGAGACACCGTTGGAGATCGACTGATGATGAAACGGCTTCACCACGAAGGACACGAAGGACGCGAAGAACGGCGGCCTGCTGCAAACGGGATGATGTTTCTTGCGGCAATGCTCGCGTTGTTCATCGCAGGGTGTGCGGGTTCGCGGGTGGATGGGCCGACGTCGACGTGGCAGCGGACGACGACGACGGCCTACCCGGACGGGCGCACCGAGACCGTGCAGCTGCTCGTCCAGAGCGGCGGCGTGAAAATCACCGGCGAGGCCGTGGGCGAGGTGAGCATCCCGGAGAGTTCCGCGAGCGAGCTGGGGGCCGCGACGGGGCAGGGCGAATTGAAGAGCAAGAAGGAATCTGACGTCAAGTTGCAGCCCCTCATCTTCATCGGGGCCGGGTTCATCGCGGCGGGGTTTTTGCTCGGTTGGCTGGCGAAGAGCATCCGGCTCGGACTGCTCGTCGGCGCGGCCGGCGTGACGCTGATCGGCGTGGCGATCCTCTTCGACCGCTACCCGTGGGTCGTGCTGATCGCCGCGTTTGCTGGCCTCGCCGCTCTGGCGTACATCGCTTGGCGGTTGTATCAGGGCCGGGAGACCGAGGCCGACGCGAAGGTGATGGCCGGGGCCGTCGAGGACCTGAAGAAACTGAACCGGGCCGACGCGACGCTGGCGGCGATCGAGCAGCGGTCGGTCGCGGCGAACCGCAAGGAGAAATTCAAGGCGCGGCTGCGTCGGCTGCGCGCGAACATGGGCGAGGTGTAAGGAGTTGACAATGCACTACAGGAACGGGCGTGAAGCGCACAACGGCGATATCGTTTTGCAGCTGGGTTTTGACGGCAAGCCGGAGGCGTTCGGCGTTCTGCATTCCGCGACCCCTGGGGACGATTATTGCAATGGCATGATATCCCCTCTCCAGGACCTTCGTCACGGTGCCTGCCTGATTGATTGTCTCCACGTTGAGGACATTATGGCGATGCTCCAGGACGCCGGCCTAGATAAACGCCCTGAAGGCAAATAGTCGTTTCAGAGAAAGGGAAAATCATGGCACGGAAATCTGTTGACGCGCGGCTCGGAAAGCTGATGTGCGTGCGGAACGCGGCGCGAAAATTCGGCGCGAACCGGCGCTACTTCCACGCGCGGCTCGAACTGCCGCACGGGCGCGAAGTCCACGCGCTCTTTACCCGGCATCAACTGCGCGTCGCCCTCAAGCGCGCCCGCAAGAACCCGGAGGACCTGGTCGAGGTCCCGTTCGTCCTCGACATGCTCGACTGACAGACGAGGACGCTATGAAAGACGACGTGGCTTACGACGTGCTCTGCGCGCATTCCGGCGAGAGTGCCGCGAAGCTCGTGTTGTGGTTTGGCGAGACGTGGCTGCCGGCGGAGACGAACCCCGTCTACGCCGCTGCGATTCGCGCGCTGAGAGACGCCGGTCGGCGGCCGGTTCAGGCGGCGAACTTCCGCGGGACCGGGTCGGCGTCGGCGGTGCGGCAACTGTTCCGCGCGGTCCTGTCGCGGGCGGACGCGCTGGGCGCGACGGACATTCTAACGATCGTGAGTCCGGACGATGCGCGGGCGTACTGCGCGATCTGGGGGTTCGAGGACCTGCTGCCGGACACGCCGGACGGGACGTGGGTGCTGGCGCGGGACATTCTGGGGAAGGAGCTCCAGACGCGGCTGATCCGGCTGCGGCTGGACGACGTGCCCGCCGTGCGGCGGGCGAGGTTGTGATGAATCTGACGTGGGTAGGAGCAGACGGCGAGGGGTCGGAATCCCCCGAGCCGACCGGAGCTAGCACCTCCGGAGGGCCTTTTGGCGCCGCCTGCTCTTCGGAACGCCACAAAGGACCACAGGAGAGTTATCGGCATGGGGAGGAAGCGATGAAGTAGAGTGAGTCGAAAAATATCCCGACGCAAGGCCCCCGCCACGCTGGGCGCCCTCAGGGCCGCCTCGTACAATCCCCGCCGCATCTCCCCGGAGGCCGCGGCTGCGCTTGCGCGCTCCATGTCCGAGTTCGGGGACATTTCCGGGTTCGTCTACAACGTCCGAAGTGGGCACCTCGTCTGCGGCCACCAGCGCCGCGACCAGCTTCCCAGGAACGCGAAGATCGTGCGGACGGATTCCACCACGGATGATGTCGGCACGATCGGCCACGGTTACGCGGAAGCCGAGGGCACGCGCTGGCCGGTTCGTTTCGTCGACTGGCCGGACGCCAAGGAACGCGCGGCGAATGTCGCCGCGAACAATCCCCTTCTCGCCGGCGAATTCACGGTGCAGGTCAAGGATATCCTCGGCGAGATCTCGCTCGAGACGCCGGACCTGTTCGGGGCACTTCGGCTTGGGGAGATTGAGCTGAGCCTCCTCGACGCGGAAGACCCTCCTGCTTCCGGCGAGACGGACCCGGATGCCGTCCCGGAACCGCCCGACGACGCCGTGTCCGCGCGCGGCGCCATCTACCGGTTCGGAGAGCATCGGCTCATGTGTGGAGACTCCGGCAGCGCGGAAGATCTCGACGCGCTTCTTGCCGGCGAGCCGATCCATCTGGTGAACACGGACCCGCCCTACAACGTGAAGGTGGAACCCCGCAGCAACAATGCCATCGCCGCCGGCTTGAGTTCCTTCAGCAACACGCATCACCAGGGATCCGATCTCGCCCGCGGCAAGACGAAGGCCAAGGGCACGACGCGCAAGATGCGGCCGAAGGACCGGCCCCTGGAGAACGACTTCGTCTCGGATGCGGACTTCGACAAGCTGCTCGCGGCGTGGTTCGGCAACATCGCGCGCGTGCTCGCCGCCGGGCGCGCGTTCTACATCTGGGGCGGCTACGCCAACTGCGGCAACTACCCGCCGGTGCTGAAGGCCTGCGAGCTGTACTTCAGCCAGGCGATCATCTGGGTGAAGGAACATCCCGTCCTGACGCGGAAGGATTTCATGGGCAATCACGAGTGGTGCTTCTACGGCTGGCGGTTGGGCGCGGCGCACCAGTTCTTCGGACCGAACAACGCGGTGGACGTTTGGCCGATCAAGAAGGTGACGCCGCAGAGCATGATTCACCTGACCGAGAAGCCCGCCGAGTTGGCCGTGCGGGCGATTCAGTATTCCTCGCGGGAGGGGGAGAACGTCCTGGACCTGTTCGGCGGGTCGGGGTCGACGCTGATCGGTTGCGAACAGACGGGCCGGCGCGGATTCCTGATGGAACTTGATCCCCTCTACTGCGACGTGATCCGCCGGCGTTGGGCCGAGTTCAAGTACGGCGAGGGATGCGACTGGCAGAAGAAGGCGCCCCTTTGGAAGGGGGGCCCAAGGCGGCGCCGAAAATCTTCGGGATAATTCCCGGAGCATGTCACATCTCGCGATGTGGACGCAGCTTGCAGATGCGAAGATTCTCCGGAATTCCCTTGATGCCCCCGCGAATTCATGGCTTCATGTGTCATGTAACGTATTTCATGGCAGCGGGTTGCAGAAAGGAGACGGCGATGAACGCGGCGCAGAAACGATGGATCGAACGCCGCAAGAAGGGGAAGGTCTACAGCCTTCCTCGCGGCGAGCGCCTGCCGAAGAAGTACGGACGGGTCCAGGTGTACGTGGACGATTGCGAGCGCACCTACGCCTACGTGGGATGGCATCCCACGAATGGCGAACACCACATGGTTCGCCAGGGCAAGATCAAACTGACCGCACGCCTTTGAAAAGGAGCGACGATGAACGACCTGCACATCACCGGCAAATATGAACGCGACCCTTGGGGCTACCTGGGAATGACGGTGCGCATCTACCGCGCGATGAAGGATGGCCACGTGTACGCGATGCGATCGAAGCGCGGCGTCATCGCTACGGCCAGGACGATGGAGACACTCGATCGGTACGCACGCCGACAGCGATGGGTTCCCACGTATCGGACGTGGAACCGCGACGGCAAAGAGGTCTGGGTTTCGATTCCAGAGTGAAAGGAGGGACGGCGGTGATCGGAACCTGTGTCATCTGCCGCAGGCCCATTCACGGGGAAGCGATCTTCACGTTCGGCACAGGGCGCGGCGCTGGGCTGCGTCATCCGTATTTTTGCAGAAAGGACGGAACCATGGCGAAGCGGAGCAAGACGAAGAAGGCGTCGAGCCTGGCGAAGGCAGCGGCCCGCCAGACGGCGGCCAAGGGCGCGCGTGGCGCGAAGAAGACGACGAAGGCTACCAAGGCCGCCCGCAAACGCGACACGGCGAAACAGGGCGCGCAGGACGCGAAGCGTGAACGGAAGCTGAGCCTGCTGGACGAGGCGGTGGGCGTTCTGAAGAAGAGCGGCCAGGCGATGGCCACGAAGGAGATGATCGAGGCGATCCTCGCGAAGGGGGACTGGACGACGAAGGGCAAGACACCGGGCGCGACGCTCTACGCCTCGATCCTGCGTGAGATTCAGAAGAAGGGAGAGGACGCCCGGTTCGTGAAGACCGAGCGGGGGAAGTTCGCGCTGCGAACCTGAAACCCCTGCGCGAGAATCACGGCGGCCCAGGTTGCTCGGAAAGCGCCTGGGCCGCAACCGCATAAAAGCCAATAATTCCAGGGCTTTCCCGCCGAAAAAACATTCCAGAAACTCCCGGAATTTACTTGACAATATATAATCGCCACTATATAATTATAGGTGAAAGGAGATTTGAGATGGCAAGAATCGAGATTCCGGAAGAGCAAGATCGCGAACTGCTGATTAGCTTGCACAAGTGCGATTCAATTCGCGAAGTTGCGGACTGGATTGCGGAGCGTCTGGGCGGCGCTCAAGTCAAGGAGGCCGTCACAACCTATAGCTGTTACATCGTGATCGGCCGCGGCGAGTTGCGCCTGAGCGATCACAGCAAGTATGGCTCGAACCAACCAGCGCAACTTCGCACGGGTGGCCCGACCTACAAACTTCTTGACCGAATTCGACGCGGCGTTATTGCGGTCAAAAACGGTTGCGGGAATTATAATCAGGTGAGCGATTTGATTGACGCCGAAAATCGCCGGATCGGCGGAAAGTTCTGGCGCACTTCACGCGCCGGCGCGCGCGCGCTGGCGGGATTCTGACAAAAACAATTAGGAAGGCCGCGGGATGAAAGTGTACCAGATCGGGCAGGAAGTCTTGGATCGGGATTACCATGGAGCGGGACCGGCGCGCGCCGCGATTGTGGACGGCAAAATCGTCGCGCTGAGTTACGACGACGACTCGCCCGCGAAGATCGCGGACTTCGACGCCAATTGTATGACCCGCTACGGCTATACATGCGGCCAATGTTCGTGCTGCGAATTCATCGCGCGCTGAAAAGGGAGGGAAATAACGATGAAACTCCCCGTTTGCAAGTGCCTTCGCTGCGGCCATTCGTGGACGCCGCGAGTCGCCGAGCCGCGCTGGTGTCCGGCATGCAATTCGCCGTACTGGAATCGACCTCGCAGGTCGTCTTCAACGGGAGATCCCGTCGAAGACGCGCGCCGCCGGTTGCGCGCGGCGCTCAGACCGCTGGGCCTGAAATTCCGGGACATCGACGGCGTCGTCGTTCCGCTCGTAATTTACGAGAGTCAGGAGGACCTCGACGCCGCGCACGGGCCTGGATGGACGGTCGAGTACCATGACCGCGTCATGCAGTCCGTCGCGCACCTCGTGCGTGCGCACGGCGGTGCGCCCAGGATGATCGCTTTTGACCGCGCCGACTATGACACCTGGCGCGGGGACAAACCCGACAATGCCGGGACACGCGCGGCCTGGGCTGCGGCGAAAGATACGGACCGAGATTGACGGGCGCGGATCGAGCGGGGGGAGTCGGGAGTCAGCGAGCCGGTGCTGAGGCTGGCGCGGACGTTCGCGAGAACTGAAAACTGAGAAGTGAGAGGCGATGGACGAGATCGGCGGCGGGCGAGGTTGTGACGGCTCCACCACGAAGGGCACGAAGAGCACGAAGAACGGCAACGGAGGGCCAGGGTAACGGCCACGGCGAGGACTCTCACCGCGAAGGACATGAAGGACGCGAAGGGGGACGGAGGCGATCAGGGGCTGACGTCGGCGACGAGGCGGCCGTAGACGTCGCGGGCGTAGGGCGTCACGTGGACCGCACTGCCGACGGGGAATTGCCGTTGGAGAGCGGCCTTGGCCTCTGGGCCGCCGGGCTCGTCCATTTCCGGGGCGTTCACTCGGCGCAGGCGGACGCGCTCGACTGTCCCCTCGATCTCGATCATGAGCGTGTCGCCGTCCACGATGCGGACAACGCGGCACGGCGGAACGGAGGAAAGGCGCGAAGCGCACGAAGAATAAGAAAGCAGACAGAGCGCCAAGATGAGCAATGATCGGCGGCTCATAACCGCTTCCGCTTGTCGGCAATGGCGCGGAGGGTCTGCGCGATCCGCGCGCCGAGGAGGAAAAGAATGCCGGTCGGAATGGCGGCAATTCCGGTAAGCAACGTGGGGACAGGCCAGGTCTTGAACTGCCCGTACTCGTCGCTCATCCCGGCCAACGCTACGAGGACGGTGACGATACCCCCGACAACAAACCCGACGCCAACGGCGTAAGTGCCTATTTCGACGCCCTGCATGCCGGCGGCGTTCGCGCAGTGAAGGCAGACGGTCTTTTCGTTTACGGAGAAGGTGGGCTGTTGTTCGGCGAAGGGACGGTCGCAGCCCTCGCAAACGGCCGGCTTGTCGGGAAGAGGCGTGCTGAGCTTCGCGTAACACGCGCCGCAGACGATCCCATCGCTCCAGACGCGCGCTTCCTCCTTTGTCCGAATCGCGCCGCCGCAGTTCTCGCACCTTTGAGCCAGATCTTGCGCTTTCGCGATACAGTTACCGCAAAGTACTTGCCTGTGCCAGAGGTAAGCCTGCTCAAGGGGCTGAATGGTCGCCCCGCAGTTCTCGCACGTCTCGGCGTTGACGGCCATCCTTTTTACCCTCCACGTGCCCGGCTTGGAATTCCGCGATCACCGCTTTGAGCCGCTCGACAATGGCCTGACGTTGTTCGGCGACGTAGCGCTCGCTCTGCTCGGCAACCTGCTGGTGAACCCTGGCGGCGTCCGGGAGCATCATACGCCCCTCGCCGGCGAGAAGCCAGTCGAGGCTGACGCCGTGCTGGACCAGCGCGACCAGGACCGGGACGCTAATCCCGCGTTTCCCGCTGAGAATCTCGCTGATCGTGCTCGGCTGCTGGCCGAGGAGCGTCGCGAAAGCGGTCTGGTTCATGTCGGCTTTCTCCCGCACCTGATTCAGGCGCTGGCGGACTTCCGAAAAGTCCACCCTGCGCGCACGTTTGCCTGAGTAAAGCATAGCCGAACCCGCCTCTTTTCGCAAATCCAGATTTTTTCCTTGACATTTTCGCAAAGTCAGAATATAATCTCTCCCAGATGAAGCTGCGGAGGAGTGTCATGGATGCAATAAACCGCTTTTTTCAGAAACAACATGCCCGTTGCGGCGCGACGAGCCTACCTCTGGCTCCTTCCGCGGCTTCAACCGTAACGGGCGGTTCCCAGGGCCGGACCTGCCGACGGGGGCGGGTCCGGCCCGTCTCTTTATCATCGTCCAGTCTACCAGAAAATTCAGCGTTGCGGGTCGAAAATGGGGGATTGTCCGCTGTGGCCGTACCGGCTCGGAAAGAACCCGGCGCGGGCGGGCATTGGGGGGAGTCCTTCCCATCGGTGCGGCTCCACGCCTGGCGGGAAGAAAAGCATAGCGCATGACGGCGAAGCCGTCAAGCGAGAAGTGAGAACTGAGAACTGAAAACTGAAAGGCGAAGGGGGAGGCGATGATCGGGCTGATCGAGGCGTTGGAGGCGAGCGGGCGGCTGCCGGAGGGGATCGCGACGGAGGCGTTCTTCCGGGAACTGTTCGCGGGGATCGCGGCGAAGGGACGGACGTACCAGAGGCGAGAAGCGAAAAGCAAGAAGCGAGAAGCGAAAGAACGGCAACGGCCCTTACCACGAAGGACGCGAAGGACGGCAACGGCCGGTCCGGGTCAACGGCAACGGCGTCTCACGCAAAGGCGCGAAGGCGCAAAAACGAAAGGGAGGTGACGGGATGGGAACGGCGACACGGACGGATCTCGAAAATATCGCGGACGTGGAGGACCGGCGGAGGGAAACGCCGGACACGCGGACGATGACGACGACGTTCATGCAGCTTGCGCGCCAGGCGGAGGCCTTCGGCGCGGGCGATCCGAAGAACAAGGGGGCGTGGAACCTCGTCGCGGAGGCTTTTTCGATGCGCGACCTGTTTCACGCGGGCTGGCGGCTGGCCTGCATCGGGAACGAGGATTCGCGGCGGATGGAAGACTGGGTGCGCCAGCGCATGCCGATGTTGATTCGGGAGATTTCATCATGACGCACGCCTGCGAGGAATGCTTGAGCGACCTGGTGAACGGATTCAGCGTCCAGGCGTGCAACGGCAAGTTCCAGATTCTGGATGAGTTCGGCGTGAGGTGGGCTATCCGCAAACGCGAGGACGATGCCTTCGCCCTCGCGAGGCAGTTCCGTCGCGCCCACCAGCAAGGAGCGCTGGCACAGCAGGCGCACGGCCAGGGCGAGGGCGGGACGCTCTGCGGGCGGGTCTTTGTCCGGCACGGCGAGTGCGCGCTGCTGGACAAGGCTCTGGCCGAGCACAACCGGCTGCTCCAGGCGATTGAGGACGCCATCCCCTGCTCGTTGCCGGAGGATTTTCGCGGACCGGACGATTGCGAAGGCTGCAAATGGTGCAACGTCTGCCGGTGCATCGTGGAGGAACAGTCCCATGCCAAAACCTAAACGAACGCGGTGGCTGCCGGCGGGCTGGGGGATCGTCTGCTCGCACAAGCTGGACGGGAACGGCTGGCGGTTCGAGGCGAGCATCGGCGGAGAGATCGTCGCGCGCGCGGGACAGTTCCGGACGAACTCCGAGGCGGATCGGGCGGCGAAACGGGCGCTGCGCGCTTACGCCCGGCCGCTGATGCAGAACCACGCCGGGGTCTGCCGGATTCACCTGACCTTTGGCAACCGGGGGCTGTGCGGTTTTCGGTTCAGCGATCGGATTCCGAGCCGCGCACCCGCGGACTGCCCGCGCTGCCTGAAGATCGTCGAAGCGATAGACGCTGAATTGAGGGAGACAAGATGACAACGCGGGGTGGCCAAGTGGAAAGGCATCGGGCTCATTACCCGACGATCGCGGGTTCGATTCCCGCCCCCGCTATTTCATGGACGGCCGAGTTCACCACGAAGGGCACGAAGGACGACTCGGTTGAGAGCGAAACGACAGAGGAAAGGCGCGGCCGGGGATCTCGCGGGTCCCGTCTCGACAGATGCCGGGGGCGACGCTCCGGCCGGCCGCGCCGAGGAAATTCTCACAACAGGACTCCCGCAGCGGATACGAGAGTGCAGCCCCGGCGAAGCCGATTGGTTCGGGGCGTTCAGGAGCCGGCCGAAGGTGCGAAAGATCGGCATGAAGCTGCGGGGCCGCGTCGAGTGCGTGACGGCGTACACCTCAACGCGGTTGGCGACGTGCGCGCGGGTGAACCGGCAACCCGCGCGCTTTCTTGTTTTCCCCGGCAGGCCGGGCGTGCCCCACTCGCGGCGTTGGCCTCCACCACGTCGCGTGGCCCGGCCTGCCGACCCTGTTTCAGAAGCGAGAAGCGAAAAGCGAGAAGCAAGAGCAACGACACGGACGCGGCGGGCGGGGTTCTTCTTCCCCCAGAGCACCCGGCCTGGGGTTCTTTCCGTCCGCCGCATTTTGAAAGCTGAAAGGAGAGGCGGATGACGGCAGGTGAACTGAACGCGGTCGCCGAGGCGAATCGCCTCGAGTCCGGACGCCAGGCCGAGCGGTACGTGCGCCGGTTGAACGCCACGCGCCGCCCGCCGCTGCGCTACGAGGAGACGGCGAAACGGCTGCTGTCGGCGTGCGCGTCGCTGCTGGACCTCGACCTGGAGGGGTTCATCGCGGAGACGGCGCGGATCGGCGCGCACGAGACGAACGGGGACTGGACGCTGCCGATGTCGCGCCTGGCGGCGGCGGCGCTGGACCTGCGCGACGCGGGCGTGGCCGCGGCGAAGGTGCTGGCGGCGAGGGACGAGTGCAGAGTAGTGAATAGTGAGTAGCGAGTTCAGAACGGAAAGGGTGACGACGATGGGGAAGCAGAAGCGAGAAGCGAAAAGCGAGAAGCAAGAAGCGAGAGGCACGGTCCGAGAGAAAACGGCGGACGGGGTGTGCACGCGGTGCGGGGCGGAGGGGACGACGGTCAGTTTTTCGACCCCCGGCGTGGACGCGACGGCGCCGATTTGCCCGGATTGCCTTGCGAAAATCAAGGGGCGACCCAAGAAGACAAAATCACAGCCGGGGGCGGCTGTGCCACACAAGAAACGCGGTGCGGTCGAGGACCGGGAGGTCACGGGGGTGAAGATCGCGCCGGACCCGCTGCTGGTGACGATCTCGTACGATCAGCCGCACGGCGAGGACAAAATCTCCGTCGTCGTCGAGTCCAAGGACGAGCCGAAGCAGTCGCTGACCGACGCACTGCAGGCGCTTGCCCCGCACGCTCTAGCGATGTGCGAAATCCCGGCCGAGTGGGAGTCGGGCGTGTCGGTCCGGTCGGTGAAGATGAAGCACTCGGACGCGGGGGTGGGCGTGGTGATCACGTGCCTGAAGACGCTCGAGACGAAGCAGGTCTGTTGCCTCAATTCGCCGTACACGCCGGAGAACTCGGAGTTCGGAGCGCAACTGACCGCGACGGCGGTCACGGATCTTTACGGGCTGATGACCGAGGCGCTGGCGTACGTGGACGGGAAACGCGCGCAAGGCGATTTATTCAAAGACAAATAACCACGAAGGACACGAAGGACGGCAACAGCCGGGCTGGGGCAAAGACCACGGCAACGGCTGTCACCGCGAAGAGCACGAAGGAAAGAAAATGCCACAGAATCTGACCTGGGTTATCGTCGGATTGTCATTGATCGGGACGCTCCTCAATGTGGGTCGCCGCTGGGAAGGGTTCCTTTTTTGGACCGTTGCGAATGTGGCGTGGACGGTTCACAACGTGCTCCAACAGGACTGGCCACAGGCGGCGCTGTGGGCGGTGTATGTTCTTCTTGCCCTGGCCGGGATTTTCAACTGGCTGCGTACTTCGCGTTCTTCGTGATCTTCGTGGTAAGCGTTGGCTTTTGAAGTGAGAGGGAACACGATGACGGACGAGACGACGTTGAAGCGCGGGGACATGACGACGATTCACGGGATGGGCGGGCGGCGGATCGCGCGGCTCGGCTACATCGGGCTCGGGTTCCGGGGCGAGAAGAACGGCAAGCGCTCGATCGGCGAGGCGGGGCACTTCGTTTTCTCCGACCAGGCGCTGGAGGACTTCCCGGAGATCGGCGACCTGTACGTCCACCGGGCGACGGGCGAGATCGCGCCGAAGCGCCTGGACGTCATGTTCACGACCGACGACCGGCGCGAGGTGTTTCCGCACGCCTACGAGCTGAGCGCGAACGGGCGTCCGCGCTGCCGCGGCAACGGGCAGACGGCGGTCCGCTCCCTCTGCAACGAGTGCAAGCGGATGATGTGCAAGCACTACGACGGCGAGCGGCACGACGTCGAGATGGCGTGTCCGTGCGAGCTGCTCGACCAGAAACGCTGCAAGCCGACGGGCCGGCTGACGTTCATGCTCTACAAGGCGACCCGCGCGGGCGTGTGGACGGTGACGACGCGCTCCTGGAACTCGATCCGGGACATCCTTGCCGGGCTGGACCAGGTCGAGAAGGACGCGGGGCGGCTGGCCTACGTGCCGTGCGAGCTGCGGCTGGTGCGCGCAAAACTGAAGCACGACGGGAAGGTGACGTGGAAACACATCCTGAAGCTGGGCGTTGACCGCGATATCGCATACGTCCGCGGGTGCCTGGACGACATCCCCCCGCCGATCGCGGCATTCGAGCCGGCGGAAGCGACGCCGGAGGATGTTCTGGACGGCACAACGGGGGAAGAAGAAGCGAGAAGCGAAAAGCGAAAAGCGAGAGAGACGACAACGGGCCGGCCCTTCCCTTCCGGCCCGGGCGGCGCCGGTCCGACCTCCGCCGGCGCCGCCGCCCCTTCTGGCCAGAAGCCAGAAGCGAAAAGCGAGAAGCAAGAAGCGAGAGAGACGGCCACGCAGGGATCGTTCGGCGATTTCACGCCGGGCGTGGACGGGTGGGGCGAGGCGCCGTGGGACGAACGAGAGGCAAAAAGCGAGAAGCAAGAAGCGAGAAGCGAGAGAACGGCAACGACAACGGAGGAATCACAGCCGGGGGCGGCTGTGCCACACCAGTTGACGGCGGAACAGCGGGCGCGGGGGATCGCGGCCGTGCTGGAGTTCGGCGACAAGAAAACCGGCCGGCCCTCGACTCTGGCGGCGATGTTCCGCGAGCACGGCATTCCCGCGGCGAACGTCGTCGCGGATTTGACGGACGAACAGTTGATCGCGGTTGGACGGTCCATCCGCGAGTACGAAAGGAAGTCCTGACGGCGTCTCACGCGGAGACGCGGAGAAAGGAGAGGACGATGATCGGGCTGGGCGACAGGATCAAGGATCGTATTTCGGGCGTGACGGGGATCGTGACGTCGGTGAGCGATTTTCTCTACGGCTGCCGGCGGCTCGGGCTGCAGCCTGAGGGCCACAAGGACGGCAAGCCGGCCGAGTCGTTCTGGATTGACGAGCCGCAGGCGATCTTGTTGAAGAGCCAGGTCGTGAAACCGGCCGTGGTGAGCGCCGACGCGCCGGACGAAAAACCGGCGCGCCGGCACGGCCCGCGTCCGGACGTGCGGCGCGCGGCGGACGCGCGGCGCTGAAAGAGGGAGCCATGCCGGAGACACGGGAACATTGGGCGCAGCGGATCGAGCCGATGGCGCGGTCCACGGACCCGCTGAGCAGCTTCCTCGCGGCCGACAAGGTGAAGGCGAGCGGGGCGGCGCGGAAACAGCGCGAGAAGGTTCTGGCGGCCGTCCGCCTGTTCGCGTCGGCCGGGCCTCGGACGGCGGCGGAGATCGCCCAGGAGGCGCACCTCGACCGGTTTGTCGTCTGCAGGCGGATGATTGATCTCGTGCGGCTCGATCAGGTGATCGAACACAAGAAGGTCCGGCGGTGCAGCGTGCTCGGGTCGTTGTGCAACACGTACGAGCCGGCGCGGACGGCGCCGGGCCAGGCGCGGATGTTTTGACGGCGCCTCTCGCGGAGACGCGGCGGACCGAAACGGCAACGGCTTTCACCACGAAGGACACGAAGGACGCGAAGAACGGCAACGGCGCGACCGGATGAACGGCGATCGAAGAATAAAAATTGAAAACTGAGAACTGAGAGGAACGGATGAAGGGTTTCGAGTGGCTGAAGCACATTTTTCGCGTGGCGGACAAGACCTACTCGCCGGCCGAGCGACATGAACGGAAACGGCGGAGGCGGCGAAGGCCGCTTAGGCGCGGGACGCGGTGCGCGATCTGCAAAGCGTTCGTTCCATACTCGGAGGCGACGGTGATCGCGCGGGACCGGGAGCGGCATCACGTCTGCATCGAGCACGGCAAGCCCGTCAGCGGGCCGAGTGAGAAGGCCGTCGCCAGAAGCAAGAAGCGAAAACTGAGAACTGAGAACTGAAAACTGAGAAGCGAGGGGGACGGATGCCGGGCGATTCGCACGTCAAGATCAGGACGGTGCCGCGGCGGGGGATCGGGCCGGGCGAGTACGAGCGGAGATTGCAACGGAACCAAACGGCGCACCGGCGCTGGGACCTGAAGAAAAACCCGAACCGCAAACGCCGGGGGACGAAAAATCACAGCGAGACGGCCTCGACGGTGTTTCGCTGCAAGACGTGCGGGGCGGAATTCGACACTCCGGAGCTTTTGGGCGCGCACTGGCGCGCCGAGCATCCGGAGATTTTCAGTGAGGACTGGTATCAGCCGAGGTATTGGCGAAAGGAGCGGACGATGAAGAACGACGATAAGGCGGCGTGCAAGTTCTGCGGCCGAGAGGGAACCTGGTCAAGCATCCGCGTCCACCAGGCGCTGTGTCCGAAGAATCCGGACCGAAAGGAGCGCGGCAAGAGGAAGAATGGCCGGTTGACGGTCGTGCCGAAGGCGAACGCCATCGGCCGGTTGGCTCCGCTGAAGGAGGACATCCCGATCGAGATCGCGCGCGGCCTGGTGAATGACGCGCTCGATTTGCTCGCGGCCACGCGCAAGGCGGGGATCACGATCACGGCGCAGAAGTAGCTGCGCGACAAATGTAACTCGAAAGGGAGGGTGACGACGTGAGCAAGAAGCGAGAAGCGAAAAGCGAGAAGCGAAAGGCGAGAGGGACGGAAACGGCGGCGGACTCTCCTTCGCCCGAGGGCTTCGGAGAGCAAGCTGTAAAACGGGAGCTGATGGACCTGCCGGTCGGCGATTGTTTCGGGACGACAGCGAATTCGCGGAATTTCAATCCGAAGCATCCGAGATTCCTCGAACTCGTTCCCGACGTGCGGGCGAACGGCGTCCTGGAGCCGGTCCACGCGCGCCCTGCCGACAGCCCGATGGAAGACGGCCTGTGGGAGATTCTCGCCGGCCGCCGGCGTCTCGAGGCGGCGAAGGCGGCGGGCCGGGAGACGATTCCCGCGATTGTCTACCACGAGCTTAGCGACGAGGACGCGCACAAGATCACGGTCAAGGAGAACTTCAACCGCGACGACCTGACGCCGATCGAGGAGTCGCGGGCGGTGCGGCTGATCCTCGCAGATAACGGGCACGACTACAAAGCGGCGGCGAGTTTCTTCGGACGGCCGGAGCGCTGGGTTCACCTGCGCGCGAAGCTGGCCGATCTCGATGCGTCCTGGCTGAAGCTGATCGAGGACCCGGAGTTCGGCTGCTCGGTGTGGACGGCGGGCCACCTCGACCTGATCGCGCGTTTCCCGACGCACGTCCAGAAGGACCTGGCGAAGAATTACGAGAACGAATTTCAGCTTCGCCGCAACTACGCGGTCAGCGTGAAAAACCTCCAGGCGTGGATTGACGACGGATTCCTGCGCCGGCTCAAGTCGGCACCGTTCGACATCGAGGACGCGACGCTGGTTTCCAATGCCCCGGCGTGCTCGAGCTGCAAGAAACGCGCGAGTTGCCAGGGCATGTTGTTCCTCGAAGAGGAAGAGGAAGACCTCCGGCAGAAGAACGACCAGTGCACGGACGCCGCGTGCTGGAACGCCAAGGTCACCGCCGCCGCGAAGGCGAAGCTCGCCGCGCTCGAAACCGAGCACGGGAAGGTTTTGCTGGTGACGGAAGGGTATGACAACCACCGCGTAACGGCAGAGATGACGAAGACATTCGGTCGTGGACCTGACGCGACGGGCCTGTCTTTCTCGTACAACAAGCATCGCATTGCGCGGAAGAAGGCCGACAAGGCGCGGGCGCAGGTCGGGATGTGGGCGACGGGACCGAAGGCGGGGAAGGTCGTGTACATCCTGCCGGACGGCGACTCTCGCCAAGGCGCCAAGGCGAAAAGCACGGCGGACGGAAAGGCGAAAAAAACGCCGTTGAAGGAGCGGCGGGCCGTGCTCGAGTCGAAGCGCTGGGGCGAGGTCCTCAAGCGCCTGTCCGATCGCGTCGAGAAGCTGCAACTCGAGGACCTGCCGCTTCACGACTGGCCGGATCGAAATACGATGCTTGTCGCCATGGTTGCGGCCTTCGGAACGAACGGCCGTTATCCGCGCTTTGGATCGGATTACCGCGACGCAGAGCCGAGGCCCGGCGAGTCGTATGCGGCAAACAAGTCCGCCAACCCGCACAAGCTGCTCGCGAAGTTCGCGGCGGACAACGTCCTCTCGAAGGAAACGCTCTGGACCGAACAACTCCGTCCGCTGTTCGTTCGCCGGCTTTACTGCAATCTCGGCATCACGAAAACGCCCCGCGACGCCGTCCAGGAGGCGAAGGACATCGCGGCGCTCTGCGGGATCGACGTCGAGGCAATCTACGCCGAGGCCTGCGAGGTGTACAAGGAGCCGCGCTCCTGGGCGAACCTGAACGCGGACGGGACGGCTAAAACGGCTAAGTCGACCACGAAGAGCACGAAGGACGCGAAGAAGGAAAAGAAACGGGAAACGGCATAATGGAGATTCACGACAACCGTCCCTTGTGCGCGGTGTGCGGCAGCCTGGTGGCCACCGAGGAGGACAGGCCGAATGCAGTGTCCCCGTCGGAGATGATCGGGGACAATTCCGCGTGCGGTCTCGACGAATGGCGGCAAGCGGATTCCTGCATCTGCCGCTGGTGCATGGATTATGCCGGGGATGACGAGTCGCGCCGCGCACGGGTCATGCAGGAGTGGGGGCGATGCCTCTATTCGGCCGTCGATCTCCGGACGTTTCGCGAAACGGAACTCAAGCGCGAGGAAGCGGCGCTCGCGCGCTGGAATGGCCAGGCCGCGAAGTTGAGGACACGATCAGAGGGAGTAACAGCGTCATGATCCCGAAAGACCTGATGACGAAACTGACAAAGAAGGAGGCGAAGGTCCTCGCCGTGGCCTGCGCGCTGAAGGCCGGGCTGCACGGCGGGAAGAATTCCGTCGGGTCGGTCGTCATCCACGACGCGGGCCGGCCGTGGCTGTCGCTGACCGTGGCGTCGGGCGTGACGGCGGTCCAGCGCCTGGAAGGTAAAGTCGCCGATCTCGCGAGGGGGCTCGCCGAGACGCGCATGTGCCGCTACTGCGGCTGCTCTGAGTTCCTCGCCTGCCCGGGCGGCTGTCTCTGGATCGCGGACCGCGTGTGTTCCGACCCGCGCTGCGTCGAGAAGTACGAGGAGGAGAAGGCGCAGAAGGCCTCTCGCAAAGGCTCCTCCCCCAAGGCCGCGAAGCGCAAGAGCGCGACGAAACGGAGGACGGGATGAGTGAGAAAACGAAATGTCCGCGCTGCAACGGTTGTGGGAAGATCGCCAACAGCGACGACGGCGAACCGTGGACGGTTTGGGAAAACCTGCCAGAGAATGCCAAGGTCGCGGTGCGGCTCGGCCTGGTCGGGCCGGTGACGTGCCCGGACTGCGGCGGCAGCGGGGAGGCGAAATGAAGGCGCTCACCCTCTGGCAGCCGTGGGCGACGATGATCGCACTGGGCCACAAGACGATCGAGACGCGGAGCCACGACCGGTTCGCCTGGCTGAAAGGGCATCAGCTCGCGATTCACGCGGGGAAGCGCTATCACGCCGAAGCGTTCGAGTACCTGATGGACCTCGGCTTCAATGCGCTCCAGTCGCTGCTGATCGAACCGGAGTGTCCGCGCGGCGCGGTCGTCGCCGTCGCGCGGGTCGCGGATGCGCGTTGGCTGAGCGTGGACGACCAGGAGGCCGCGTGCTCGGACTGCGATCAGTTTACGTTCGGCCTGGTGCTCGCCGACGTTCGGATCATGGGGTTCCCGGTCCCCGCGCGCGGGTCGCAGGGCGTGTGGGAATGGACGCCGCCGCCGGGGTGGAGCGTCGAACGGGACACGGCGGCGATCGGAGCGGCTCACCATGGAGACGCGAAGAACACGGAGGAGGCGCGGGAAGGATGAACGAGAGAGACGGGGAATTTCTGAGGTTGCAGCAGTACTCTCGCGGAAACGGAAACGACGCGGCGTTGCGGAACGCGGCGGATGAGATCGTAACGCTAAAAGCGTTCATCCAACGTATGAACATTATCTGCCGCGGCTATATCGGCCCGCGTCCGACAATCGTCTGCCTGTGCGGGTCCACGCTCTTCTGGCGGGAGTTTCAGAAAGCCGGGCTGCGGGAAACGCTTGCGGGGCGAATCGTGCTCAGCATCGGCGCGGCCAGCGGGACCGACGATGAACATTTCGGCAACCTTGACCGAAAGGAATACGACAAGGTCAAGGAACGGCTCGACGAGCTGCATCTCCGGAAGATCGATCTTGCCGACGAGGTCCTCATTCTCAACGTCGGCGGTTACGTCGGCGAGAGCACCCGGCGCGAGTACGAGTACGCCGTCGCGCATGGCAAACGCATCCGGTGGCTTGAGCCGGAGAAGGCATTGAAGGCGTGGGAAAGGGAGACGGAAAGATGAGGACTGAAAGACGAGAGAAGACGGGAACGCGGGAGTGGTCGCAGCACAGCGCGAATCTGTTCACGGGCTGCTCGCATGACTGCCGCTACTGTTATGCGCGGGCGATGGCGCTGCGGTTCCGGAAAATCAAAACGCCGGCAGACTGGCGGACGATGCGCATCCGGCCGAAGGAACGCGACCGAACGTTCAAGCGCCGGCCAGGCGTGACGATGTTCCCGACGACGCACGACATCACGCCGGAGACGCTCGACGCCTGCGCGGATTACCTGAAAGCCCTGCTGAAGCCCGGGAACCGGGTTCTGATCGTGACGAAGCCGCATTGGGAATGCGTAGTCCCTCTGTGCATCGAGCTGGAGCCGTGGCGCGATCAGATCGAGTGGCGGTTCACGATCGGGAGCATGCGCGACGAGGATCTGTCCTACTGGGAGCCGGGCGCTCCAGCTTACCTGGAACGGTTCGACGCCGCCAATGCGGCGATCCGCGAAGGGTATCTCGTCAGTTACAGCATCGAGCCGATTTTGAACATAGATCGCGTGGTCGCATTGGCGCAAACGTTCGCGTTTTCGGGCGGAGAGGTCTGGATCGGGAAGATGAACCAGGTGCGCCGGCGCGTGCGGATCGAGACGGAGGAGGACGAGCGCCGGGTCCGCGCGATCGAGGAAGGCCAGACGGACGAGCGGATCATGGGCGTTGTCCGCGCGTTGAAAAATGTGCCGCAGGTTCGGTGGAAGGATTCGATCCGGAAAGTCATCGCGAGGTGTGAAGGATGAAACAGCCGAGGATTCGCGCGAAGGGCTTGCAGCACGTGGTGACGCTGCGCTGCACGCACGAGGACCTGCACGTCCTGGCGGAACTGGCGCGCGACCACGACCTGCACCGGCCGGAGGTTCCGTTCTGGCGCGTCGGGATCGGCGAGGTGGAGGTGCGGTTCTGCCTCGATCACGACGAGGAGCTGTCCGCGCGGGCGGCCTCTCGCCAAGGCGCAAAGGTGCCAAGGAACGGCGACGGCGAAAATAACCACGAAGAGCACGCCCCGCTCCGTTCCCGGAGACGGGACGGAGAAGGACGCGAAGAACGGATGACAGGATGAAGTTGCGAAGGCGCCGCAAGGCGATCAAGAAGCTGATGAACGGGCGGCCGGTCACGTGGCGAGAATGGCGGGCGGTGCGGCTCGACACGAACTTGTCACTCACGTATTCCGCGCTTCGCGAAATTCACAGGCGGGGACGGCCGGTGCCGATTTGCTGGATAGATGCGGATGTGACAACCGTCCCCGCGTTGCTTCAAGGGAAAGGCGAAAGTTTCGCGGAATGGAAACAGGTGATGCTTCGCCAGATCGCCGGCCAATTTTGCGTACCTTTCCCAATGCTGACCGGCGCGGGCGGACGAGAAGCGAGAAGTGAAAACTGAGAACTGAAAACTGAAAAGCGAAAAAGCGACTTGAGGTTTCTTCGGGATAATGGCTGAGTGTGGTCGTGCGGCGCGGGCCGCGCGATCATGGCTCGGAGATGAGGGGATGACGATGGCGAAACGCGAAAAGGCCCAGAGTCACAAGAAGGCCGGGATTCGCTGGCGGGTCAGCGAATCGGTTTTCCCGGCGGACATCCTGGCCGACGAGACATTGCAGAAGGCCTCCGTCGAGGTGCGCGGGGCATGGCTCTGGTCTCTACTGCAGATGTGGAGGGAAAAGACGTTCAAGGTTGGGGGCGCCGTGCGGGATCTGGCTCAGCTTTGGGCTTGCTCGCCCCGGGTGGCCGTGCGCATCATTTTGGAGATCAAGCGGCTCGGGATCGCGGATGTAACGCTCGATGTAACGCTTGCAAACGGAGATAAGAACTCGTTAGAAACTGCACGTGTAACGCTTGGTAACGAAAATGTAACAGAGAAAACGCGCAATGTAACGCTGGTATGCAGAAGGCTTCAACGTCGCCATAGGAAAAGGATTAGGACGCGCGAGCGCGTGAAGAAACACCGTTGTAACGCCAATGTACAACCCGAAAAAGGCGTCCCTTCTACCTCTATATCTATTTCCTCTTCTTCTCCAACCTCTTCGTTAGAAGAGGTTGGAGAAAGGAGAGGAGCCGATCGCGCTGCGCCGCCGCGTCCTGAAGGGACGCGCGGCGGCGCGCGCGCTGACACGGAAACGGCCGCGGGCGAGCCCCCGCGAGAATACAAGCTTCACGAGAACATGCCGGAGGGGCATCCCCTTCGGCAATTTCTGGAAGGAGGCGCGGCGTGATGGTCTGGTCGATGATAGTCGTGCTTGGCTCTTATCTCGTGTGCTGCGCCGCGGGCTTATATTGGGTCTGGTGGTATCTGGAAGATCGGGAGAGAAAGTGACGGAGCGGTTGTTGACGAGGGACGAGGTGGCGGAGCGGCTTCGAATCAAGCCGGGGGCGGTGGATTATCTTCGCCGGCGGCGGGCGCTGGCGTGCGTGCGGCTTTCTCCTCAGATGGTGCGGTATCGGGCCGAGGACGTGGAGGAGTTCATCCGGCACGCGCACGTGGCGAGGCGGTGAAAGTTGACAGGGCTTCCCCGGCGGCGTAGGCTTCTGTGCAAGAGGCGACTGCGCAGCCCCTTCGACAGGCTCAGGGTTTCGATCCTGTTGAGGGAATGAGGGGAGGAGGTGACGACGATGGCTGCGTGGCGAAAGGTGTGGCTTTGGCGACGCGAGCAGAAGACTCGGACGACGTACTGTCTGCGGTGGTACGAGGATGATTTCCGAATGAGGACGAAAGCCGTCGGGACGGACAAGGAGCACGCCGAGGGGGAGCGCCGGAAGTTCGAGTACGAGCTGAACACGGGCGCGGGCTCGGCGGCGGCGCGGCTTCGAACGCTCGGCGACCTGGCGGACGAACATCTGCGCGTGTCGGCGGGTTCGGTTCGGCCGGCGACGTTGACGATTCAGCGGGCGGCGCTGGAGACGTTCTGCGCGTTCGTCGGTTTGGGCGCGAAGGCGCGGAGGTCTGAGTCTAACGGCGCGTGCCGGGTGTGCGGGCGTCCTGAGAAGGTGAAGGGGGAGGCTCGTCCGGAGTCGGTTCGGCTGGGCCGGCTGGGGCTGTGCGCGGGGTGTTTCGCGGAGGCGCTGGAGGGGGGCCGGAAGAGCCGTGTGCCGGCGGCGAGTCCGCTGGTCGCGGCGGAGTTCGTGGCGGCGCGTCTTCGGGAGGTCTCGCGGGCGACCGCGAATAAGGAGCTTCGGACGTTGCAGGCCGTCTTCCGCGCGGCGGTTGAGCGGGAGTCGGTTGCGCGGAATGCGTTCGAGTCGGTGCGGCGGGTTCGCGAGGCGCAGAAACGGATTCGGACGCTGACGGCTCTGGAGATCAATGCGCTGCTGGCGGCGTGCTCTGAGGACCGGTCGCTGCAGGCGTTCGTGTTCGCGGCGGCGACGACGGGGGCGCGCGTGGGGGAGCTGCTCAACCTGCGCGTGGAGGATGTGGATTGGGAGACGGGGGACGCGCCGCTGGTCAATCGCGAGTCGGATGGCCACGTGTCGAAGAGCGGGAAGGAGCGGCGGGTGTGGTTTCTGCCGCTTGCGCGGGAGTTGCTGAGGATAGCCTTGGACGGGCGGGTGTCCGGGAAGATCTGGCCGTGGTCGGTGTACGGTGCGCACGGGCGGTTCGTTCGCGCGGTGGCGCGGGCGGGTCTGAAGCATGCGACGCCGCACGATCTGCGGCGGACGTTCGCGAGCGACCTGCAGGCGCACGGCGTGGCGTCGGCGACGGCGAAGGCGCTGCTCGGGCATGCCTCGATCACGACGACGGAGCAGCACTACACGGCGATCCCGGCGGAGACGCTGCGGGCGGCGGCGGAGCGGTTGAGCTTCGCGCGGCCGGCGGCGATCGTATCGTTATCGTATCGCGAAGGCCTCGGGCGGTCCGAGGCGCGGACGGCTTGACGTGTAACGTGGGATGAGGTTAGATGTTGTGCGGAACGGGCGAGTGGCGGAACCGGCAGACGCATGGGACTTAAAATCCGCCGATGGCCCGTTTTCCAGCCTCCAGACTAACCTACTGCGCAGTCGCCTCTTAGCGCATAACTCCCACCTATAAGCCGCAGTTATGACAACGTCGCACCCCTGAGATGTAATGCACATTCGCGACACTCGTGTAAACGGTTCCAGGCCGCTTCGTATCAAAATCGTATCGGAGAGCGGCGTAGGTACTTCCCGCGGCCCGGAGGCCCGCCATTTTTGCAT
>Ga0180432_10002573_pt1 | contig 27051 bp, 18 predicted proteins | sample SS_ome_10_FD_132414 | JGI IMG/M metagenome (GOLD analysis project Ga0180432, IMG submission 132414) | Hypersaline lake sediment archaeal communities from the Salton Sea, California, USA - SS_1_MS_2 metaG | ecosystem: Environmental > Aquatic > Non-marine Saline and Alkaline > Hypersaline >... | reverse complement strand
GCCGAGACCTCCTGATCGAAGGACAGGAATCCCTCCGAAGGAGACGTCACTCTGAGGCGAGGCGAGCCCTCGGGCACGACGTAGAACCAATAGCGACCGTTCTCGCTGCCCAGGACGTTACCCGATGGGTAGGGCGGGATCGTACTGCCTCCCGAGCACTGCCCGTCGTGCCACACATCGACGTCCACCGACCACAGCCCCGGTTCGTTCACTACGAAGTCGTCGCCAGCATCATAGAAGTAGCCCACGTGGCTGGCTTGGCCACCCCCCAGGTGCTGGACTCCGCCGGGTGCAGTCACGGTGATCGCCACCTGGCTGGCCAACGTGGGCATGATGTGTCCCGAAAAGGAGAAGGTGTCTCCGACTTCCAGTACCGCCCCCGGACGCACGCCCGTGGGCAGAATGAAGATGTGGATATCCTCGCCTTTGAGAGTTAGGATGGGGCCACCTTCGGTGTCCCATCCGCCGTTGCCGGGCCCGGCGAAGGGAGGCTTCACCCGGCTGCCGGTCGGATCACTGTCGGGGATGAAGATCCAGCCGGTGCCCTGTCCCAGGTACTCGCTGTGCCCGCTCTCCAGGTCCCGATAGACCACACCAACGTACTGAAACTTGTAGTCGTTGGGCTGATCGCCCAGTATGCCGACGCCCAACTGGTCATCGTAGAGGGTGTCCAGGCGCCAGTAGCCTCCACTCTGGCCATCTTCACCCACCATCTCCCGCACTCGCACTCCTGGTCGCTGCGACGACCGGTAGCTGTAGGCGATCTGGTCGACGTCAGGATCTACGGTCCCGCTGAGCTGACCCAGCACCATCTGCGCTGCCCTTCCCGATCGAGTGCTGATGAACAGGGGTATCTCGCCAACGCTGAACCTCTCAGTGAGACTGCCAGGGGGCGCGAGGCCAGGGGGCACCCTGTTGGCGCGGGTTTGGACGGCACCCTCGACGACGCCGACGGGATCGAACACACTGGCTCCCAGGATAAGGGAATCCCCGCCATAGGGATTGTCACTCATACGGCTCCAGAGGATATCGCCATTGTGGTAGGGGTTGAGGCTGTGAGATATCGCACCATCGGGGATATCGAGGTCGCGGCCGGAAACGAACCAGTCGGTGGGAATACTGGACAGGCTGTCGAGGCCTCTTCGGCCCATGGCCACCAGATGGGCTTCGTTCTCGGGAGTCATGACCACTCCACCCCAGGTCATGGCACCCATGTAGACCTCACCGGAAGCCGTGTCGGTGTAGATGGCGGTGAGGTCCACGCGATATTCGCCCGGGTCCGCGAGAGTAATCGACCACTCGTCGGAGCCGAAGTAGCCGTACGGGTTGGCCTTCCCGGCCGCCACCTGACTATCGGAGCGGGCGAGATCGGAATCGGGGTACGATGTTAGTTGCACGCTGACGTCCGCGGGAACGCGGGGATAGACCTGCACGTTCGCATTGAGGCCTTCCCCAGCAGCGAGGGGCGTCCCGGGCAACAGGCCGGGGTCGATGTCGAGCGGATGCGCTACCCACACGTCGTACGTTCCGCCGCCCGCGTAGCTGTTGCCCCACAGATCGCCGACCCAGCCGGTCATGATGATGGTGTGGTGCCCGTACTGGTCGAAGGTGACCCTGAAGGCATCAGAGCCCGGGGTCAGGGAGTAGACGTCCTCGATCTGCACTGTGCCACTATTCAGATCGATTCCTCCGCGCGTCGTCTTGGTGCGGTTGAATGACTGGGCGAAGGTCCCGCTGCCAAGGTCTCGCACGCTACCATCCGGGGCCCGTATGGTGACGCTTAGCTGGCCGCCGGGCAGATCAAAGGGGATGACTGGAGCACCGGGAATGCGGCGGTCGGTGAATGAGATTCTGGGCAGGAAGGGCTCCAAGCGATAGGAAACCGGCTGTCCTGTGAGACTGTCTTCACGCGGGATCACGAAGGGAGCTCCCTGGCTAACGATCTGCGACGCCACTTCGAGCGTGCCACGGTCCTCGCGAGCGCCCGTGCCCCGCGTTCCCTGCACGAAGTCGTCCATCAGCAATCGCCAGTTGAGACGTGGCTCCGAGGAGGAGGCCATTGCGGCATCCGGGCGAACGGTGAGCGGTGGGAGAACTGCCTGTTCCGCTCCGTAGGTGTATGGGGTGACGTTGGCGGCCACCCAGTCGGTGCTGCTGGGCACCCCGTCGAACTGCATGTGGAAGATGGGCCGATAGACGCCGGGAAGCGCGTTGTCTGGGATCCGCGCTGTCACGCTGAAATCGGCCCTCAGCCCATGCTCCCCTATTCGCCGGAAGCCCTCCGCTTGGAGATGGGCGGTCAAATCCACGTTCGCGCGCTCCACGCGTTGGATCGGGAATCCACCGGGCGTAAGGATGGTGGACATGAAGTAGTTCTCGGCGGCCAAGGGGTTCCCGTCCTCGTCAAAGAGCTGAAGCATGCTCAGCCAGCCTTGCGCGGAGATGCTCTCTGGGTCGGTCGCGCCGTCGATGGCCGGGCTGTACACCCGCAGCGAGCCCTCGATCTGCAGCAGGTCTCCGGGGAAGTAGGTGTCGCCGTCGCTCGGCGGTGTTCCTGGACCCTCATAGAGGTACACGTTCAGGCCGCCATCACCATCGCCGATGAGTAGATCCAGGTCGCTGTCGCCATCTATGTCGTGGGCTGCGGGTACGGAGTACTGGCCAACATCGATCCCGGGGTAGGCGGTGGAGACCAGTTCCCAGGCCGGAGAGTTCGCGGTGCCCGTGTTGCGCACGTAGGCCAGCGAACCCTGCTCGGTGCCCACAAGCATGTCCAGATCGTCATCCTCATCCACATCCAGGAACGCCGGAGCTGAATGCCCTCCCATCTCCAGTCCTGCATAGTTGGACTCGGGGTCGGCCCAGCTAGGAGACTGGCTGGTGCCCGTGTTCTCCACAAACGTCAGTGTGCCAGCCTCGTCGCCGATGAACAGATCCAGGTCGGTGTCGGCGTCGATGTCCACGAAGACAGGCGTGCTCCAGCCCCCTACGTCCAGATCGAGGTAGCTGTGGGTCACTGCCTGCCAGGAGGGCGATGAGGGCGTGCCGTCGTTGCGATAGTAGTGGATGTTGCCCCCGGCACCTTCGTCGCTTTGCCACCCCCCTTCGCCAACGAAGAGGTCCTGGTCGCCGTCGCCATCGATGTCCGCAAAGGTCGGAAAGGCGTGTGCATGGTTGGTCTCGGGCAAAGTACACAGAATGTCGCCAGGTGTCCAGTCAGGGCTGGTGACGCTCCCGGCATTTGTGTACTTGTGCACATTGCCATGGGCCTGGCCGATGACCAGGTCCAGATCCACATCGTGGTCCCAGTCGGCCAAGGCCGGAGCACTGTCGCCGTAGAGGTCAAAGGGGAAGGGGAACTCCCATTCGTGCCATGATCCTGGGCTGAGCTGACGGAAGAAGTGCATGACTCCCCAGTGCTCGCCGGTCACGACGTCATCTCTTCCGTCACCATCCCAGTCACCTACCCCAGGACTGACGCTGCAACTCCCTCCGCCGAAATCGATGGGATCACCTATGCCGCGGGTCCAGGCCGGGTTGGCCGGTGTGCCAGCGCGCTCGTACCAGATCATCGAGCCGCACAGGCCCAGGAGCAGATCCAGGTCTGTGTCACCGTCCAGATCCAGGAGGGCCGGCTGGATTCCTTGCTCGTCTTCGTCGATGCCCCCGTAGGTACTGCTTCGCAGCGACCAGCTAGGACTCGTCTGTGTACCCGTGTTCTGGAAATGATACAGGGTTCCCTCACCGGTGCCCACCAAGAGATCGAGATCGCCGTCACCATCCAGGTCTGCCAGAGCGGGTGCGGGTTCCCTTGCTGCGCTCAGCGACGCACTTGGGAACTCCGGCCAGGCAGGTTCAGACACGGTACCTGAGTTGAAGTAGATTGACACTGTGCCCTCGTCTTGGCCTACGATCAGGTCTAGAGCCGTGTCTCCTGTCACATCGGCCAGGGCCGGATACGCCCACCGGTCGCAATCCACGCCAGCAAAATCCGAGCTAGCATAGCTCCAATCGGGTGACGTTCTGGTGCCCAGGTTGTGGTACAGTAGCAATCCACCCTCGGCTTCGCCAACCAAGAGGTCGAGATCACCGTCATCGTCCAGGTCTCCGAGGCAAGGGTGTGTGTAGTTTAGTCCGCCCAGGTACAGGCCCGGCACGACCTCGCCGGCGTAGGTACCGGTCAGCACTCGCGTCCATTCCCCTTCGACGACGACCGGGCCCACGGTACCGGTTATGGCCCACGCCGAGCCCACGTAATTGCGGGTGTCGGCCGAGTCATCGATGGAGTAATCGATGGCTCCGACGGAGGCGAATGCCAGTTCGTGCTCACCACCTGTGTGTGAGTGAGGAACGTTGACTATCGTGCCTGGGTACGGATTGACACCCTCCGCGACGCCGACGTCCAGGTCGTTCCAGCGCCAATCGCAGCGCCAGTCGGGCGCGCCGTGCTTGACCATGATCGCCGATCCCGGCGGGGCATAGATCTGGGCAGAGAAACTGCCGTCCGCATTCGATACCGTGTGCGTCTGATGGGTGGAGTTCAGATTGACCAGTAGAACGTAGGCCAGGGGCAGAGCTGCGCCGGGCATGCCGGTGACGGGAGCCTCGCCCAGGTCGTCCACAGATCCGATAGTGATCTTGCCGGCGTCCGGAGGGTCGTACACTATTGGATGGACATAGCTCGTGTTAAGGCTCATGTCGATAGTCTGGTCGCCGGAGCGAAGATCGACCGGGAGTGTGGTCTCGTGATACCCCGCCGGCACCTCGAGGGCGGTCAGATAGTAGATGTCGGCAGGAAAGACCGCCCAGTGGGACGAATCACCATCGTCCCAGTCCAGGCTGTACCACTGACTCTCTGCCAGCGGGTTGAGCATTGGCTGCACCTGCACCCAGAGTTCTTCATCTACCGGCGAGCCGGAATCGTCGACCAGCCGCAGTTCGAGGAGGTATCCCTCGGTGAGGGTGAAGTCCTGGGTGATATCGGCGGTGACTTGGTCCATGCGCAGATTGGCCTGGGCCAGCATCGAGGACGCCTGTGGTCGCACGTGCATCCACAGCTCACCACCAGTCTGAATGGACACCGAGTAGAAGCCGCTGGGATCAGTGGTATCCTCTTGCCAGTCTTGATGCGATCCTATCGCGACCCACACGTCGGGCACCACGCCGGTCGGCCCGGTGATCGTGCCCGAGATGGTAACGGCGGACGCTCGAGGTCCATCCGCGCCAGCAGGTGACCCGGTCAGCGCCACGGTCAAGACCAACAAAGCTAGCAGGAATCGGCTCCGGCGGGCCATGTGCTCACCTCCTCAACGCTGGAAGGGCAGGGCCATCAGGAAGGCAATCAGATCAGCTATCTCCGCTTCATTCAGCAGGCCGGTCACATCGTGTTCGCTGCCCGGACTGGGCCGCGCAACGGCATCGGCAAGGGTGGCGGCGCTACCGTCGTGGAAGTAAGGTGCGCTATCGTACAGGTTGCGCAGGGTGGGGGTGTCGAATTCTGGGCCAATCCTCTCGTCAGGGGTGGATGTGCCAACGTCGTGCATTAGCTGGTCGGTGTAGAGTGGCGCCGGATGGCAAGTGACACAGCCCAAATCCACCCGGTTGAAGGTGGCCTGCCCCCGAAGCTCGGCATCGGACAGGGGCTCCCCGTGAGCATGCGCCGGGCTGAACGGCACCTGCAGCGAGTCTATGAAGGCCGCGAGGCAGTCGAGATCGTACGACCGGCCGGTGTTGGGTGGGTGGTTCACGCAATCGGCGGGACCGACGGAGCAATTCATGTCCCCATCTATCAGTCCGCTGCCGAAGTTCTCCTTGCGGTTGGCGAACTCCGAGTCGGCGGATTCGTCCCACTCGCCGGACCAACGAAGGGGATAGGTCTCGATCATGCCCATCAAACTGGTCGTGTTGCGCGGACCCGCGAAACCGAAGAACCAGGTACGCCCATCCTGCTCACCCTCGAAGTGGCAGGTGTTGCAGCTAATCCACTGGTCGCGAGCAAGGCGCGGGTCATCACTGGAGTGGAACAGGCGCTTGCCGTTGAGTAGCACCGGCGGGAGTGGAATGTCGGTCGTGGCGATATCGGCCGTGACGGCGTAGGTGGCCGTGTCTATGACTGAGACGGTACCGGACAGGGTGTTGTTCACGTAGACCCTGGTCCCATCAGGAGAGACCACAATGCCGCGAGGATTGGCACCGACCTCGATGTGAGCTGCGCGCTGGCGGGTGGCCATATTGACCACGGTGACGTCGTTGCTGGCTGCGTTGAGCACCCAGATCTCACCTCCGTCGGGCGTGAAGGCGGCGTCGAACGGCAGGCCCACGCCGGGTGGGTCCAGGGTGTCCATGGACAGATGCTGGCCCACAAGGTGCGTTCGCTCCGCGGTGTCTATGGCCGACAGGATGGGGAATACGGTGGTGTCGAAGGTCAGCGCCCGGTTGTTAGTGTTCGAGCGAGTATGGGGCACGTAGGCTCGGTCACCATCGGGCGAGATGACGATGGACTGCACCAGATTGCTGTCCGGCCACAGATGGATACTCGTGACGGCGTAGTCCGCTGCCTGATGCTCCTGCACCCCCTGGCCCTCGGCCAGCCTGACCACCACCTCACTTCTCAGCCGCCAGGAGGTCGTCCCACCCTTGAGGATTAAAGGCAGTACGGTGGCAAAGGGCCGGACGGTCAGAACTGTGATGATGTCGCTCAGCAGATGAGTCACGTACAGCGTCCGGCCATCCCCAGATAGAGCCAGGCCGCTGGGGCGGTCGTGGGTGGGCACGAGGGCCAGAGTGGCAAGCGTGAGAGCGTCCAGCACCCGAGCCCGGTCCGCGCCTTGCTCAGCTACGTAGATCCGGTCGCCCGTGGGGCTCACCGTCACTCCGTAGGGCCTGTTGCCAACCGTGACTTCGTTCACCACCATCCGCGAGCCCAAGTCCACGACCGAGACGCTATCCGACAGTCGATTGGTCACGTAGGCCCGCCGTCCAGTATCGTCCACGGCCACGCAGCGGGGATCGGCGCCAACCGCAATCTCGGGCATAGCGACCAGCGCCAGTGTGTCGACGATACTCAGCGAGTTTGAGTCTGGGTTGACGGCCAGCACGAGCAGGCCATCTGGGGTGATAGCAATGGCAGAACTCGCACGCTTGAGATTGCATTCAGAGGACGAGGGCAGAGAGTCGGGACGGCGTGGCAACGATCGCACTCGGGAGGGCAAGGGTGAGGCTCGTGAGCTCATGGTCGGCAGCGCCGACGATAGAAGCGGGGAGGCAACGCAGGCGAGAACCAGCGCGGCGAGTACCAACTGGCCCTGGCGAGTCACGAGCCTGTTCATCTTCGCCCCCTTTCCCTCAGGTTGCCCCAGATCGGAGCAGGGGAACGGCAATCACGACGGGATCGATCTCGAAGAGACATCGTTGAAGCAGTCCAGTCTGGTACCTGGAGCAAATCCGGCGAACAGCCCCGTAGCCCACCTCTGGCGGTGGACGAGACGCTCCATTGGCTTTGGGCAAGCCGATGACCCCATTGTACCCCGTCGAGAACGACACGTCAATGGCAGGATGGTCGCACGCGCGGAACCCTCCTACCCAGACGCGGCCGAGGCTGCTCGGCCGGATTGGCGTTCTACCAGACGCGATGATCCGCCTACCCGTGTGTGCAGCAGAATCGCATCATGGGGAGCAACGGCCCGACGGTTGCTCAGTAGCCAGCGGCCTTGTCTACCACATTCAGCAGCGGCTCACCGGCCACGTAGCGCTTCAGGTTGGTCAGGAAGATCTCCACCGCTCGTTCCAGATAGTGCGGCGTCGCGCCCGCGTAGTGGGCCGTTATCAATACGTTGTCCATGTCCCAGAGGGGGGAGTCCTCGGGGAGGGGCTCAGTCTCGAAGACGTCCAGCCCCGCGCCCGCGATCCAGCCCTCCTCCAGAGCCCGAACCAGGGCCATCTGCTGGATAGTGCCCCCCCTCCCAACGTTGATGACATAGGCACTGGGTTTCATGGCCCGGAGCTCTCGTTCTCCGATCATTCCTCGTGTCTCAGGCGTCAGAGGGGCTGTCAGCACGACGAAATCCGCTTGCGGCAGCGCTTCGAGCAGTTGGTCGGGGCCCAACATGGCCTCAACTCCCGGCACGGCAACGGATGCGCTGCGGCGGACGCCAATCACGCGCATGCCCATCGCCGAGGTGACTGCTGCAGTGCGCTGGCCGATGGACCCGACGCCGATGAGAAGCAGGGTCTTGCCGGCCAGCTCGAACACCTCGTCACCCTTGGATCGCAGCCACTCGTGGCACGACTGAGCCCGCAGGGCCGGCTTGAATCGCCGCGCGAACGAGAGCAGGAACGCCAGGATGTGCTCGGTGATGTTGATCGGGTGCACGCCCGAGGCATTGGTGAGGACGAAGCTCGCCCTTGCGGCCTCGGGGTGACGCAGCAGCCAGTCCGCGCCGGCACCGAGTTGCTGGAACCAGCGCAGATTTGTCGCCCGGGCAAGCAGGTCGCGAGGGAATCGCCAGAAGATGACTTCGATGTCATCCAGGAGAGTCTCGATCTCCGCTCTATCCTCGGTCACTACGATGCGCATGCCGGGCGCCAGCGCCCGAACGCTTGCCAGGTGCGCATCCGAGAGTCTACCCGGCTCCAGACCAATCAGCAGCACTCCCTCATGGGATTCGCCTTGATCCATATCGGGGCCTCCATCAACAACGCCACTCCGACACTCCCCTATGCTGATCGAAACCAGAGCCGGAGTAGGAGTGTGGACGACTTCGGAGTGGTTCAGGGATCGAGCCTCTCGGCCGCTTCCTCCAACTGATCGGCGATGGGGATCCTCTGGGGACACTTGGGCTCACACTCGCCACACCGGATGCAAGCGTTGGCCCTCAGCCCTTGGGCCCGTTCGCCAGAGGTGCCGGGCGCACCCAGTCGCTCGTACGCTGCCTTGGCCTCCCTCTCCAAACCCCAGACGCGGAGCCAGTTCAGGCAGCGGAAGTTCTCGGGAATGTCGATGCCATTTGGGCAGGGCATGCAATAGCCGCAGCCGGTGCAGTAGAGGTCGGCCAGCCCTCGGCTCTCGGACACCACTCCCTGCACCTGAGCAAGCTCGGCTTCGGTCATCTCAGTGCGATCGGCTGTCGCCGCGTTTTCCTCTATCTGGGAGAAGGCATTCATGCCTGAAAGGGCTACGCTCACCGCTGGGTTGGACCACACGAAGCGCAGGCCCAACGTGGCCGTGCTGATCTCCTGTCCACCGGGCGGGCGAGGTTTGACCGGGCGCACCAAACGCCCGCCGGCGAGGGGTCCCATAATGGCGACTCCCATGCCCTTCTGAGACGCGCGATCGATGACCGAGACGTTGTGCCGATCCAGGTAGTTGTACTGCAGCAACACTCCCTCGAACTCGCCGGTGTCGATCAGCTTCGCGATGTTGTCGACGGAGTCGTGACTGGAGAAGCAAATGTGATGAACGAGCCCCTGCGCCTGCGCCCGTCTAGCAGCCTCCAGGATCTTGCCCTTGCCGGCAACGTAGTTCCGAAACTCTCGCCAGCGAAAATCGTGGAAGTAGATGAAGTCGATGTAGGGCGTGTCCAGCCGCTGCAGGCTAACATCCAGCTTGCGAAGCCACGATTTCGGATCACTGGTGTGGGAACTCCCGACCATGATCTTGGTGGCCAGGTAGAGGGACGCCCGGTCGTAGCTCTTGATCGCTTGCCCGACCGCCACTTCGCTGGTGCCCCGAATGTAGCTGTGCGCGGAGTCGATGTAGCTGATGCCCAGATCTATGCCGCGCTGCACAAGCGGCACGGCCCGCTCGAGGTCGACCTTGCCGCCTCTACGCGTGGGCAGGCGCATGGCGCCGAAGCCCAGGACTGAGACAAGTACGCCGGTATTGCCGAAACCCCTGTGTTGCACGGTGGCTCCTGTTCAGAGACTGAACGATCTCGTCAGGTTAAGGCGCCTACGGAGGGGCGGTTCCTTCACGATCTTCACCGATCACGCCGAGTCAGTATACTGTGGCCATCGAGGGCCGTCAACGGCCAACGTAGACCCTGAAGGTCTTCCTGTCTCGTGAGAGCCCTTAGGGTTTCCAAAGCCCTAAGGAGTTTCATTCGCCTGGGTCGGGGCCCTGCGGAGTTGTACCAGTAGGGTTCCTATGCCGACGACAACCAGTGCGATGAGTTCTTTCGGGGTAATGCGTTCCTGCAGAAAGATGACTGCGAGCACCGGTATCCAGATGAGCATGGTTCCGTTGATGATGCTGGATTCCGTGGCCGAGAGCGTGCGCAGCGTGTGATTCCAGAGCGTGAAGGCAAATGCAGTGTTCACAACCGCCAACCAGGCGATGATGGCCCAGCTTTGGGCGCTGATCTGGGGCAGTCCTTGCACGGCGATACCGGTCGACAGTAGTGTGATGGAACCGACGCCCATGCTAACGACGGTCACTGCCAGTGGGGCTATGTCGCCTCGACGGTTGATCCCCCGACCAAGGATAGAGGCACTGGCATTGGCGAGAACACCGACGACTGCGGCTACGACTCCGAGTAGCTGATCTCTGGGGAAGGCCACCGGAAGCAAGTAGATCCCCACGCCCAGCGTAGCGAGGCCCACTCCCAACCACTGTAGACGTGTTGGTCTCTCCGCAAGCCAGACGGGGCCCATCAGAGCCACAGCGACGCTGCTGAAGCTCCAGAGCAGGTTCACAGTGACGGCCGGCAGGTGGGCCAGGGCCACAAATGACGATCCCTGGGTGAGTGCATAGAGGAGGATGCCCAGCAGGACAAGGCTCCCCCACGTTCGCCCCGACATAGGATGGGATGACGACCGTTGCTGGGAGATAAGTAGCACGGGCAGGAGGCAGATGAATGCCAGGGTGTACCGCAGGCCGGCGAACGTGAGCGGGGGGATCTCCTCCAGCCCAACCTTGATGAGTACCCATGACGTGGCCCACAAGAACACGACGAACAGTGCCTGGACGACGGCCCGCATGTGGGACTCTCGATTCATCATCATGATTCCGACTTGCCTCCTCGGTCTCTGTGCTGGGTGCGCTGCGGACTCGCGCGTGTGGCGCTGTGCACTACAGGGTGGGGATTGTCGGCTAGGCAGCCCTTGGGGCCCACGCCCCCGGTCATTCTCTCTGCCCCGACAGGCCTCTGCCGCGTGCGACGTCTAGGTCTCCGCCTCCAGTGCTGCCACGTGCCGGGCGGCGCTCGGGTCGCCGGCGACGTGGATGAGCCCACTGGAATGATCGAAGAGCAGCATTGCCGGCGCGCCGATAGGCTCGTCTGCTGTCTTCACCCTGTGTCCTCGATCTGCGAGCCGCTTCAGAGTATGTTGATTCACTGCCACGTCTACATTGAGCGATCCCAGGTCGCAGATCGCCTTCCGCCGGCGTGGATCCGGGTTGAACGAGTCCTGGTGGTGCCCGGTTGAGAATCGCGGCGCTGTCACAGCTTCGTCCGGCATCATTCCGAACTCGATGTGGTTGAGGAGCAGGTTCAGCGTCGTCTGGTCCTGCAGATCGCCGCCCGCCACGCTGATGGCGATCACAGCTCTGCCTTCTCTCAGGACCAAGGTGGGAGTAAGGGTAATGCGCGGCCGTTTGCCGGGCTCGATGCGGTTGGGATGACCTGGCGTCGTATTCAGGCTGCGGAGCCTGTTGCCGTGTGCCACTCCCAACTCGCGACACACAGCGTAGGGGCCGTTGCCGCTGGGAGTTGCCGCCACCATGTTCCCCCACCGATCGGCAACGACACACGTGGTCGTGCCCCCCGGCCCGGGGTCAAGTGTGCCCGGACCTTTGAGCGCCCTCATGTGGATAGGATCGCCCGGCCGGGCCGTCATTGATGCCTTGCCCATGTCGATGAGAGGTCGCCGAAGCTCCGTGTAGCGATCGGACAGAAGCTCCTGCATAGGCACGTCCACAAGAAGAGGATCCCCGTAGTACTCGTCACGGTCGGCCATCGCCAGCTTCAGCGCTTCGGTCACCGTGTGGATGTAGTCGGCCGAGAGATGCCCCATTTCGCGGAGATCAAACCCCTCCAGAAGGCGTAGAGCCTGACAGAGATACGGGCCCTGGGTCCAGGAATCGCACTTGCACACGGTATAGCCCCGATACTGAACGCTCACCGGATCCTCGATGCGAGTCGTGTGGGCGACGAGGTCAGGCTTGCGCAGGAAACCCCCTTCTCTGGTGTAGAAGGCCACCAGGTCATCGGCCACGTCTCCCTTGTAGAAGCGGTCTCTCGCGGCCTGCAGCTTCTCTTCTCGCGTACCGGGTGTCGCTCTTTCCGTTTCGATGAGTCTGCGGAAGGTGGCGGCCAGCCTGGCGTACCAGTCCTGGCCCCCGGCGTCGAGCAGCGCAAGCGATGGTGCCACCACCTGCTCGAAGGACATGGTCCCATAGTGTTGGATCACCGCCACACAGAGGCTGACGGCACCTGGTACGGGTGCCGCCTTGATGCTCCCTTGGGAAGGGATCCGGTTCTCGTAGTACCAGTCCATGGCGCTCTGGTCGAGCGGGGCACCGCCGAGCCCGCACAGAACCTTCACTTCTCTCACAGCAGCATCGTAGACGATGAGTGGTATCTCGCCGCCGATAGCGTAGCAACCATAGTCTGTGATGCTGAGGGCGAGAAGCGTGGCCGCTGCCGCATCGGCCGCGCATCCTCCTTGCTCGAGCATCCGAATTCCGGCGCTGGCCGCGGCTCTCCCCCCGGTAGCGACCCCGCCGCCTGTGCCCGAGGCTTTCCACTCGATCCCGTCCACTGTGACGGAGCTTGCCCAACCTGTCATCGGCTCTCTCAACACGGTCTCCTTGTGGCTGCGCGGCCCGATCTGATGACCCAGATGCCCAAGGCCGGGCAGCTCACTGATGCTTTGGCTTCCTGGCGCGCACGAAGGCGACGTTCGCGGAGGAGCTTTGCTGACTCCTCGGGTCATCAGATGCGGGGAAGGCATCCTCGATGTGCCTCACCTCGGCCTTCTCGATCTCCAAGCCCGAAAGCAGGGCCACGATCTGATCAGGGCTCAGAAGCGCCCCATCGTCGAAGCCCCAGATCTCGCTCATGGAATGATCCCATTCGATAACGAGAAGAGTCCCGCCGCCGGCCAGGGCGGCCGCGGCCGTCTCGAGGACGCGACGGCTCATCTCACCCCCGGGAAGCGCATACGTACTGATCACCAGATCGAACTCGCGAGTGGGCTTCCACCGCGCAATGTCGGCAACGATGAAGGTGACGTCCAGGCCCTGATCTGCCGCGGCCTGCCTGGCGAGGCTGATGGCTTGCTCGGCCCAGTCCACTCCCACAACCGACCATCCATGCCGGGCAAGCTTCAGTGCGTTCCCGCCTGAGCCGCAGCCCAGGTCAAGCGCAGTACCGGGCTCGAGGCGCTCTATCTCGGCATCGAGGAACCGATCGGCGACGCTCACCTGGGCCGGATCTCGGGAATACGCATCATTCCAGAAGCTCCTACCCGTGTCGGACACCAGGCTCCCCTTCCTTGATCGAGACCTCCGAGGTCTTCGAGATACCGGAGGTCACCGCGTCTTCCCGCAGCAAGCTGGACTCCCGGTGAGTATAGAGTCAAGACTCAACAGGGTCAAGCCATGAGAGGGCAATCGCATGGAGCGACGGCGGCGGACACCTGGCGAGGAGTGCGTTAGGGCCGTTTGGCCTCACGGGTGTTCCCTGGCCCACCGGGCTACCTGGTGCCCCATTTGACAGACCCGGATTAGGGTCTATACTGCCGCCGAAGTGAAGTCACTCGATTCGCGTCCGAGGCTCGGAATGAAGAGCATCATGAAGGCCATCAAGCAGCGAATTCGTCCCGTCGAATTCTTCCCCAGCGTCAAGTCGCAGCCCGGTGTGCACCGGGCCCTGCGGATGCTATGGCTGGAGGGCGTGTTCCTGACCATCAGCCAGGGGTTCTACACGGAGTACGTCTCTCTCCTCATTCTGGATGCGGGAGGGCTGGTGCGGCATATCGCTCAGCTCGCCTCGTTGAACAACCTGGCCAGCCTGGTCGCTCAGATCCCAGGGGCACGACTCTCCGAGTCTCGTGGCAAGCCCAAGCTGATCGCGCTCCTGGCAACGCGAGCCATCGTACCCATTGTGCTGGTTCTGCTCATTCTGACCACCGTCTTCCTGCGGGGACCTTCTGCCGTCTACTGTATCTGCGCGATCTCGGTACTGGGTGCGCTCTCCACCGCCTTCGGATCACCGGCCTACACCTCGCTCTTGGGTGATCTGATTCCTATGCGCATTCGAGGCAGATACCTGTCTTCCAGGCAACTCTTCATGACCGTCTGTGGATTGCTGGCGGCGCCCATCGCCGGGCACGTCATCCAGACGGGGGGGTTCCCATCTGGGTACCAGATCAGCATGGGTCTGGCCCTCATAGCGGGAGTGGCGGCGACGCTCTCCTATGGTCGGATCCCCGAACCGACGGTCGCCTCGCAGCGCGGCAAGCCCGCTCATGGAGTCACGGGCTGGAAGGATCTGCTGAGGGAACGCAGGTTCATTCGGTACTGCCTGACTGCTCTGATCTGGGGCATTGGTTGCCAGATCGCCGCTCCCTTCTTCTCCGCACACATGGTGGAGAACCTGGGCTTCTCCAAGACCACCATCGGGCTGCTGAGGATGGTCACCATGTTGGCCACGCTTGCTGGAACCAGAGTGCTGGGGCAGCGAATCGATCGACGGGGCGCGCGGTGGGCCATGATCGTCAGCGGTCTGCTGGTCCCCTTCATACCATGGAGCTGGTTGGTAGTACGGCTGCCCTGGCACGCCGCGCTGTCCAACGTACTCTCAGGCTTCGCCTGGGGGGGTTACAATCTGGCCGCGCTCCACCTCCTGCTGGGCATCGTCTCGGAACCCCGACGCGCACGAAGCATCGCCGTCTTCAACGTGGTGAATGCCTTGGCCGCCATCCTGGGCCCCATGGTAGGTGGCGTTTTGTATGCTTCCTACGGCTTCCGATCGAACCTGATCGTCTCGGGGGCGGGCAGACTGATGGGGATACTGGCTTTCATTCTGCTGGTCAGAGAGTGGAAAGGAGACCGGACCGGGGCTGGCGCGTCCCGTGCCGTCTAGCACTATCGGCTCCGGGGCGCCAAATGGCGAAGGTCCTAGGCTGGAACACGAAGACGGGCGACCAGCACTGGCGGGATCTCACTGTAATCACCGCCCCAGCAGAGCGGGTCCCGCCTTGTTGGGTGATCAGGAGGGAAGGCCGACTCCTCCAGGCCGTCCAGGAGGAACCCCGCCTCAAAGCCGGACCCCAGCAACACCTGCAAGGGCCGATGGAAGTATATCTGGAGCTTCGGTTGGCCATGCATGGCCTCGCCATGCCTGACGGTAGGGCTCATGTAGCCGAACACCTTCACCGAGTGGACCATAGAGATCCTGCCGTCCCTCTCCTCCGTCTCAGCAACGTGAGCCATGTGGACGCTGTTGAAGCAGGGGTGAAGCACAGAGAACACGAACCGTCCGCCGGGTCGTATCACTCTCGCCAGACCGCGCATCAGCGGATCGATCTCCGCCATGTCGAAGAGAGCCATGTTGCAGATGGCAGCGTCGAAACGGCCTTCGCCCAACGCCAGCAGCGCGTCCTCGTCGGTGGCATCCAGCACCAGGTACTCGATACGTTCGGCATGCTCTCTGGTACGCTTCCTCGCGTGGGAGATCATCTCCTCCGCGAAATCGAACGCCACGACATCCGCGTCCAGGGCTGCAAGGCGGCGAGACGACAGTCCATTCCCGCACGCGATGTCGAGCACCCGCTCGCCCGGAACGATCTCGAGCAGCCGCTCCGTCGCAGGCCAGACCAGCAGCTCCACGAAATCGTTCCCTTCACCCATCCGGCTGTCCCAGAAGGCCGCGTTCTGATTCCAGGCGTTCCGGGTCTCCTCATTGGCCCGCTGCAGATCCCCCGCCATCACGTGTCCCCCCGCTCTTGACCGTCACGAGTACCTTGCTACCCCGCGGCTGTCATCTCTCGGAAGAGAAACCAGCCTCCTCCTCGATCGTCCGATCCTTTGGGTGCCCGATCATAGTACAGATCGAAGACCCTGCCGCCAGCCGTGCGCACCCTGTAGTAGTCTCGCCCCACCCCCCACGACCCGCGCCGGGCGGCGACAGCCGCGTGCTCCGTGGTCATGTTGAGTGCCATCCGGCCCCTCCGAGAGTAGTCATGCCACTCGCTCAGTCTCTCGACGATGCGGTACGTTTCAGCACGCCAGACGAAGGCTGCAGGACAGCCCGGCTTCTTCTTCAGAACAGGTGGCCGGTCGAACTGGACTTCTATTGTCTCACCGATGAATCGAAGCGGCCTGAAACCCATACCTGGCTGACCTCACCACTCGCTCCCCCCCGCGCAAAGTGCCTCCGCCGCCAACCGGGCTCGTGCCAGGCACGTCGGGCGCGGCCCGGTTCTACAGAGCAGCGGCTTGCTGAACCGTGGAAGAGGAGCTACACGCCGTAAAGGGCTTCGTATCCCGCCACCCGGCTGTCCCAGCCGTTCCGCTGAATCAGTCCATGTCTGACCAGCGTTCGCATCGTCTCAACGGCTCGGAAAGCAGTCGCTGCACGCTTCACGGCCGCGATCATGGAGTCTGCGTCCGTTCTCCGGAAGAGGAACCCATTGGGGGACGGGAAGCTGGATGTGCTCTGCTCAGAGACCGTGTCGCATAATCCACCGGTCTGCGCGACGATGGGAACCGAGCCGTACCTCTGGCATTCCATCTGCGCGAGACCACAGGGCTCATAGCTCGAAGGCATGAGGAAGAAATCCGAGATCGCGTAGTGCTTGGCCGTGAGCTCCAGCGCTGCGATGCTCGGATGATTGACAACCAGACTCTCCGGCCGCAGGGCCGCCAAACCGTTGAGTTTGGTCCACGCTGCACGCTGGTCAGCCGCGGTTCCGGGGTATCCCCAGCTCACGACGGCGACGTTGGCCAGATCCAGCAGGCGCTCCATGCACTCTGCCAGAAGCAACACCCCCTTCTGACCGTCCCAGCGAGCTCGGAATGCGATCAGCGGTTTCTCCGAAGCGGCCCATCCCCACTCGCGAAGCACGTCATCACGGATGGATCTCTTGGCCGCGATGACGCCGTCCGCGTCATCTTCGCTCCCATCGTACCTGGCACCGTCCATCCGCCAGCGAGACTCATCGATTCCGTTCACGATGCCGCTGAGCCTTCCGGCTTCTCTGCGGGACCGCAGCACGCCCTCGAGCCCGAAGCCGTACGCCCCACTCTCACAGATCTCACGCGCGTACGTCCGACTGACCGTGTTCACGCGGTCTGACGATACCAGCCCGCCTTTCAGGCAGTTGGCTCTACCATAGAACTCGAACCCCTTCACGTCCCGCCAGTGAGGTGGTAGCCCGGCATAGGACACCAGATCCAAGTCCCCCATTCCCTGATTGAGCAGGTTATGAATCGTGAGTACGGTCCTGGCCCAGTGCGCGAAGCCGTCCTGCGGACTCTCGCGCCGCAGTTGCCTCACGTATGCCGGGACCACAGATGTATGCGAGTCGTTGCAGTGGATGACGTCCGGCCGCCAATCCGAGGAGGCGAGGTACTCGATGATCGAGCGGGAGAACGCTATCCACGGCTCGTGGTTCGGCCACTGGTAGATCTCCCCCGGGGAATACACCGTGGCGAAGTGCTTGTGGTTGCCGATGACGATCACGGGCAGGCGAAGGTCATCTTCTCCGGGGCAATCCACCAATAGCTCGTGTACCGCCGTGACCTCTGATACACCGATGCCCAGTCGCACCGGCAGACGCGCTCGCAGCTCCCGGATCTGGCGCCCCTCTTGCGAATGGAGGAACGCGTAGGAAGGAAGGGCGACTCGCACATCGTGCCCGTTCCTCAACAGGGCAGTGGCGAGTCCCAAGATGTACTCGGCGATCCCGCCCACCGCGGCCGTCTTGGCCAGCTCGGGCGTCACCATGAGAATCTTCTTGCTCAAGTCTGCCTCCTGTCCCGACAAAGCAATCGACCGGCATTGTCCCATCAGACGGCCGCGTGATGCGCACACGCTGGACTGCGACGAGGTGACTTGCGGCTGGCGGGGCATGCTGGGATCGAACGCAGGACGTTCAGCAACTGGCGGATACCAGCCGGACCACCTGAATCCGGCCTGCAGCCATCTGGAGCGCCTTGCCGACCGGTGGAGACCGCCGGCGACTCCATGCAGTCGGCATCGAAGAAGCGGATCGCCACCAACCGAATGGCAGCGACGCCCCAAGATCGAACGAGTCTGCCATTGGCGGAACGCGCCCAAGCTGCAAAGCAGAGGCCCTTCTTGGACCGGTTGTCCCCCATCTCGCTTGCCCAAGCAGTATACACGATGCAACGCGGGTGTGCAATTCCCAGAGGGCCATGCCATCACGGTAGCGACCGAATACCTCGCAGCGCATGGTGGCTCTGGTGGGCCAGGGTTCGAGCAATCCGCAGCACCGCGTAGTCAGAAAGGCCGACAGAACGGATCTCCTTTACACACAGGGCAGAGCGATGTAGAATACCGGGCACGGCTAGCATACAGGAGGGGGGTCTGTGACCAACCCAGCAAGACCGACTGCGCAATCGCGCGACAAGGGTGCGACCGGGAAGCACGTTGCAGGCCCACTGCTGTCCAAGCTGAAAAAGGCCATGGGCCGCACTCTCCCCACTTCCTCGCACGTGGATATGCCCACATACGAGGAGGATAGGGTCGGAGAAATACATCGATGGGATGAGCGGGACATTGTCTTCGCTCGGAAGGACTTCTTCCGCTACTTTGAGCCCGACGCTCCTGAGTACAAAGCCTACTACACGGCCCACCCTGAGCGCCTCCAATACGACTCCAAGATCGGAAGGATGCCTGGCCTGGGGAGAACCGGCGGAGCCGATGCCCCGATGTTCGAAGCTCAGTTCGCCGCGATTGAGAAGATCGGAACGGAGTGCTTCGTTGACGGGCAGCCAGCACAGGACCAGGCCAGAATCCCGGCCGAACGCGCGGCCGAGAAGGTCAAGGCCTACGCTCGCTTCCTCGGAGCAGCCCTGGTCGGGATCGGTCCCCTGCGCCAGGAATGGGTCTATACTCACGTGGGGCGATCGGTCGGCAATCGGCCAGGGTACGAGCCGTGGGGAACGCCCATCGATCTCAGCCACCACACCAGCGCCATCGCGATGGCCTTTCGGATGGACTACCGCCTATCCAGAACCGCGCCGGACTTCCCGACTCTGCTGGCCACCGCCAAAGGTTATGCCACAGGCGCTTGGGTGTCGGTTCAACTCGCCGAGTACATTCGCCAGTTGGGCTACTCCGCGCGTGCTCACCATCTCAACAACTATCGCGTGATCGCCGTTCCCGTCGCTGTAGACTGCGGCCTCGGGGAGCTGTCCAGGGCCGGTTACCTGATCACCAGGGAACTCGGGTTGGGCATTCGCCTCGCCATCGTGACCACGGACATGCCTCTGGCACACGACGAACCTGTCGACATCGGCGTCCAATCGTACTGCGAACAGTGTACCATCTGTGCAGACACCTGTCCCATCGGCGCCATCCCCAGGGAAGGCAAGACCGAGTTCAACGGTATCATGAAGTGGAAGCTCGACGAGGAGAAATGCTACCGCTACTGGCACGCGGCAGGCACCGATTGCGGAATCTGCATGGCGTCCTGTCCCTGGACCAGGCCGGCAAACTGGCTCCACCGGATGGTCTCCGCTCTAGCCACAACCAAGGGGCCGCACCAGAGATGGCTCGCCGAGGCGGACAGCTTCTTCTACGGTGAGTACAAGAGCGCGGCACGGCCCAGCTTCATCGATCCGTACGGACACTGAGCCAGACAGGAGGTAGGTGGCCATGTCTGTCATGTGGAGCGTTGTCACTGCACTGTTCGCACTTGCGCTGTGGGCGATGCGATCGACAGCGGCTCGTAGCGGCATCGTGCCTAGCGCAGGCCAATGGCTGGCCTATCTGGTCTGGCTGGTGTGGACCCTGTGGGGTGTTGCCGTTGTATGGACTTTCCTGGACGAAGGCGAGCCACGCGCCGCGAGGGTGGCCACAGCGACCCTGGGAGGATCCTCGGTGTTGGGCGCAATCGCCCTGGCCCTCCTGTGGAGGCTCCCTTGAACCCACGGTGCTCTCACCGGTATCCGCGGCAGCACCGGCATCGCGCGCTCCGCGGCCCTGAGCAAAGGAGTCGCTATGTCTGACAGCTTGTCACCATTCCCGGTGGTGGACGCTCACGTCCACTTTGCTCCTGACACAGCCGAGCTTGTCGCTCAGATCATGGAGTCCAATCACCTGGCTACAGTGGTCAACCTGGGTATCCTCTGGGTGCTCGGCATTCCGTTTGAGGAAGGCATGCGCCAGTACCGAAGGGTTCTTGGCGACCGAATGATCTACTTCCCCACGCCTGACTTCAGCGATACGGCTCCCGGCTTTGGCCAGCGCATGGCGGAGGAACTCGAGCGCAAGGTAGAGGCGGGCGCGGGGGGGCTCAAGATCTTCAAGGAATTGGGGCTGCGCCACCGAGACTCCGATGACGTGCTCATCCCCATTGACGATCCTCGCCTGGATTCGCTGTGGGACAAGGCGGGCGAACTGGGGGTGCCCGTGCTGATACACTGCGCCGACCCGGTCGCCTTCTTCCGTCCGCTGGACGAGAACAACGAGCGGAGGGAAGAGCTGGAGCGGCATCCCGACTGGCACTTCGCGGGATCTGAGTTCCCCGATCATGACGAACTGCTGACTCAGCGCAATCGGGTGATCGAGCGGCACCCCGGCACTACCTTCATCGGGGCCCATCTGGGCAACTACCCGGAGAGTCTGACCTACGTGGATGCGTGTCTGGACCGCTATCCCAACTTCAACGTTGACGTTTGCGCCCGCATCGGCGAGATAGGCCGTCATCGGGCAGAGAAGGCCAGAGCGTTCTTCGTCAAGCACCAGGACAGGGTACTCTTCGGCACCGACCTGGTGCTCGGATGGGATGCCTTGGCCAATGAGGCCCAGAGCGACCCGGCCGACTTCAACGCGTTCTACGATGCGTACTTCCGATTCTTTGACACGGATCAGCGTCAGATCGACTACCCTGAGTATCCGTCCCAGGGACGCTGGCAGGTAGATGCCATCAACTTGCCTGTTCCCGTGCTCGAGAAGCTCTACTGCCTGAACGCCCGGCGGCTGATCCCGGGCATGTGAGGGCGTCGCGCCCGGATTGGCGCGCGTCGGCACGAAGCAGTCTGGCACCGGCGTGGGACATAATGCATAGAGGCATGTGCAACATGACCGACACTGAGTCTGCAGACACCATTCAGCACCTTGTCCGAAGGATCATCTCGCTGCGTGAACAGGGTACCGAGATCACCCTGCTCGCAGTTTGTCCCAACTCCGACGCGGTGCTCGAAGCGGCCGTCGAAGTCGCCGGAGCCAAAAACATGCCCATGCTCTTGGCCGCCACACTCAATCAGGTGGATCGAGGCGGTGGGTATACTGGTTGGACCCCCAGGGCCTTCGTAGATCGAGTCAGGGAGCTGGCTACCCAGCACCGTTGCCCGGCGCCCATCTATCCCTGTCTCGACCACGGCGGGCCATGGCTGAAGGACGCCCACACCCTCGCCGGACTCAGCCTGGAAGAGACGATGGCAGAGGTGCGCGCCACGCTGACGGCGTGCCTCGAGGCCGGCTACGCCCTGCTACACATTGACCCAACGGTGGATCGGACCCTACCGGCCGGGCAGGCGCCGCCCATAGAGTCGGTCATCGAGCGCACGGCCGAGCTCATCGGCTACGCCGAATCGGAGCGCGTGAGACTGGGCCTCCCGCCCATATCGTACGAGGTGGGCACCGAGGAAGTGCATGGAGGCCTGGTAGACCTGGACAACTTCGATCACTTCCTGGCCGGACTGCGGGACAGCCTGAGGAGACTGGGACTTGCCGGCGCCTGGCCCTGTTTCGTCGTGGGCAAGGTCGGGACCGATCTGCATACCACGACCTTCGATCCCGAGACCGCCCGCCGCTTGTTCGAACGAGTCGTTCCGCTCGGGTCTCTGATCAAGGGCCACTACACCGACTGGGTGGCGAACCCCGAAGCCTACCCAAAGGCAGGCATGGGGGGAGCCAACGTCGGGCCGGAGTTCACTGCGCAGGAACTGACCGCGCTCATCGAGCTGTGCGATCGGGAGGCAGCTCTCGGGCTTAGCGAGTCGGAACTCTCAGGCTTCCGGGCGGCCTTGGAGAGCGCCGTGGTCGACTCCAACCGTTGGAAGAAGTGGCTCATCGGTGATGAAGTTGGTCGAAGCTTCGCCCAACTCACCGCATCCAGACGCGAATGGCTGATCGCCACCGGCGCGCGCTACGTCTGGACCGATCCGAGAGTACTGTCTGCGCGCGGACGGCTGTACGACAACTTACGAACTCAGATCGAGGAACCAAACGCCTTCGTCGTGGAACGAATCGCTCAGAGCATGCAGGCTTACGTGGACGCCTTCAACCTGAGGGATTCCCTTCCCCTCCTCACCTAGATCGACGGAAGAGGCCGCAGTTCATCGTGGGGCGGAGGCCACTGTGTCGCCTGCCGTCGCCATCCACAGCAAGGCTGGGCCAGGCGGTGGAGCCCGCGTGTCGCGCAGTTGCGGACTTTTCGGGAACGAGCCGAGCCGTAGGAATAACAGTCACAGGGAGCAGATTACATGCACTTCGACCCAAACGTGTATCCCCATCGCCGACACAATCCCCTGACCGGTGAGTGGGTGCTCGTGTCGCCTCACCGCACCATGCGCCCGTGGCAAGGCCAGGTCGAGGCATCGGTGCAACAGGTACGCCCGCAATACGATCCTCACTGCTATCTCTGCCCCGGAAACGAGCGAGCAGGCGGCATCCGCAACCCGGAGTACGAGAGCACCTACGTCTTCACCAACGACTTCGCTGCTCTGCAGCCCGACACTCCGAGACACTCCGGTGACGCCCATGCTCTTCTGCGCTACGAGAGCCGGCCTGGGACGTGCCGCGTGGTGTGCTTCTCCCCACGGCACGACCTTACCCTGCCACAGATGGCGTTGCCGGACATCCGCCGAGTGATCGACGTGTGGGCCGCTCAAACCACCGAGCTGAGCCAACGCTACAGCTGGGTGCAGGTCTTCGAGAACAAGGGTGCAGTCATGGGTTGCTCGAATCCCCACCCTCACGGCCAGATCTGGGCCACGGACGCGTTGCCCAACGAGCCGGCCAAGGAGCACCGCCAGCAGAGCGAGTACTTCGCCCGGAATGGTAGTGCCCTTCTGGTAGACTACGCCGAGCTTGAAGCCGACCGCGGGGAGCGGGTCGTAGTTGAAAATGAGCATTGGCTGGCCGTGGTTCCCTACTGGGCCATCTGGCCCTTCGAGACGCTACTGCTGCCTCGCCGTCACGTCCTTCGTCTCCCGGATCTGGTTGAAGCCGAAAGACAGGCCCTCGCCGGGGTGCTCAAGCGCCTGCTGACCAAGTACGACCGGCTCTTCGACACCTCCTTTCCCTACTCGATGGGATGGCATGGCGCACCGGGCAACGGCAGCGACGTCCAGTCGGCGCAGGCGAACCACTGGCAACTGCACGCCCATTACTATCCACCACTGCTGCGGTCCGCCACCGTGAAGAAGTTCATGGTTGGCTACGAGATGCTGGCCGAAGCTCAGCGGGACCTCACGGCAGAACAGGCGGCGGATCGCCTGCGGGCTCTCTGAAAGCCTATCCGGGATCAACCGTTCGCGCTCCGGAGAGCGGCGACCATTGCCTGCCGCACTTCGAGGATCCAGCGTTCGCCCGCATCGGCCACGCCCGCCGAAGTCCCCCGTGTAGTCGGTTGATCCATCGTATCCGTGCAGACCTCGTGCCCATCTGCCATAGGTGATCGTAGCGAGAGGGGCATCTGAGCCGCGCTCGGAAAGGACGGGCCCGAGACGACACAGTATCCGAGCGCGACGGCCTGGACAGCGTCGATTGACAACCGCTCGAATAACCGTATAGTTGTGCTCCACGAGTTGAGGCTTATCGCTTCCCGGGCGCGGCACCTACTGCGAAGAGGACGGGGCTATCCGAATGACATTCGTGACTTTCGTGAGACACGCCACAACAGAATGGATGGAGCAAGGGCGGGTTCACGGTAGGCTCGACAGCCCGCTCAGCGAGCGAGGCAGGCGAGAGGCGCATCTGACGGCTCTCCATCTCAAGCACGACAACTTCGAGGCCTTCTACACCAGCCCGGCGCTTCGAGCGGTCGAGACCGCAAGGATCATAGGTGAAGAGATGGACATGCAGTCTATCGTCCTTCGCGGACTGCGCGAGGTGGACTTCGGCTGCATGGAAGGGAAAGATCTCGACACTCCGCCCGGCGCCAAGCCCACGCTCTGGTTCTACCTGCGTTGGGCATTCGCATTCCCATTCATGATGCTTACCGGGGAGTTCTGGCCTCATTTCACCCGTCGCGTCGCTGCCGTCTTCAGGTCGATTCACGAGAACCACCCTGAGGACAGGGTCCTGGTTGTGGCTCACAGCGGAGTCCACACTGCCATGCTTCACACGGCGGCGCTGAGAGATCCTAGGCGCCGTTTGGGGCGCTACCCCCTTGCCCCCTGTGGAATCACTCAGATCGTGATTGGACCCAATGGGCAAGGTAGGCTGATCGCCCTGAATCAGACCGAGCATCTTGCCGCAAGCGCCATCTAGGTCAATCGGCCGGGACTCCGCGGGGCCGAGCGGTTGAGCACAAAGCACCTCTCAGCCAACCAGCCCGAAGCAAGGTGCAATCACTACCTCCCGCTACTGCCTGCTACGTCCCGACGGTACTTGCGCCCCAGAGGCACCCAGTCAGGGGAGTCCGACCATGACCATCACGGCCAGATTCGTCCATACCAACCTCATCGCAGAGGATTGGCAGCGACTGACTCGCTTCTACCAGGAGGTCTTTGGCTGTACTCCGGTACCTCCTGTGCGTGATCTCTCCGGTAGATGGCTCGACGCCAGCACCGGCATTCCTGGCGCCCACCTTCGGGGGGTCCACCTGCGACTGCCCGGGTACGGGGACACGGGGCCCACACTGGAAGTCTTCCAGTACGACCGCCAGGAGAAGCGTGTCGCGACGGCACCCAATCGGCCTGGGTACGGGCACCTCGCCTTCCTGGTCGATGACGTGGAAGAAGCACGGGACGCCGTAGTAGCCGCCGGGGGTGGAACTCTGGGAGAGATCGTCACACTCGAGATCCCCTCAGCCGGCCGTGTCACTTTCGTCTACGCCACGGATCCCGAGGGAAACGTGGTCGAGCTACAGAGCTGGGGTTCGTAGTCTCGCGAGCCCAACACCCCTGACCCAGGCACCCAGTACACAAAACCCTTGACATCCGAAACGTTTTGGAGTATAATTGCCGTACCCAAAACGTTTTGGATAGCGCTCCAGGGGGGAGTGAACGCGAGGATGCCAGTCCGACTGAAGGACATCGCGGAACGCCTAGGCCTGTCCATCACCACCGTCTCGCGTGCTTTGGGCGGATACCCCGACGTGGCCGAGGAGACTCGAAGGCGCGTCGAGAGCGCAGCGCACGAGATGGGCTACTACCCCGACGCCAGCGCCCAGAAGCTTCAGAAGCGCAGAACCGACACCATCGGATTCATCATCCCCACCTTCGGACCACGCTTCGCCGACCCCTTCTTCAGCGAGATGCTGGCCGGCGTTGGCAACGAGGCGTCCAGACACCGTATGGATCTTCTGGTAGCCACGCACCCTCCCGGGCCCACCGAAATCGAAACCTACCAGCGATGGGTAGGGAGCCACCGCGTAGATGGCTTCGTCCTGGTGCGCACCAGAAGGAATGATGCTCGCATCAGGTATCTCGCGTCCTGCGGCGCACTCTTCGCCGCTTACGGAAGATCGGACATGGAGATAGACTTTCTCCACGTGGGTGTGGATGGTCAGCGAGGTATGTACGAGGCGACCCAACACCTCATCTCGCTCGGTCATCACCGGATCGCCTACATCGCCCCCCCCTCCGGCACCCAGTTCAGCGTTCATCGTCGGGCGGGGATAGATCTTGCGTTACGGAGCAACGGGCTTTCGCTGCCCCAGGAACTCTCCGTCGAAGGGGATCTGACCGAGGAGTCCGGCTATCAGATCGCACAGCGGCTGTTGGCCACGAACCCCGCTCCAAGTGCAATAGTCTGTGGCAACGATCTGATGGCACTGGGCGCCATGAGCGCCGTCCACGAGCAGGGGCTAACGGTGGGGCAAGATATCTCCGTCGTTGGCTTCGACGATATTCCATCTTCGAAGCATTCGCATCCACCGCTAACCACAGTGCGCCAACCCGTCTACGACATCGGGCGACGGGTATGCCGAATGCTAATCCAGTGTATACACGCAGAATCCATTGAGGAGCGTCATATCGTCCTACAGCCAGAGTTCGTGATCCGAGAATCCGCCGGACCTCCGGTGTGATGCGTATGCAACAACCCGAGGCAACCACGGTAGGAGGTCTGAGGACAGGCTCTCGCCGTACGGGTGGGTCACAGAGCATCTGAATGCGGTAGCGAGCCGAAAGGAGGTGAGGAGAAACGAGGGTGTCGAATCGAGGCCATCGTCGGTCTCAGAGTGTCGTCACTTCAGATCCGAAGGAGGAAAGAACCGATGACAAGCAAGAAACTGACAACAGTGGTACTGGTGTTCACCCTGCTCGCCATGACGTTTACGTCTTGCGCTCCCAAGGTTGTCAAGGAAACCGTGGTAGTCGAGAAGCCGGTCAAGGAGACCGTCATCGTCGAGGTTCCCGCCGTAGAGGAGGAAAAGACAGTCGTAGACTACTGGACGACCGACAACGAGGAGGATCGCGTCCAGCTCTACGAGTCAGTCGCCCAAGCTTACACGGCCATGAACCCCTCCATTGAATTTCGTGTCCTCCCCATAGAGGAGGCCGGCGTACCCCAGCGCATCGCCACCGCCATGGCGGCGAATCGCTTGCCCGACATCGTGCGGATGGGTATCGAGCGTGTAGCTGCCTTCGCGGCCGATGGCATCCTTGACCAGGACGCGGCCGTG
>Ga0180432_10002572_pt1 | contig 27053 bp, 28 predicted proteins | sample SS_ome_10_FD_132414 | JGI IMG/M metagenome (GOLD analysis project Ga0180432, IMG submission 132414) | Hypersaline lake sediment archaeal communities from the Salton Sea, California, USA - SS_1_MS_2 metaG | ecosystem: Environmental > Aquatic > Non-marine Saline and Alkaline > Hypersaline >... | reverse complement strand
TATAAGTCTATGACTAGGTACGAAGTACCTAGTCATAGGGGCAGGGACAAAGTGTCCCTTCCGTCTTATGTGATGAGAGATTCTGTGGGGGAAAGAAGAAGGCCTGGAGTAATGGGGAGGCGTCTTGGGAGGTTTGCTCAAGGATGGCCGGTCTGGGTTTGGCGGTGTTTTGGGCCGCCCCCTGGCGAAATGTGCCCTGTGCGGCTCTCAGAGCCTCAAATCGGGCGGTTGCCGGTGCCCGGAGTACCATACCACCCTGGCATCGGTTTGGGGGCGTAAGATATATCGGCTTTGCACTTGGGATCCTACCTGTTGCGGATACCTTATCCTACCTGGCGGAAGCTCAACAGGGCTAAAACGAGTGCTCACAACGCCGACTTTTCGCTGTGACCTGCTGGGTATTCGCGTGGTTTCTGTGTGACCCCGACATAAACTGAGCGGATATTGCTGGATTCTTGGGCTTGGCTCGTGGGCCGGAGTCGGGTATTCCGGCAATTCTGTGTCCCAAGAGCTGATTCGCCGGGGAAACGTGGGCGGATTTCGTGTGGACCAAAACCGGGGATCGGTAGCGCAAGATACTTCTGGTTGCCCTGCGGGCGCATTCATCCATCCCAGTGAGCAAATAGCTGCCTTCGCGTAGCCACTTGTCGTTCCTTGCGCCCCCTAGCGGATTATATCCTTTGACTACGTTTGTGTACCTGTGCGATCCTACAATCAGGAACACAAATCCACTGGAAAGGAGAGAGATGAAGGTCAAGTCAAGGGCAGGCAAGTGGCGGTTCTTTCAGGGTGAGTACAGGGGCCCGGTGGAGAAGCAACTGATTGAGAGGATCGAGAGGCGGGATGCCCGGGACAGATTGAAGGCGGTGCTTCAGGCTGAGGTGGAGAAGGACGCTGGGATGGCGGACTGGACGATGGTGAGGCTGGCCGCTGTTGCTGGTATAGGGCTCGGCGATGTGAGAGGGGTGTTCTGGCGGTTTGGGATGTTGCCGAGAAAGGCTGGAGAGTGAGGGCTGTAGGGTGGTCGGGAACCCTCACTCTCCCAGCGGCTGGCGATTTGAGCCTAGCAGGGGCTGTAGATGATGTCAAGGAGGGTGCTGTGAGTAAGGTTGCAGGGATTGTGGTGACAGAGCAAGCGGTGCGAGATCCTGAAGTGGGGGTGAAGATGATATGCCGGTTCGATGCTGGCATCGATGGTGTTGTCGAGAGGACGAAGGCGCTTGAGGCGTGGTTGTGGAAGTACTGCCCACCGGGCTTCTATGACTCGCTGGCGCTACGTATCAGAGACCGGATGGAAGAGTGGCGTGAGGCGAGGCTGGTCGAGTAATGATTGGTGGGAGTAGGAACCAGAATTGGGGCTTAGTGCTCCGAGTAGGCGGTAGGGAAAGGAGACGAATCCCCAATCAAAGCCTCCAGCCGACACTACCGTTCCAGGCACGAGTAGGGGCAGGTTTCTACTCCCATTAGGAGGTGTGTTGTGCAGAAGACTGAAGACTTAGCGATGCTGGAGGCTCTGACCTGTCTATTGCAGGCCTGTAAGGAGGCTCTGTCGGCGATTACCTCGGAGCCTGGGGGTAGACAGCTTTCCATTTACAGCGTGACACCCGATGGCGAGGTGACACTGTGTGCCCGCGCTATGCGGGAAGGGGTTGCGGAGATGCTGCGGAAGGCGATTGAGATGGGTGAGCTGCCAGTCCCTAGCAAGATCGATCGGCTGCGGATGATCCTGGAGTCCGCGGTCGGGGATGATGTCTACTGGAAGCCGGTTGTGCTGCGCCAGTGGGCCTTGCTAGGTAGGCAAGGGCTGGATGTAGATTCCCATGAAGTTGGGTTCGTTTTTGATGCGTCCGGCGAAGAGTTTGTCGGTATGGTCAACTTGAAGGAGTGAGATGGAGATCGGTGCCAAGGTGACAGTGATCAAGGCCCTGATCCCGCCTGTGGACCCGCTGGTGGGCAAGGAAGGTGTGGTCGTGGGGACGGTGATGGAGTATGTCGGGGTTGATTTGTCTGAGCCGGTGCCTGAGCAAGTGCGGGCCCGGGGTCTCAATCCTGAGTACGAGGACACGGTTGCCCTGTTGGAGAGAAAGGAGCTGGAGGTGGTCAGATGACGTACATGTATGGAGCGAAAGAGCGGCTGGGGATACAGCCGAGGATGCTTGCTCGGACTTCTTGGGCGAAGCTGCGTGAGATTGAGCGGATTGCCAGGGACTATGCCAAGGGCACGCCGCCGTATGGCGATGATCCAGAGATGGGTGCGCCAAGTGCTATGGCTGAGATCAGCGCGGTGCTTGACGATCGCGAGTCGCCGGCGAAGGTCGAGAAGCGCGTGTGGGTGGCTCTCGGGGAAGAGGCCAAGGCTAGCATTGGCCAGGAGCGGTATGACGTGGTTCACAGGGCCGTGGTGGAGATCGTCGAGGTTACCCACGCGGATGAGCACGGTTGCGAGGTTCTTGTCAAGGTACTCGAGTACCGCGGTGATCCGTCAGATACCGCTGTGGCTAGGCGCAATTACCCTGTCGGGTCAACCAATCGGATTGGCTACGGTGTGTTGATCACCCCGCAGGAGAAAGCGGGGATGTGATGATTGGTTTTGTGAGGGAGGACTGTAAGCACTTCGTTAGGTTTGGAACATACTGCAGTATGAATTATGAGCCGTGCGAAGGAAAAGGAAAAACCACTTGCGTGGAATGTGATGAGTTTGACTACCTAAATACTGGTGTCATTTGCAGCAGGGGAGGCCGCTCCCATGGGGTTAGAGTAGAACACTGTGAAACTTGTCGCTTTTACTCAAGTGACACTCTGGGGCAATGACAATGATCAACACTGAAGCGTTTCTGTTGATAGCCGGTGACCCGAGCGAGTGGGACCGGAAGCTGCAAGAAGCTGTGGGTGCTGGAGCTGAGCTACCTGAAGTTCAGAAGCAACAGTACAGGGCGGGCTGCCGATCGGCCGAACTGGTGCGAAGCATTTATGGCTGGTCTGTGAGGTCTGGGACTGGGCTGAATGACTTCGCCATCATGCATGTGCCTGTGCTGCATGGCCAGCAACCAGACAAAGGGTTTGCCGATGCTGTGGCGTGGGGCAAGGAGTGGGCCGAGAAGGACCCGAAGAGAAGAGAGTTCTATGTCAGGCGGCGTGACTTGGAGAGGTATGCAGAAGAGGTGGCGCCGGAGCTGGTAGCCTCCGCGGATAGGTAGCATATGATACTTCGGCTGTCCTTGATGGAGTATCAATACTCCTCAGCGGGTAATTATGAGCATTCTGAAAGCTAAGGGGCGCCCTCTGTGTTACATAGCGGATTATATCCTTTGACTACGTTTGCGCACCTGTGGGACGATATGATTAGGAACCAAAATCCAATCAGGAGGAAGAGATGGAGAGCACGGTCGATGGTCTGATTCGGCGATGTGAGGATACCTCCAAGCAGACAGCAGCTACGGTGACGGAGTTGCAGGGCATGTGGGATAGGTGGCATACACCGGCCCGCGGGCCGCAGGTGGCAGCCAGGGACTTGCCGTTGGGGAGGACGTTTGCGCAGCCGGACTCTGTGGTGAAGGAGTGGCATGGTTGCCGGAAGGGGTGGCAGGAGACCGGGGAGCGCGGCGGCTTCAAGCTGGCCTATCAGGAGAGAGAGCATGCAGAGGGCAAGTCGCTTTGCCTGGTGGGGGAAATCCACGTGGTCGATGGCCAGCAGGTTCTGGTGAAGTACGACGGCCAGACGATCGAAGAGGTTGAGGACTGGTGGCCGGAGCGCGAAGAGGGCTGGTACATGCCGGAGATGAGTGACACGGACGTAGAGGCATACCGGGCCAAGCTGAGGCGGGAGAAGTTCCTGAAGGAGAACGCCGACGTCCGGGACATGATGAGGCTGGTGCAGAGGGTGAAGCGAGGCTCGAAGCTGGCGGTGAGGGAGCTTCACTCTGTGCTCGTAGAGCAGCCGGACAGGGTGGAGTGGTTCAGGGATGCCGTGAGGGAGTATGGCCTGGGCGATGCTTACCTGGTGTACACGGTGCCCCGGAAGGTGAGGCGGCTAATGAAGGATGTCACGCTATGACGAAGAGTACGTTCCTGCCGACGTTATGGCAGACACGAGAGTCGAGCTTGCCGATCCTGATGCAGGACTGGCAGTGCAGTGAGCTGGAGAAGGTGTCAATCCTGATCCGGCTCGGAGCCGCACTGCCTGTGTTCACGCGTGGATGGGAACGGTTCGTGGGAGTGCTGTAGATGGCTGTTTCACCATTTGGTGAAAGCCAGTGCATTAGTGAAAGGAGGTGTAGGTGGAGGATGAACGAGAAGGGAATGCGGCGGTTGCTGGACTATCTGGTGGTGACTGGGCGCATAGAGCTGACCGACCAGGTAGGGAGAATACTGGGTGAGGTGCTGGATGGGCTGACGGACAAGGAGCGCCGGTTAATCGTGCTTAGGTTCGGGCTTGAGGACGGCAAATATCGTACCTACGATGCTGTCGCGAAGCTCTTGCCATCGCCTGTGTCGAGACAGAGGGTCGAGCAGTTGGTGAACCGGGGCTTGCGGAGGCTGCGTTACCACACGAGGCAGGGCCGGTTGAAGAGGTTTGTCCAGAGGGGGTGAAGTACCTGATGCTGAAGGCGTGGCCGGGCAATGCCCGGCCTCTTTCGTTTCTGGGGGTGTTATGGAGTATGACGAGGCGATAGCGATTCTGGATGAGGCAGCGGGTGGCGTGTACGGCATGGGGCCGAAGTTCCGAGAGGCCTGCCGGATGGGCGGCGGTGCGCTGTATAGGGAGAAGGTGACTAATGAGCGAAAGGAGCGACATGACGGCGATAGTGCAACCGATGCTGTTTCCGTTGGGGCAGCAATTGATGACCCGGGGTGTGGCAAACAGGCTGGTGGAGGATGAGGCTTTTGCGCGGTTCGTGGCAGAGAGTATGAGGCGGCACGCAAGCGGAGACTGGGGTGATCTTGGCGAAGAGGACAAGCAGGAGAACGCCTTCGCATTGGCGAATGGCTTCCGGCTGTTGTCTGCGTATGAGAGAGAGGGTATGCCGAAGGTGTGGATTGTGACAGAAAGAGATCGGTCAGCGACGACGGTGCTGTTCCCGGAGGAATACTGATGATCCTCTACAAGAACGCTTATGGTCGTACGTTCTGGGATCCAGAGCTGAAAAAGCCGTACTCGCGGCCGTGCCCTGTGTGTCACGGCAAAAGGCCGACCTGTGGGTATTGCTCTGGGACAGGCAGGGTGACCCATGTAGGGAAGATACCGCGGTATGTGTTTTCTGACTGCGTGATTTATTAAGGGGGGTGAGTGATGGTGATGTCCCAGCCGAGGACCTACATCTACATTCGGCCCGATGGCGTGTGCGTGCACCTCAATGCTATTGGGCCGTTCGTTGGGAACGAGTACGAGCATGACGACCTGAACTGGCAACCGCCGGAGGACTGGCCGTACGAGGTCGTGGACAGGAGGGTGAAGTGAAGAAGAGGAAGCTGCACGGCAAGTGGCACTGGCGGCGCCATAGAGCCTGGAGTTGGCTGCTGTCCACGACCCGGGCGCAGAGGTTCTGGTGGAGCCTGCCCTTCGTAGTGGATGGTTGGCAGTTCTTAGGTCGGAAGCGGAAGCTCCAGTACTGCTGGGGCTGGCTGTGGGCCTGGCGGTATGGCCAGAGCAGGTGGCAGAAGCAATACTGCGGGTGCTCAGATAGGCCGACCAGGAACAAGAGAAAAGGGGGTTCTGGGCCATTCCGTTGGACATTGTGTGCCGAATGTGGGGCGAAGAGGTACTACGGCGGGTACGACTGCCCTAGGTGCAATGCCCCGCATGGTGATCTGGAGGACTGTTTTGACGGGGACAACAAGCTAGTCAAGGGCAGTAACCTGTTGAATATGGGCCCGGAGATCTACAACTATGGCGTTGCCATGAACTGCGGTGGGATGCCGTATGACTGGGAAGAGACTTGGTGGTGTCCCTACTGCAAGAACGTGCATTCGTTTACGAACGGGAACTACTGATTGGGGGTGAAGTGAAGAATTGTGAGCTGCTGTACTGGAACGAGCCCTATGAGTACCTCACGGGCAAGGTGCCAACTGCCGAGGACCTGGAGCGGGATTACACCAAGGTCTGGGAGGGTGACCTCCCTGCCGAACCATGGGGCCCAGTGCCGGGTGTGCGAGATACGGAGGAATATGCCTCATGGCTGTTCTATGTGACGAACACCGCACCGGAGGTGCTCTTCAGTCAGGAACAGCTACGGGAGCGTGGCGGGTCACACACCTCTATGAGTGTTGGTGATGTGGCTGTGGTGAATGGGGTTAAGCTGCTGTGTCGCCCTATGAGCTGGTTGGAACTGAATGATCCGACACAGTGTTGAAGTGCAGCTATGGGCGAGTCAGGGTGATGGTTCATGAAAGGAGGCGATGATGGGGTGCTGGTATTCAATGTCATGCATTGATATTCCTGGAAGCGCGAGGCCTCAGATTGAGGCACTGATCAAGGAGATGGAAGTTCCCTTCACTGTGGTGGCGTTCAATGGGCGGGTCTACCTGGAGCAAGATGATCCGCTGGAGATGACTAACACCGATGCCTGTAAGATCGGCCAGGAGTTCCTGCCCCGGCTTGCTGAGCTGCTGGAGGGTACGGAGTGCGATGACCAGATGTTCAGTTGCACCTACGAAGATGACAAGTATGTGCTTCTCCTTGCTGGGGGGAAGGTGACGGATCTTGGGGCAGAGCCTATAACGCTTCGGTTGTCGGAACCGGTCCCGGTTGGCGAAGTGCAAGACCGTGTTGTGCTGGGGAAGCTGAAAGGTCTGCCGGGCGGCCTGGCGGAGGTGATGTCAGTTGAGGAGCAACCGACTGAGCGGTACTTGATCGTCGTGTGGGGTGACATTGAGCCGGATATTCACGGCCCGTATGAAACGGATGAGTCCCGATCCCTCGCGGCGAGGACCCTTCGCCAGGAAGAGGGGCCGGAGCATGGGATCTATGGTTTGGATGTGGTTGACGGTATGCCAGAAGTGTTCAGTTTCAGTGGAGGCGAATTGGAGGGCTGAGATGGCTGAGATCGGATTCTGCCCGAGAGGTGGGCAAGAGGGATTGCGGGTAACGACACACGAGTTGTACTTGCTGGCTGATGTGCTTGGGGAGAACTACATTGACACAGTGATGCCGGTGCCGAACCGGCAGCCGCGTGCTCATGGCGAGCATGGTGACTCCCTGTACTGGGAGATCGTCGAGGGCAAGCACGAGGGGCATCATGGCTGGTGCTGCAAGAAGTGCGGCGAGGTAGTGCAATGGGGGTAGTACATGTGTGGTCCCGTTGACACTTGTGGTTCTGTGGATACAGAGAGGCGGCGATGAGGCGGCCGAGGTGGGTCCCAATGAGATTCTGGTATGCCGCGTGGGTGACGTGGTGTCGACGAAGGGTGGGCTGGACGGCCCGCAGGGCTCGGGAGAAAGAATGTAATGTGGCCGAGGGACGTGATAGTTGAGGTCCGCAAAGGGGGTGGTACGCCTTTGGCACTGGTTGAGCTCTTTGATAGACTTCTCGTAGATGATGTGCAGGAGGGCTTAGATGATTGCTGCTGTCTATTGCCGGGTGTCGACCGGAGGGCAGGAGAAAGAGGGGACGAGTCTTCAGACGCAGGAGGCGGCGTGTTTGGAGAAGGCTCGTGAGCTTGACTATGAGGTGCCAGCGGATCACGTGTTTCCCGAGGTATGGAGTGGGGCCGATCTTGACCGGCCACAATTGACCAAGTTGCGAGAGTTGGCCAAGGCGCGTTCTGTACAGGCTGTGGTTTGCTATGCCACGGATCGCTTGGCCAGGAAAGCGGTGCATATCGCGATCCTGGCTGAGGAGTGGGAGCGCCGTGGTGTGAGCTTGATCTTTGTGACAGAGCCGCTTGATGAGACGCCGGAAGGCCAGTTGATTCGGTATGTGAAGGGGTACGCGGCAGAGGTAGAGCGGGAGAAGATCAAGGAAAGGACGATTCGTGGCAAGAGGGCTAGGGCTCAGTCGGGCAAATTGCCAGCAGGCAGTCATGCTCGGTTGTACGGGTATGATTATGATCTGGGCACTGGTTTGCGCTCGGTCAACGAGGCCCAAGCGTATTGGGTTCGCCAGATGTTTACATGGGTTTCTGAGGGGCTATCAACAACAGCCATAACTCTGCGACTTCGGGAGCTTGGGGTGGTAGGTCCTACGCCTGGTGTAGTGTGGCACAAGAGTACAGTGGCTAGGATGTTGAGGAATGTGGCCTACAAAGGTGTTACGTATGCATTTTCACAGCTTCGTGATGTGTCTGAAGACCGTTTGAGGTCAGGCCTCAGTGTCAAGAGGGTGAGGACTGTGATACGCCCGCGTGAGGAGTGGGTGGAGATCCCAGGGGCGACGCCCACGATTGTCAGTACAGAGCTATTTGATGCTGTGCAAGAACAACTTGATCGTAACCGGCGTCGGTGTGTGGGTAAGGTGAAACGAGAGTACCTCTTACGAGGCTTGGTGCTTTGCGGCGAGTGCGGGGGTCGTTACAGGGGAAAGACACGGGGAAAGAACTCCTACTATGTCTGCGGTCATGGGGATCGCATAGTGAAGCCCGTCCCGTGCAACAATGTGAGAGTTCCTGCCGGTCGCTTGGAGGGTATTGTTTGGGGAGAGGTAGAGAAGATACTGTCATCGCCGGAGGTGGTGTTCCATTTCTTGGAGCGTCGGCAACGTGAGGGTAAGTCGTGCGAATACTGGGAGGTCAAGCTAGCAGAGGTAGGTGCGCGGTTGGGTGCGCTCTCGAAACGAGAAGAGCGGTTGCTCATAGCATATGAGTTTGGCCTTGAGCGGGAGCAGGTCAGTGGTAGAAAAGCTGCACTGGACAAAGAGCGGGAGGTGCTCTTGAGCGAGAAGGCGCAGTATGAGCGGCAGTTGGCCGTAGCTCAGGAGATGCGTGTGGACTTTGATGGTGTCCGGGCTGCTTGTGAGCGCGTTAGGTCAAGGTTGGGATGGGTCACCCAGCGCGACAAGAGGTTGGCGTTGGAGGCCCTGAATGTCCAGGTGGTTGTTGGCCGGGAGTCGCTGACGTTCCGGGGGGTACTCCCTGTGATTGGGGACATGGTGTCGCCGATATCACGATGTCAGCACCGGGCGGGACATTCTCCGCACTGAGCATGGTCCTGATTGTCCGCCACCGGGCTGTGTCGAGCTTCTCCCGGTGGTGGCCAACCAGGGTGACGTCCTCCACCAGCGTGGAGATAACCCAGGCGCAGAGGATGCCCAGGCGGCCGTCGCCCACCACCACCACGTGTTCCCCGCCACTGAGGGGGACCTGCTCCAGTATCTCGCAGGCAGCGGACAGGGGTTCCAGGAATACAGCGCGGTCGTCGGGTATGTCGGTTGGCAGTTCAAGAAGGTTTGTTGTGGGCAGGACGCAGTAATCAGCCATGCAGCCGTCCAGGCCTTGTATGCCCAGGACGCTCCGGTTGGGGCAGTGGCGCCCAAGGCCGGCCCTGCACCACTCGCAGCGCCCGCAGGCGGCATTGATTTCCCCTGCTACTCGCTTGCCGGGCCAACTGCCGTCGTCGCACTGGTCCACTGTCCCGATGAACTCATGGCCCAGCACGCCGCTGAATGCCATGTATCCCCGCATTATCTCCATGTCGGTCTGGCAGATGCCGGCTGTCCTGACTTGCACCAGGGCCCAACCTGGAGAGGGTTGGGGCACAGGGTAGTCGGACACCAGCCGCAGAGTGCTGTCGAAGACGACAGCGCGCATTGTCTGTGAAGGCATGCTCGTCATCTCGTTGTCCCAGGAGGCCCGAGTGCTACGTTGCCGAGCTCTGCTGGCGGGCATCTGCATGGACCGGCTGCCTGACGGTGTTTCGGCTATCATTGTAGCAGCGTGGCTGTACCCCGGCCAGCGGCGTGGCCTGGAACAGAGGCGGACTCCTGCCCCGCTGCACTTGCCCTTCGTATGCCTGCTTCGTATAATACCGTTGATTGCTTCGCACGGCTCAACACGTAAGGAGGAGGACCGAATGACCATAAAATCGATTGTTGCCAAGGCCAGGAAAGAGAAGAGGACGCTGCTGACAGAGGTGGAATCAAAAGAGGTCGTGGCTGAGGCTGGCATTAACGTGGTCGAGGCCAGGCTGGCTACTGCGATGAAGGAAGCTGTGGCTCTGAGCAAGGAGATGGGCTTTCCGGTGGTGCTCAAGATAGCCTCGGCGGACGTGGTTCACAAGAGCGATGTGGGTGGGGTCAAGGTGGGATTGGCGAACGGTGCCCAGGTGAAGGCGGCATATCGTGAGATAATTGCTTCTGTAAAGCAGAACTGCCCCGGCGCTGCTATCGAAGGCGTGTCCGTCCAGCCTATGGCGAAGCCGGGGGTGGAGATCATCATGGGCATGTCGAAGGATGCCCAGTTCGGGCCCGTGCTGATGTTTGGCCTCGGCGGGATATTCGTTGAGATACTGAAGGACGTATCCTTCAGGATCGTGCCGCTGGTCAAACGCGATGCGGCTGAGATGATCAGAGACATAAAGGGCTACCCGGTGTTGGAGGGGTATCGGAACCAACCCCCGTCCGACGTAGCTGCCCTGGAAGACATGATTCTCAAGCTGTCTGAGTTCGTGGACAAGCACCCTGAGATAAAGGAACTGGACCTCAATCCGGTTTTCGCTTACCCCAAGGGGGCGGTGGCCGTCGACGCCCGGGTGGTGCTTGAGGAGGAGGCAGCTTAGCAAGTCCGGAGACTGGTTTTGCCGGAGCCTTTCCTAGGAATATCGAAAGGACTCTCCGTGGTCTTTGGGGCGCCCCACGAGGGCGCCCTGTTTCCTTGGCAAGTGGGCTATGCCGCAATTGGAGACTGAGGTTCTCAGTGCACAGTCAGGGCTCATGACCTTCCTCTATTGGGAACTCGGAGGATTGCCCTTCCGGAGATGCCTTGTTGCATGTTGGGCTGGGGGACGACCCTGACTGCGGGTTGCGGCACGAAGCCACCGTTTTTGACTGTGATACAGCCGGGTACACCGAGGCAGGCACACCATTTCAGGGGTCGTACTCGGGGTTGCCCCCGACCCCGAGCGAGCCGGGCGGAAGTGGAAGATGGTCGCTGGCCTGGGCCACCGGCCGTTGCGGCGCGAAACCAGCGTCCTCAATCGTGAGACAGCCCGATTGCCGCAGGGCAGCGGCATGGCCCGAATCCAGCGCAGCAGCGCCATACGGTCGCACGAGAGGCACTGAGGTTGACTACCAGTTGCGCTGGCAATAGAATTGGGGCGAATAGAGCATCCGTGGTAGGGACTGCAGCCCTGACAGAGCAGGCGAGTCCGAGTGGCGTTGGCTTTTCGGAATCAGAGCGCAGCCCAGGGGCAGCGTGGGATCCAGCGGCACACAAGGCGATTGCCTCACGTCGTGTCCCGGGCCCAGGAGAACCGATGCTTGGAAAGCCCCTGACCACCCTTAGCATAGAGCGCAGCAGCCTCAGATTCCTTACCCTTGGCAAGAAAGGGGTGCAGGAATGGGGCGGTCTACCTGCGACTCTGGGCCTGGTCCTCGATTCTGGCGTCAGCGACGCTCAAGCTCTGGCCTCTGCGATCGACAGCCTTCTAGCACCTTCCAAGGCCTCCCGGAACGGCGTAGTGGTCGGGCTCACCGGCCTTGGGTCAGCCTCCAGGGTTATCAGCCTGCCCCGGCTCAAGGGCAAGCAGATGGATGAGGCGGTGCGTTGGGCTGCCAGGAAGGAGCTCCCTTTGTCCCTGGAGCAGGTCCATTTCTCGTGGCAGGTGGTGGGAAACGAGGCTGAGGAGCAGAAGGTGTTCATTCTGGGAACACCCCTCAGCCTGCTGGAAAGCGTGTCCCAGGCACTCGGCAGGGCGAGAGTCAAGCCCCGGGGCATAGACCTGAAGCCCCTGGCCCTGGTGCGCTTGGTCAACCGCGACGAGGCGGTGGTGATCGACGTGGAGAGCGACGTGCTGACGATCATCCTGATTGTTGGCGGCGTCCCCGAGGTCATACGCACTTCGGTGGTCGGAGGGGAAGCGCTGTCGACCCGTGACAGGGTGGAGCGGATCGCCCGGGAGCTCGGCGAGGCCGCTGCGGCTGTCACCAGAAGCAGCCGTGGGCAGCCGCTCTCCGCTGCGGTCCCGGCCTTCCTGACGGGGGGGCTGGCGGAGAGTCCCGGTCTTGCCGAGCTGTTGGGGGGCCGCATTGACCACCCCTTGCAGCCCCCGGACGTGGGCGTGGAGCTTCCGGCGGAGTTCCCCATCAGCGAGTACGCCGTCAACCTGGGCCTGGTGCTGTAAGCCCCCCCCCACGCCGCAAGCCCCGCCCTACACCTTCCGCAGCCACTGGTTCAGAGAGACCTCCATAGGGGAAGCAGGGTATCTGCTGAGCGCCCCCAACCTCCTGCGCCGCCGTGACTGTCAGGGCCTCCGACCTGTCACTGCAGGCTGCATGTGGCGGCCTATTTGCTGCACTTCGTGACCATAGCATTCACTCGCCAGAATTCACCATCGATCGAGAAGTCCGGCCGAAAAGTCCCATCAGCCGCTCGGACTGCAACCAAGTGCTTTCCGCCAGGAGCGATGTTGCCCCCATGCTCGATCAGCCTTCGCCCATGACACTAGGTAGCCATAACGTGATGACGCTTGGTGGGTCTCTCCCAACTTTTCGGCCGGACCTCTAGCATCCTGGAAAGAGTGATTCTTCCACGTGTCTGGAAATCCATGAACACCTCTAAGACCACCTGTCGTATAGAGAGTCTAGCTTTAGCAAACCTCTTGACAGGGTGATGCATTTTATGATAGCATCGCAGCACACTCATATTCTCCCCGGAAGCCGTCCGGTTACAAACAATCGTGAGCCCGAGCTGCCGGGTGACCCGGTGTGACGCGGCAGCCCTGAAGCGAAAGGGGGCAAAGGTCATGACAGCATTCCGCCGGATACTCAAGCGCCTGCCGACCCACGCTGCAATCAGTGTGATCCTCACCATAGTGTTGCTGGCCACCATGGCCCCGGACAGCGCTCCCCCGGTCGTGGCGGCCGCGCCAGCAGGTTTCGCGGCTGCTGATGAAGATGCCAGTCCACCCCAGGATGACGCCGAGGAGTTGGAGAAGGTCACCGCCCTGGTCCGGCCTGATCAGGAGGCCGACATCGAGTCGGCCAGCGGGAAGGTCAAGCTCCATGTGCCGGAGGGCGCTGTGGACGAGGAAGTCGACGTGGAGATGACCGAGCATGGCCGTTGGGGGCCCAGGGACGGCGGCATGCTCAACGTCGTGGAGCTTCATGCCTTCACCAGGGAAGAGGTCGAAGGGTCCGAGGGGCCGGATCTCCACAGCGAGGTCACGCGGTTCAACAAGAAGCTCACCCTGTCCTTCCAGCACAGCCCTGAGGAGCTTCGTGGGTTAGACCTCGACACGCTCAAGCTGTACTGCCTCGATGAAGAGACGAGGCAGTGGGTGCCGGTGCCTGGATGCGAGTTTGACCGTGAGACCCTCACGCTGACTGCCACCATCGAGCACTTCAGCCTCTACGGTCCGTACGGAGACCCCGTCATCTTCGGTCCGGGCCGGGTGATGGCCTTCCAGACGGACCTTCACTCCGGCGCTGCCGTCTACAGCTACCCCATCGAGGTTCCTCCCGGTGCTGGAGGTTTCCGGCCCTCAGTCCAACTCGTCTACAACAGTGCCAGCGTCGACGAGATGAAGAACAAGAGGGACGTGGGCTCCTGGGTGGGGATCGGGTGGTCTCTGAGCCTGGGTTCCATAAGCTGGGAGCCGTTCACGGACACCTACTTCCTGAACTTCGACCAGGGAAGCTACGAACTGGTCCAGGACTCCGAGGGCAAGTACCATACCATCCCCGAGTCCTTTTTCAAGATATCTAAATCTGGTGATATATGGTATGTCCGCGACCGCGAGGGGACGCTGTACCAGTTCGGCTATACTGCGGAATCGCGTCAGTACTATACCGACACATGGGGACGCAAGTACTATCGCTGGGATCTCAGCAAGATGACGGACACGAACGGCAACGTGATCACGGTGGACTACGTTCAAGACATATGGTATGGCGGCGGTATCTCGCATATTCGTTCAGCCTATCCCACTCACGTCCACTACAACAATAACCACGTGGATATCCAATTCGTCTCAAGTCACGACATCGAGTCGGAATACCCGCCACGGCGTACGGACAATCCCCGCTATCCCGTACCCAAGGTGATCGAGACACGCAAGCTGGATCGCATAGAGATCAAGGTCGATGGATGCCTGGTCAAGAAGTACGTCTTTGCCTACAACACTACGACAGACACGGATTACGATGGCGATGGCACCTACTATGCCGGCCATCATACGCTCACGTCTATCACTGAAGAGGAACCCGCCGGTGGCAGCCTGCCCCCCATGTCCTTCACATATAGCACTCTCCTCCACTGCTTCACTGACAGCCGCTTCGGCCATTTCATCGGCAATCCGGGGAACCCAGCCCTCCTCTACTATCCCCGTCTGACAAGCGTCAACAACGGCTATGGGGGCAGTGTCGAATACTCCTACAGTCAGATGCCGTCGTCTGCAGTGGAAGACGTGTGGACGCGCCAGGTGGTGACCTCCCGGACCGTTTATCCTGGTATCGGTGCAGGAGAGGCCTACCAGTACACCTATTTCGATGGTCCCTTCTACTGGACCGGCGAGAGCGAATACGGTGGCTGGGACGATGTATACTGCGGCTTCGGCCAGGCGAGGGTGACGGATGGCGTCGGTAACTATGTTGACCATTACTTCCACCAGTGGTACAACCCCCATCCCGCCGTATACACCGGGAAGGAGTGGGCCACGGAGTGGTACAGTTCCACAGGCCAACTTCTGCAGGAGACCAACTACGAGTGGTCACACCGGTACGTGGGTACCGGGGCGGTCTCCCCCTTCGCCTACCTTGAGGAGGTCACCGAGACCATGGGCTCCAAGACGGCTCAGACCCGGTACGGGTATGACGACAAGGGCAATGTAATCAACGAGTACCAGGACGGTGACGTGGATACCAGCGATGACGACGTCATCATTGAATCGGTCTTCTACCCCAATGAAGCCAGTAATATCCTGGGCAGGGTAGCGGAGGAGAGGGTCTACGATGGGCAGATTGGCCACGACTATCTCGCGGAAACGACCCTGTACTATTACGATGGCCACAACGAATCCTTGACCACACCCCCCTCCAAGGGCAACCTCACCCGGGTGCGGGAATATATAGACGGCGGTACCTCGGTGAACACTTACTACACCTACGACTCCTGGGGCAACCGGGTCACCGAGACGGATGCTAACGGCGGTCTGTGGCAGATCACCTATGAGGGGAACCACGTTTTCCCGCAAACCATTCTTTCCCCCGACCCCGACGTTTGGGAGAGCTACGGCTTCGATCCGGGGACGGGCAATCTCCTCTTCAGGGACGGGCCCAACTTAGGCACCGGCTTCATAGACTGGGAAACGACCTTTGGAGGCACGAACCACGACCATGCCTATGGGATGCAAGGGACGTCCGACGGGGGCTACATCATCGCCGGGGACACCTACGACGCAGACAACTACGACCTCTGGCTGATCAAGACAGACTCTGATGGTGACCAGGAGTGGAGTCGGGTCTTCGGCGGGGATGGCCAAGACTACGCCTCCTCTGTGCAGCAGACATCCGACGGGGGCTACATCATCGCTGGGAGGACTACTTCTTACGGTCTAGGCTACTATGACGCCTGGCTGATAAAGACGGACTCGCTGGGTGTGAAGCAGTGGGACAGGACCTTCGGTTACACCAATTACGATAGCTTTGGTTCCGTGCAGCAGACGTCTGACGGCGGCTACGTCGTCGCCGGGAAAACCGCTTCCTCTGGCGCGGGCAATCTTGACGGCTGGCTGATAAGGACGGACGCCAATGGCACCGAAGAGTGGAGCCGGACCTTCGGCGGGTCCTCAGGCGATGGCCTTTATTCCGTCTGTGAGACATCTGACGGTGGGTACGTCCTCGCAGGACAGACTATGTCCTATGGCGCAGGCAGCTACGATGCCTGGCTGATAAAGACGAACTCACTCGGTGTGAAGCAGTGGGACAGGACCTTCGGCGACACGGGTTACGAAGGCTTTGCGTCCGTGCAGCAGACATCGGATGGCGGGTACATCCTTGTAGGTACTGACTCCGATGGAGGCTGGGATGACGCCCTGTTGACAAAGACAGACGTTGAGGGCATCGAGGAGTGGAGGCAGACCTTCGGTGGTGTGGTTTCACACGACAATGCAAACGACGTGGTGCAGACATTTGACGGCGGCTACGCGGTTGCCGGGGCTACCTGCTCCTACGGCGCAGGCCACTTCGATGCCTGGCTGATAAAGACGGACGCTAACGGCGACGAAGAGTGGAGCGAGACCTTCGGCGGTGCCGGAGGCGACTATGCCCGTGCCATCCAGCAAACGTCTGACGGCTGTTATGTCCTTGCTGGGTCCACAACGTCCTACGGCGCAGGCGGCAGTGACATCTATTCTGTGAAACTGTCCATAAGTGTCAGCACATCCTATGACTATGATGCCTTTGGCCGTCTCACCAAGGTGGTCGAGGCGGGGGACTCGCCGGAGAGCCCCACCGTGGAGTACCGGTACAACAACTGGGGGGCTCTGTATCAGCAGCATATCGAGACCCTCGTCAAGACAGGCGAAGGAGAGTATCTATGGCAGAGAGACTACTTTGACGGCATGGGCCGGGTGATCCAGACCCAGGCCAGCGGCGAGCCGGGACACACCGTCATCGCCTCGACCACTACCTACAACAGCCGCGGCCTGGTGGAGAAGGAGTATGTGGCCCAGGACCTGCCATCCTCCCAGGTGGACGGCTACGAGCCGCCCGATCCAGGCTGGAAGTGTGCCTCCTACGTATACGACGCTCTCGGGCGGACCACGAGTGCCACGGCTGCCGATGGGACCACCACGAGCGTCGACTACTCCGTACCCTGGCAGGAGACAGTCACCAACCCGCGGGGCTACGAGAACCGCTACTACTACGACGCCTTTGGTCAACTCACGGCAGTGTGTGAGGGTGTTCATGTTTATGGGGTCTATGCCACCACTACGTATGAGTACAATACCTTGGGCAACCTCACCCAGGTAGTCGATGATGCCGGCAACACGACCACCATGGGGTATGACTGGCTTTCCCGCAAGACCTCCATGTCCGATCCGGATACGGGGAGCTGGAGTTACACCTACGACGCCAACGGCAATCTCGGGACCCAGACCGATGCCAAAGGACAGACAATCATCCTGAGCTACGATAGCCTGGACCGCCTCACCGGCAAGACATACCCGAACAACCCCGAAATGGCGGAGGTCGTCTACACCTACGACAGCACGGCGGACGGCGGCTACGGCAAGGGCCGGCTCACCGGCATGACCGACGCCTCCGGCACCACCGAATACAAGTACGACTACCGGGGCCGGCTTATCGAAGAGAGGCGGACGGTGGCCGGTATCACCTACGTCACCGGCTATAGCTACGATTCCGCCGATCGCCTCATCTCCGTCATATACCCTGACGGAGAGGTAGTGACGCAGACCTACGACGGCCGCGGCCTGCCGGATACCGTGAATGGCAGCGCCGTGGGAAGCCTGGTCTCCGCAACCGACTACAACCAGCTTGGGCAGATCAAGCAGATAGACCTGGGCAATGGCACCTCCACCGCCTTCAGCTACTATGGGCTGGACCATAGCGCCGACTACTACGGCCGACTCCGGCAAATCAAGACAACCGGCCCCTCCGGAGACATCCAGGACACAACCTGTGAGTGGGACGCCGACGGCAACCTCACCCTGCGCTACGATGCCCTTACAGGGGAGAGCGAGACCTTCCAGTATGACTTTCTCGACCGGCTGACGTCGGCCGTGTCCGGTTCCTATGCCGAGAGTTACACCTACAATGAGATCGGCAATATAACCTCCATGAACGGCGTATCTTATGTCTACGGGGACCAGCCGCACGCCGTTACCTCTGTGGGTGACACCGCCTATGCCTACGATGCCAACGGCAACATGACCCTACGTGGTGACCAGAACCTGGTGTGGGATGCGGAGAACAGGCTGGTTAACGTGTCTGCAGAACCAGAGTCGGATTGGGACAAGACCTTCGGCGGGACGAGCTCCGACTACGCCTACTTCGTACAGCAGACCTCCGACGGCGGCTATATTGTCGCCGGGTATACCTCCTCCTACGGTGCAGGCAGTTGCGATGCCTGGCTCATCAAGACCGATTCCAGCGGCACCAAGCAGTGGGACAGCACCTTCGGTGGGACCAGCTATGACTGCGCCTACTCCGTCCAGCAGACCTCCGACGGCGGCTGCATCCTGGCCGGATATACCTACTCCTACGGTGCCGGCAGCTACGATGCCTGGCTGATCAAGACCGATTCCAGCGGTATCAAGCAGTGGGACAGGACCTTCGGCGGGACCAGCTATGACTATGCTCGCTCTGTGCAGCAGATCTCTGACGGCGGCTACATCCTTGCCGGGTACACGGCATCCTCCGGTTCTGGATATCAGGATGCCTGGCTGATCAAGACCGATTCCAGCGGCATCAAGCAGTGGGACAGGACCTTCGGCGGCTCCAGCTATGACTACGCCTACTCCGTGCAGCAGACCTCCGACGGCGGCTACATTGTTGCCGGTTATACGCTGTCTTCCGGTGCCGGCAGCTGGGATGCCTGGCTGATCAAGACCGATTCCAGCGGTATCAAGCAGTGGGACAGGACCTTCGGCGGCTCCAGCTATGACTACGCCTACTCCGTGCAGCAGACCTCCGACGGCGGCTACATCATTGGGGGGTATACCAATTCCTATGGTGCCGGCGGCGATGATGCCTGGCTCTTGAGGCTGGCACCCGAGGATGGCGGTTCCTACGGGCCAGAAACGGCTGCCGGTATATGGCACATGGATGAGGGAGCGGGTACCGTGGTTGAAGACTCCAGCGGTCATGACAACGACGGCACTATCATCGGGGCTACCTGGACTACTGGCAAAGTTGGGAGTGCTCTGGCCTTTGAGAACAATGAATACGTGGTCATTGAGGACGATGACACCTTGAACTTCGGCACGGGGGACTTCAGTGTGGAGTTCTGGATAAATTACACTGGTAGCCTGGCCGAGGATAAGGTCTACGATATCATGGGGAAGACAACACGCAGTACCGGTACTCCTGGCTTTCTCGTATGGGTAACTACCTATGGCGCAGACGGGGGAAACGACTACGGTATCCTCTTCTCCACGACCAACGGCTCCTGGCAGAGCGGTAACGTCGAAGATGTGGACAAGTATTTCCCGAACCAATGGTACCATGTTGTCGGTGTACGGAGCGGAACCACGTGGACCATTTACTGCAACGGCAGATACTCTACCTCGGGGACCAAGCCAGGAATAGGCGTAGATGTTGACAACGATCTAGACTTCATAATAGGTGATGGTGGATGGGCTGGGTGTGGTGGCATGGAAGGCAAGCTGGATGGGGTCCGGGTATATAATCGGGCGCTCTCAGCGGGCGAGATAGAGGAGAGTTACCGGGCAGGAACGGCTGCCGGTATATGGCACATGGATGAGGGAGCGGGTACCGTGGTTGAAGATTCCAGCGGTCATGGCAATGACGGCACTATCATCGGGGCTACCTGGACTACTGGCCAAGTTGGGAGTGCTCTGGCCTTTGAGAACAATGAATACGTGGTCATTGAGGACGATGACACCTTGAACTTCGGCACGGGGGACTTCAGTGTGGAGTTCTGGATGAATTACACCGGTAGCCTGGCCGAGGATAAGGTCTACGATATCATGGGGAAGACAACACGCAGTACCGGTACTCCTGGCTTTCTCGTATGGATAACTACCTATGGCGCAGACGGGGGAAACGACTACGGTATCCTCTTCTCCACGACCAACGGCTCCTGGCAGAGCGGTAACGTCGAAGATGTGGACAAGTATCTCCCGAACCAATGGTACCATGTTGTCGGTGTACGGAGCGGAACCACCTGGACCATTTACTGCAACGGCAGATACTCTACCTCGGGGACCAAGCCAGGAATAGGCGTAGATGTTGACAACGATCTGGACTTCATAATAGGTGATGGTGGATGGGCTGGATGTGGTGGCATGGAAGGCAAGCTGGATGAGGTCCGGGTATATGATCGGGCGCTCTCAGCCGATGAGATAGAGCTTGCCTATGAGGCCGGGCTGGAGGGACTCCACATCGCCACCTTCGTCTACGATGGCGATGGCAACCGCGTGCTGAAGACCGAGGGCAGCGAGACCACCCTGTACGTCAACCCGTACTACGAGAAGAACCTGACCACGGGAGAGGTTACCACTCACTACTACCTCGGTGGCCGGGAGATTGCCTACAGGAACGACAGCGGGCTCTACTACGTCCACCAGGACCACCTGGGCAGCACCGTGCTGGTCACCGACAGCAATGGGAACGTAGTCGACGACCCAACCAGGTACTATCCCTACGGGGAGACCCGAGGGGGCAGCGGCGATCCGGGGACGGACAAGCTGTTCACCGGGCAGAGGCTGGACGACAGCGGCCTGTACTACTATAATGCCAGGTACTACGACAGCAGTATCGGGCGGTTCATCAGCGCCGACTCGATTGTGCCGGACGCGGCGGACCCCCAGAACCTTAACAGGTACTCATACGTTCTCAACAACCCGCTGAAATACACCGATCCCAGCGGGCACCTGTTCTGGTTCGTCGTGGCGATCGTCCTTGTCGTCGCTACCACGGCATACGACGTGTACGAGGTGGCCACCGATCCCTCGCCGGAGAACCTGGGCTTTCTGGCCCTGGGACTGCTGGACCCCAGCCCGGTGCCCTGGGGTGCCGTCAAGAGCGCCGGGAAACAGGCCGCGAAGCAGATAGGCAAGCGCAGCCTGCGGGAGGTTGAGGAACGTGCCCTGCGGGGGGTGGTGGGTGAAGCAGATAACCTGGCCAGGCTGGGCAGCAGGCTAGACGATCCGGCCAGGGCTGCCTTCAAGACACATACCAATCACAACTTCCGGGACAACCTGAAGAGGCTGTCCGGCGTGGACCCAAGCGATGCCCACGCGCACCACGTGTTCCCTGTCCAATACGCCGACAAGTTCGCTGCCGCAGGCATAGATGTGCACAATCCGGTCTTCGGGTCATGGTGGGGGGCCAGTGACCACCTGAGCAGAGCCCGGGCCTACAACGATGAGTGGGGAATCTTCTTCGAGGAGTCTAAGACGTATGCCCAGATCATGGATCAGGGCAGGAAGATGAGCAGAGACTGTGGGCTTACCATCTACTTCTAGGCCTTTCCCCGGGTTTGAGAACCTCTTCCACCTCCGGGATCCTGTGGCCGATCGGCCCTACCGCGGGAGAATCGGCGTGGGCGGCAGGCAGGACTTCGCTTTCACGCGAGCCGAGGCTCTGCCTGCCAGGGCGGTCATGGTAACGCATGCCATGGGCGAGGCCCTGCCCAGGGACGTCATCTGGACCACCATGGCAGTACCCGTGGTTGTCAGCCAGCGATTCATCGACATCCTGCTGGACCAGCGGTTCACTGGTTGGTCCACCTACCCCGTCGAGGTGTACAGCAAGAGCGGTGACCTCCTTCCCGGCTACCACGGTCTCAGTATCACGGGAAGGTGCGGGCTGATCGAGCCTGGGCGGAGCGGGATCGTGTTGGAGCACCTTCCCGGCGGTTGGATTCCCCGCTTCAAGGGACTCTTCTTCGATCCGGCGTCGTGGGACGGCAGCGACTTCTTCGCGGAGACCCCCGATCCTGTCACGGGCGGCTCCGGCCACAAGTTCATCACGTCTGAGGTCTGGATAGCCCTGCGCAAAGCCAAGGTGAGAAACGTCAGATTCGAGCGCTTGAGCGAGGAAGAGATGAGCACTTCTATCTACGAGATCGGTCACGAGCACCGGCTGCCACCCGACTATAAGGAAAGGCTCGCCCAGGTGTACCGGACGGCAGATGTTCCCATTCCGGAAGACTACGCTGACCTGCTATCGTAGCAGCGTGGGCTGTCCCACCAATCAGGGGCAGCGGCGATCCGGGGACGGACAAGCTGTTCACCGGCCAGAGGCTGGACGACAGCGGCCTGTACTACTATAATGCCAGGTACTACGATGCTGAGATAGGGCGGTTCATCAGCGCCGACAGCATTGTGCCGGACGCTGCGGACCCGCAGAACCTTAACAGGTACTCATACGTTCTCAACAACCCGCTGAAGTACAGCGATCCGGATGGGCATTTCGCCTTCCTTGGCATACTCATCTGGGTTGCGGTAGGGGCAATCACCGGTGCCGCCACGCATACCGCGGTCGAGGTCATCGACAACGTGGTGCATGACCGTCCGGCCTTCGAGGGGTGGAGTTGGAAGGACTTTGGGATAGCCACGGGCGTGGGAGGTGTCCTGGGGCCTCTGGGGAAGATACGGGCCGTCGGCAGCGCCGTCAGCACCGTGACGCGGCCGGTGGCGAAGGGCGTGAGCGCAGTTGCGAGGACGGCTGACCGGGCTGTGGAAGGCCTGGCCGGCAGAGTAGGCTCCGCCCTGCGCAGCCTCCCAAGCGGCCAGGGTGGGTTCGTGAGGCTGGGGGCACAAAAGGCCACCGGGCAGCTACACCATGCAATCTCGAAGAAGATCTACACGGCTTTGGAGCAGCACCCAAACTTGAAAGGGCTATACCGGTACAGGGACTCTCGCTTTGTCACCAGGGCGAAGGATATGGCATCGCACCAGGGCTATCAAACATGGCACCGGAGACTTGATGATCAGGTTGTGCGGTGGATTCAAAGGTATGAGGAGGCAACGTCTGACCAATTCGAGAGGTATCTGAGGAATCGCTATCTTGAGCCCGATTTGCTGCGACGGTTTCCAAGTGGTCTTTAGGAGGGCCATGAAGTTCTACGTGCTTGAGAGCCCGGACCTAGGGGAAGAGCAAGAGCCACGTTTGGCAGTCACGGACTTCGTTCCTGAAGACCCCGTGAATAGAGGCGATCCTCAACTCTGTCCGGTGTGCCAAAAGCCAATAGGCATGTTGCCCTGGCTGCCGCCGTATAGAGTGGAGTTGGAGTTCTGGGGTAGAGAGCCTGGCGACATTGCCTTCTTTGGCGGTGAGCTTCTCATCTCTCACCGGTTTCAACACCTTTGGAAGCAGGCGCGACTAGTCGGGCTCAGCGGCTTCGAGCGCGCTGAGGTCGTCAAGACGAAGAGCTACGGCAAGAAGAAAGGCATCAAACCCTTAGGCGACTACTATATGGTTAGAATCGCACGAAGCCGGGCAGCAGTTGACGACGAGGCGTCAGAGTTGGTCCGTCCTCAGGGATTGGCCTGTCAAGAGTGTCGCCGTGGTGATCCCGAACGGGCCAAACGCATCGTCATCGAGGAGAACACCTGGAGTGGAGAGGACATCTTCTATGCTCGTGGTCTGCCGGGAAGAATCATGACTTCGGAGCGATACAGAGGCTTTCACATAGAGAACAAGATCAATAATGGTATCCTGATCGAGGCCAGTGAGTACGACTTTGACTGGCGCTTCGGCGAGGGCTACAAGCCGAGATAGTCGTAGAATAGATAGCCCGGCAACGGCTGTGCCCACCAATCAGGATCCGCGACAATGCCAGCACGGTTCCCAGTTGTTCCAGGTACTACGACAGCAGCATTGGGCGGTTCATCAGTGCGGACAGCATTGTGCCGGATGCTGCGGACCCGCAGAACCTTAACAGGTACTCATACGTTCTCAATGACCCGCTAAAGTACACCGACCCGGGTGGGCATTTCGCCTTCCTTGCGGTACTGATCTGGGTTGCGGTGGGTGCGGCCACCAGCGCTGCCACCCATACGGCGGTCGAGGTCAGCGACAACGTCGTGCATGACCGTCCGGCCTTCGAGGGGTGGAACTGGAAGGAGTTCGGGATAAGCACGGCCATAGGGGGTGTGCTGGGTGGTCTGGGCAAGGTCGCGGCCGTGGGCAAGGCGGTCAGTGCCGTGACCCGGCCGGTCAGCAGGGGTGTGAGCGCGGTTGTGAGGACGGCGGGCCGGGGGGTGCAAGGCATGGCCGGCAGAGTCGGCTCCCCGCTACGCAGCCTCCCAGGCAGGGCCGATGGAACACGATTAGCGAGGCGAGTGGAGGCGGAGCCAGTAGGTCGAATCAGGAGGACTGATGGTCATTGTGGCAGTCGTGTGCGCAGCATTACTCGTCGGGGTTCTAGGCGGGATTGTCTATCGGAGGTGCAAGGCCAGGCAACTCCCCGATGCCTCCATTCATCTCTGCATTCCCTTCGCCGAACCGGTCCTCTTCGGGACCGAGGACGTGACGCGCGAGTACGAGGCGATATGGGGCAAGGAGGTTGCGTGCGAGAGAGCCACTGAGCCGAGCGCCGCTGTCGATGGAGCGCCCACCTATGTGGTGAGAGCGCGAGGTCACAGCCTTAGGCTGATTGCCTCCCCATCAAGTCTACGTCCCGACCTGACAGAGACTGCTATCCAGGGAGTCCCTGACCTTGATGCCAGTGCCATTGACGCCCTGAGGCAACACAGAGGTCATATCATGCTGAGCTACCTCAGCGGCCTGGATCGCCCGAGGGAGCGGGCCGCCTTCTGTGCGGAGGTCCTCTTCACCCTTCTGAAGAAACATGGGGCTCTGGGCTACGTTGACATTCCGGCGATGCTGTATCGCAGCAAAACGGGGGCAGACTCGTCCTTGGCAAGAGAAGAGCTGCTTGATGACGTCGAGCTTTTCTTTCTTCTTGTGAACACCCACTCGGTTGACATGGAGACAAGCTTCTGGATACATACGCATGGTATGGAGCAGTTTGGCTGTCCGGACCTGCAGGTCAGCTTTCGGGATGAGGACCAACACTCCTACTACCGCGATCTCATATCAAACGCGGCCGCCTACATGATTGAGAGGGGCCCTATCCTCAAGCCGGGGCACACAGCGGAACTGGCGGGCGACGGCATCATCTACCGGATCAAGCCGGTGAAGCCTGACCGTGATCATCCCTTTGGCCGGTATGGAGCAATCGAGCTTGTGCCTGACTGAGTCGTACGCCGGGTTGAGCGGAGCCAAACTCGAAGAGTGGCCTCTGGAGACCCACCGCATTGCGTGCTGAGGTCGGTGCGTTCCATTTCGTTCGACCCTACATCTGCGGGCTGGTCGAGCCCGGCGAACCGTAGTCGGGATCGGGGACGACCCGGACTACCGGTTTGGTGGCTGTCCCAATAGATAGGGGCGAGTGCCAAGATATGGCCTCCGGTTCCACTCTGAGGGGTAGCCTGGGGCATCCGCTCCAGGCCCCGGTGGATCGGATGCGCCAACCTAACCGGCATCTGAGACCACCTCCGGGCGCGCCACCTTCACAAATCCACGAGCCTGGAAAGCCGGCACCCTCACCTTGACAACGTTCATGCCGCGCGATAGGCTCAAGATACATCGTATACAGAGGTATAGCTGCCCCGGCTCGCCGGTGTGCTGGGGGCCGGGGCCGCCGGTCGCCGAGGTTGAGTCCCGGATAGCCGGCGCTCCCATCAAGACGCAGCCATGATGATAAACAAAGGACACAGGGTCATAGCCTGCCTTCTGGCGCTGGCCATGCTGGCGACCTGCTGCTCGGCTTGCGACAACTCTCAGGACGAGCGCGTGACCATCCGCGTGGGATCCATTACGGACCTCACGGGGCCGGGCGCGCCCATACTGGTGCACTTCGTGTACATACTCGATGATCTGGTCAAGTACTACAACGAAGAGGACCTGATACCCGGGGTGAAGATCGAAGTGGCCACCTACGACACCAGGTCCGAGGCGTCGAGGATACTGCCTTCCTATGAATGGATGAAGGACTGGGGGGCCAGGGTCATCATCGTGTGCATGCCACAGGAAGCTGAAACGGTCCTCAACTTCGCCGAGGAAGACGAGATACCACTGGCGGTGATGCCGGCCACCGAGGCGTTGATCCAGCCTCCGGCCTGGGCCTACTGCTTCTCCTATCCCGCGGCCTTCGCCATGAAGTCCCTCCTCAAGTGGATCAGTGAGAACCACTGGGACTACGGCCAGGGCTTTCCCAAGGTCGGTTGTGTGAGCTGGCGGGAGTCCTACAGCGTTGACGTGGAAGAGGGGATCAGGGAGTACTGCCAGGCACACCCGGACAAGTTCGACTACGTGGCCGGTCTACTCCCGCCACAGGGGACGGTGGCCTGGGGTGGTGAAGTGGAAAAGCTCAAGGACTGCGACTATGTGGCTGTGCCCAACATACCCACCGCCATCGGCACCTTCGTCAGGGAGTACCGTGCCAGAGCTGCCGGCGCTACCTTCATCGGGCCCGATGCCGTGGCTGCAGCCCGCGATTTCCTGGTCAAGATGTGCGGCTGGGAGGCCGTGGACGGCACTCTGGCCACCAACTTCACAGGACTGTGGACCGATGACACCGAGCCGGCCAGACTGGCCAGGGAGATTCTGTACCGCTACAGGCCCGACTACGCCGAGGAGATAATGTCCGCAGGAGGCACCGGCTACTTGGGCGGCTTCCAGAGCCTGTACACCTTCTTCGAACTCCTGCGCAGTGCCATCCGGGCTGTGGGTCCCGGGTACTTCGATGGCCCGGCCTTCTGCGCCGAGGCGGCGAGCTTCAAGACAGCCTGGGAGGGCTATCCCGAGTGGGGGTTCACCGCTGCCAGGCGCTACGCTATCAGGGACACGCTGGTCTACGAGTTCAGCGCCGAACTGGAAGACCTGGTGAAGATGAGCGACTGGATTCCTGTCACCGGCGCGGCGGGATGACCACGGATCGCTCCTGAGCGCTGCGGCGGCACGTGCCCCTTCTGAGACGGGTCTTGTCGGCAGTCGCGGCGCCGGGCTGTATCGACTGCAGGGCACCGACACCGTCTTCCGGCTGTCTCCCTGGCTTTCACAGGAAATGCCTATCCTATTGACTCAGCAGCAGCTTTGAGTGCGTCATTGCGTCTTGGGAGAGTAGTTCTCTGCGTCTTCGTTAGGCAGTTGGGAAGTTTTGTAGTTGTCCTTTACGACGCGTATCTT
>Ga0180432_10002570_pt1 | contig 27078 bp, 19 predicted proteins | sample SS_ome_10_FD_132414 | JGI IMG/M metagenome (GOLD analysis project Ga0180432, IMG submission 132414) | Hypersaline lake sediment archaeal communities from the Salton Sea, California, USA - SS_1_MS_2 metaG | ecosystem: Environmental > Aquatic > Non-marine Saline and Alkaline > Hypersaline >... | reverse complement strand
CCGGCGCATCCAGCAACTTACCCGTGACGCCCTGCGGAAAGGTCACCAGCTGCGCGGCGTAGTCGGCCTTGAAGCTGGGGGCCTTGATCCCTATGGACGGCTTGCCCCGGCGGTTGATCTCAAACTCGATATTGACGCCCTCGACGACATCAGCCTTATCATCATACGTCATGTCACCGTCGGCTTTCACTCGCCAGAGGACGCGGCCCTCTTCGTCCTTCTGGACTATTTCGCCCCCGCGGATGCTTACCCCTCTGTCAGCCGACTCGGCCTGTGGTTTTTTCGTCTCAATTGGGAGCGAATCCAAGACCTCGTCAGGTGGCACAGTGGCCCTGGTGTAGAAATATATGCCTGCGCTGACCAGCGCTATCGCGACGATGACGGCCAGATAGATAGCCCGAGTATTGATGGGCGGATTCATGTTCCGGTGTGTTCCTCGCTATTGCCCAACACATGGGTAGCCACGCTAAAGCTGTGCGTCTGGCTTCGGCCCTGACTTCGTCGGTTCAGCGAAACGAGTTCGCCAGATGGTCCGGAGGGCTTGGAGGCCGTCATGCCAGCGAATCTTCTTGCCCTCCTCGATGCTCCTCGGGAAGTAGTCTATGGGAATCTGGGCGACCCTCATGCCCCGCTGTCTTGCCAGAAGGGTCAGCTTCGCCGCGAGTTCGAAATCCAGGTCGAAGCTATTGCAGTGCAGGTCGAGACTCTGGAATGTCTCCGTCGTCGCCATCTTGTAGCAGGTCGCCGTGTCGGTCAGATCGCTGGCATAGAGGAGACGGAAAATTCTATCAATGAACTCCCGCCCGACGGAGTACGATGAAGTCGGCATCTTGTGCTTGCCGCGACGGGCACCGAGTACGCGCGAACCCAGCACCGCCAGTACATCAGGCTTCTCGCACTCATCAAGCATCGGGACGAAGTCCTGAGGGTTATATTCGAGGTCGCCGTCCTGGATTACGAGATACTCACCCTTGGCGGCGGCTATCCCCTTGCGGACCGAGTTGCCCTTCATCCGGTTCTGGTCCTGCAGGATGATACGCAGCCCCGGATGCTGGAAGCTCTGGATGAGCTCGCGAGTGCCGTCTGTCGAGCAATTGTCAACAATGATAATCTCTTTGTCTAGCGGCACAGCGAGAACCTTGCCGACCAGTTCCTCGATGGTCTCTGCCTCATTATAGACTGGAATGACAATTGAAAGTTTCATGCGGTGACCGTTGTCTCTCGGCGGAAACTACGTTGCAGTCGAGCCCTCTGCGGTCAGGTAGTCGCTGTACCAGTCATAGGTCAGGCTCAGCGCATCTTCGACAGTGGTGGCGGCGATCCAGCCCAGTTCTGCTTCTGCCTTCGCGCAGTCGAGGTACTGGTGGGTTATCTCGCCCCATGAAGTGCCCTGGATATCAGGTTTGAGGCCGGATTTGCCGGATACCTCGATGATTTTCTCGACCAATTCAAGGACCGAAAGCGGCATGCCTGTGCCGATGTTGTACGCTTGCCCGGCTGCGGCTCCGGAGGCTGTCTTCTCGGCCAGGATCAGGTAGGCGGTGGCGGCATCCCCGACATAGAGATAGTCGCGCTTCGGCTTCCCGTCAGAGCGGATCACGGGGTCCGTATCATTGAGCACTGCGCAAATAGTATCGGGCACGATGCGAGACATGTTGAGGTCGCCGGGGCCGTAGAGGTTGCTGCATCTGGTCACCGATGCCGGGAGGTCATAGGTGTTATGATAGGTGCGGGTGAGCAAGTCGGCGCAGGACTTCGAGGCGTCATAGGGATGCAGGCCGAGTAATGGCGCAGTCTCTGCGTAAGGGAGCACTGGCTGATCACCGTAGGCCTTGTCGCTGCTGGCCACGACGACCGCCTCAATCAGCGAACTGCGGCCGGTGTCGTTGAGTTGGCGGCAGGCGTCCAGCATGTTGCAGGTGCCGATGACGTTTGTGGCGATAGTGCCCAGGGGACAACGGTTGGCGGCCCCGACTATCGCCTGGGCGGCGATATGGAAGACCACGCTGCAGTCGTGGTCACTGACGAGACGCGCACAGTCGTCATACACGGTTATGTCGCCGGGCGCGAGGGTGATGCGCGCATCGTTGCCGGAAAGCTGCAGGTATGAGGTGGGGGGAATGTCGCGCACCATGCCGATGACCTGCGCCCCGGCCTCAAGCAGCGCTTCGATGAGATGCCCGGCCAGAAAGCCGTAAGCGCCGGTGACAAGTACAGTACGGCCCCGCCAGAAGTCAGAGTCAATCGGGCTTGCTGTCATCTCATCACCATTTCTTCCAGGGCGCTTCACCGTTGCTCCACAACTCGTTGAGGCGAAGCGTGTCCTTGTACGTATCCATGCAGGCCCAGAAGCCTTCATGCACGTAGGCCATCAGTTCTCCTGCCTCGGCCAGTCGCCGTAAAGCGCCCGCCTCGAGAGAGTCTCCCGGCTCAAGCCAGTCAAATATCCTGGTGCTGAAAACCATGAAACCCCCGTTTATCAGCTCGGGCAGAACGGGATTCTCCACCATTCTGGTGACCTGAGCGTTGTCGTTAAGAGCCACGTGGCCAAACTGTGAACGCGCTCGAATGGCCGTCAGAGTCGCCACCTTGCCATGTTGCTGATGGAACCGGACTAGTTCTCGCATGTCTATGTCGGCGAGACCGTCGCCGTAAGTCACCATGAAATCGCCATCATCGGCGACGTGCTCTCGAATGCGTCGAATCCGCTCGCCCTTTTCAGCATCCAGGCCGGTATGACACAGGGTGACGTTCCATTCTCTTGCGTCGGAGATCGGCTGGATGATTTGCGGCCGGCCCCCCGCGGGGATCTCAACCTTGATATCCACATCCTCATAGGGCGCTCTGTGCAGAACGTAGTCGGCGATTTTCTCCCCCCGGTAGCCGAGCAACAGCAGGAAATCGCGGAAGCCGTTGTGGGCATACATTCTCATGATGTGCCAGAGAATAGGGCGGTCACCGATCTCGTAGAGCGCCTTGGGCAATGCTGTCTGATCGCTGAACAGCCGCGTACCCTTGCCGCCGACGAGTATTGCTGTCTTCACACGCTCATCTCCTCGAACATACCAATAGTCCGCCACAACAGCGGCGGCGGATGCCGGAGATTAGATGGGCAGTCGTCGGTGGTTATTATACCCAAAATGGATGGTTTGTCACAATAGGCGCCGCCCCGGCCTACGAAACCGGTTCCGGAGCGGCCGGATCAGCGACCCGCAGCAGGAGGTACTGGTGCACATAGCGCGGGTGACGCGTGAATGAGCCGACAGGGCGCAACAGCCCCGCCTCAATACCCTCCTGGACAAGCTCCAGCGGCCAGCTCTTCCGCTCCGCCGGGTCTCCCACGTGGAGCCGATTGATGAGCACATGGGTAATACCGAGATCGCGGTAGGTGGCTATCAAATCCTCAGCATCTTGCATGGGGGCGTATGGAAAGAGCAGGCTGTGGCCCGGGTCCGCCCAGATTACTGCGCGCTGGAAATAGTAGCCTCGAGGTTCGCCGTAGGTGGCAATGACCGCATCCTCTGCAAGATGCGCTGAGATATACTGGCTCGGCTGATAAACATCGAGCACGCGACTCAGGTATTGATCCCATGTCATCTGACCGTTGATAGCCGGCCAGGCCATGGCGAAGCTCAGATACAACGGCAACAGGGCGAAGAGGGCCCATAGTACCACGAGTGTCCCCGTTGCAGTGGCGACGACTCCACGGCGAACGAAAAGCCGCGACAGCGAATAGCCGGCGAGTGGAGCTAGCAGCAGCAGGGATGGCAACAGGTAGCGGGCATACTGCATCGAGTAGAACCACCACAGCCAGAGCGGCAGGAAAAGCCAGAGAGTGACGGCGACGGCCTTCGGGCGGTGCCGGCAGAGCAACAGCAGGATCAAGGGTAGATACAGCGGGCCGATCCAGTGGATGAGTAACGCCTGCTGAACCCGGCTGCGATCCACGGCGAAATCCCACGGACGGATAGTGAGCAGCACCGGGCCGATGAGCCACTTGTAGGGCTCACGGGGACCTACGAAGCGCTCGCACCACGCAGGCAGGTACCGCATCTCGATCTCGGGCGGCATCGCCCCGTAGCCGAAGGCGAGCTGGTGAGCCTCGTACATGTGCGCCTGTTCGTAGCTCCACAATTTGCCGCCGAAGACCTCGTAGGCGAACGGGTACACGGGATTGCCGGTCAGTAGGTAGCTTTTCAGATACCACGGCCCGCCGACGATGAGCGTTAACAGGGCGGCCACGGCGAGCTGGCGGATGCTCCGCTGCTCACGGATGGTCAAGAGCACTGCGGCGAACAGAATTACTCCGGCCACGGCGACCGCCTGGGTTTTGACCGTGAGGGCCCCACCGACCATCAGCGCAGCCGCCAACGCCGTCCCCGATTGTCGGTTCAGAACCCAGTCGAGGAAGAAATACAAGCCACCCAGCAGGAAAAACGAGAGGCCGAGGTCCACATACGAGACGCCGGTAAGCCAGGTGAATATGGGCGTGGTAATGACGATGAATGCCGTCCATAGAGCAGCGCTGCGGTCCTTTGAGGTGTCGAGAAAACGGTGCGCGATGAGGACAGCCCAGATGACACTGAACACGCCCATCAACCACTCGATGATGCGCGAGGTGAAATAGCCGTCAGCCAGTTCCCCGGCGGCGAAGAGCATCTGCATGGTTGACGGGAATTGGGAGTGGTGATCATACCAGAGAGGTCTGACACGGCCCTCGTGGGCATAGGTCCAGGCCTGGGCCAGGTGCTGGCTGAGACCGTCCCAGTCGCCGCCGTCAGGTGGCAGCAGCGCGTTGCCCAGAGTTGCCAGCAGCCAGATACCGAAGAACACGAGCAGAATGCGCCCACCGGTGCCGGACCAACACTTGCTCAAATACCGGCGTGCCGATTCAAATGCTCGCAGCACAAGCCGCCACTGCCGTACGCCGCAGGCGACCATTAAGAGCAGCAGCAGGGCCACCCACAGTAGCTTGAGTGCAGAAAAGAGGCCGAGCAGGAGGATGCCGTAGGCGAGCGTGACAACTCCTATGGCGAACCCGGCGAGTGCATGCGGCCATGCTTCGCGCGGTGCCAGGCGCGTCCAGCACAGCAGTTGGCTGCCGAAAAGCAGGGCGGCGGCGACTATGACTGCGGCCATCAAGAAACCCACAACCGGCTCCATACGCTTTCAGAATCCGTCAACGCGAATGCTGCTTTGCACGGCCCGGAGAATAGCACTTATCCGCCTAATGACTCAATAGGTAGAACGTGCCAGCCTATGGTGGTAGTTCCTCTGAATTGCTGCACCGCTCCCGGATAGAGAGAACGCCGGCAGTGGGGAATTAGAGCCTGCAGAGGCGTATGACGAGTGTCTCGAGTAACATGCGATCGTCCATCTCTTGGTCGCTCTGCCCCTTGAGCGCGACATCGGCTCTGAAAACCTCGACGACCGCGCGAGCCAACTGGGCGTTGGTGAATAGCCTGGCCTGCTCGGCATACTTCTGAGCGATCGGCTTCATCCCCCGGACAGCGTCAAAGATATTGTGCTCTTTGGGCAGCCGTGCTTTGATGGCATCAGGGCAATTGCCGCCCGAAAGCATGTTGACGTTTTGGGCCAGTAGGTAGTTAGCCTGCCATAACAGCCTCAAATGCCTGGCGATCATCGCCAGAATCGGGATCCCGGCGCCACGTCCGGCATGTGCGGGCAGCAGTATCGGCAACGCCTCGAGTGCCGCCGCCGCATCGCGTTTACCGATGGCGTCTGTAAGCCCGAAGATGTCCTGTTCTTGTGTGATGGAAGCTGCCTGGCGGACATCATCCACCGTTATCTCCGCGTTGCGGTCAACGTATATGGTGAGCTTCGCGATTTCATTGGCAAGGCGGTCACAATTAGCGCCGACAGTGTCGAGCAGAAGCTGCAGTGCGCCCGTGGCGAAGCGCTTGTCGTGTCTGCCCACTTCCCCCTGCACCCAGGGCGTGAGCTCGTCGCGCCATGCCACGTAGCTGGGAGTATTGCAGTCAATGACGCCTCCCGAAGCCTTGGCGAGCTTGACGAGCGGCGCGCTCAGGTTTGGGCCGCTCGCACGACCCCGCCGTTCCCGTGGTGGTGAGGCGGTGCAGATAACCGTGATGCCGTCGGCCAGGGTCTCGAGTGGAGCCACCAGGCCCTGTTGCTGCTTCTTGGGCATGTTGTCGAGGTTGCGCAGGAGAATGACGCGGGTTGACGCAAACAGCGAGCCGGAGACAAATGACGCGGTCATATCCTCGACGCCAGCGTCCCGGCCTTGCAGTTCGGTCAGCCCGAATTCGCGCTCGTCTTCCGGAAGTCGCGCTTCGACGATGGCCCCAACAGCACGCGATTTGAGGATCTCCGAATCCCCGTGCACGACGAAAAGGGGCCGGTCACCGATCTTCGGGAAAGACGGGATGTTGATGGACTTGAGGCTTGGTTCATTCATGATATATGTCGGAACTCCCGCAAGCGCTTCTGCATTGCTCTGATGCTCCTGCGGAGTCGCTGGATGTGACGAGCGGGTGTGTCAGGAGCATAGCGCGCATTGTAGAATTCGTCATTGATACGCCAAAGCCTTTGTGCCAGTGTCGGTGGCGCAGTCAGAGCAGTCATTGCCTCACTGATTACCTGGCGCGGAGTGAGCGTGTCGTCCACGATAAGCCCCGCGCGCCGCGCAAGCTGCCGGCACAGATGACGGTAATCGTTGCCCAGCTGACTGGCCGGGCTACTATGGCGCGGCCGGCGACGCAGTGGCAACAGCCGCCGAAGGTCGAAGAGACCGGACAGCGCCGCGTAGGCGATCAGCGGAACCAATAGCAGCGGCAACAGGATGCGCGACAGTTTCATTAGCGCCGTACGGCCGTGACCGTGTATGAGCAGCGAGAACCAGCTTTGCTGTTCATAGAGTTGTGCCGCCTGAATGTCAAAGGGTACCCAGCCCAGATCCGGGAAGTAGATCTCCACCCACGCGTGTGCATCACTGTGCTTGACGAGGATTTGCTCTGTAGCGGTATCGTACTCCCCGACCTGGTAGCCAGTCGCTATTCTTGCGGGAACGCCGGCGATGCGAGCGGTGACACCCAGTGCAGTGGCGAACAGATCGCATGCTCCGCGCTTGGTGACATTGATGAAGTACGCGGCGGCGTCAATATTTAGGGGCACTCGAGGGCCGTTCAGAGTATACAGGCAGTGCTGCTCCAGCATCTGACGTAGCGCAACGACGCGGTCATAGGGGTCTTCGATGCCTGCGATGGTCTCATTGACGAGGCGGCTGAGATGCGCTTCAGCCGAGACTGGAACTTGCTTGATACAAGTCTCAACAATTTCGGCGGGGTAGTCGTTACCACGTCCCCGGAGGTCACTCGCTGACGTGGGAGGCATCATGGATATGACCTCGTAGTGCCGAGCAGGTTCCTGCACGGTCCCCGTCCAGAAGGCGTGGGTGGTCCATTGAGGGTTGATACTGAGACAGCCATATTGGTCCCGCAGCAGAGGATATAGGTAGCCGGTGACGGTGTCGGCCAAAGGCGAACGTGCGACATGGCCGGACAGCGTTATCTCGATCGGCTCGGCAGCAGCAGGCAGGAAGCCGGCAAGTTTCTCGGGGAATGTGAAGACCTGTCTGTTGCGCGTCCGACCCGTTATGTCGCCATGCGGCAGTGCATACGGTATGCGGACCTCAGAGCGGAGTTCGTGGTATTCATCATCGCTTCTCGACCACCCGTGACCGAGGTAGCGGTCAAATACTTGCGTGCGCCACAGTGCCGGCTGGTCGGCCTCGACGTGGAAAGCCAGTGTCTCGGGGAGATTGATCGGGCCGGTGCCGACAAGGAAGTCCTGACCCGCGCAGGTGCGAAACCCCATGTCTGGAAGAGCGATGGGTATGTGACGCACCTGATTCGACATCCGCTCGAAGATGTTCGGCGTGTACCGGTACACCAACGACCCGCTGACCGTCGCGACAACGAGCACGCAACTGATCAGCAGAGATGCTGCCGAGACGTGCCAGCGCGCCCAGCCTGGGTGTAAGTCATCGTGCTCTGATGAAGCCGGATAAGCAGCTCTCGTGCGCAACAGCGACTCGTAACCCCATGTATAGACAAGCCCACTGATGAAGATCCAGAAGGCGATGATGACCTCGGTATTGACATTGACGGTGGCGATGAGCCCAAGTATGGCTATTGAGGTGGCTGACATGAACACGACACCGTCGCGTCCTCCCTGCATGAAACACAGCCCGCACAGCATCCACCCGCCCAGCACTGCGATCGAAGATTCCTCAAGCATCTGCAGATCAACGGGGAAGAGCAGCTCCACCCCAAAACCGAGGTCGGCCCGCAGCAGGAATATCACGAGTCCCCCGGCCATGACGAGAACCCCGAGGAAGGTGAAGCGCTTGCCGCTGGCCAGCCCGATGAATGAGACGATGGTGCCGATGACGATGAGCGTGTGGATTAGCACTGGGTAGCTGGTGGACTGCGTCGAGGTGCTCAGAGCGGCGGCGGCTCCCGTAGCCATCACTAACACGCCTGCCAGAAGCGGCCATTCGCGTGGAAAGATGGGGCGATCAGCATCCGGTATCGAACCGTCATCCTCCGTCCAGAGCAACTCCGAAACCTCGAGCGCTTTCTGCCCGAGATGTCGTCGTTTGCCTGCTGAGACGGTGTGATTAGACTCCGGCATGTACCCGATATCCTGTTCCGAATTGAGCCTGCAATGGCAGGCTGCAGTTGACGACTCTCACGCGACAGCCTAGCGATTGGAGCTGACCGACACCTGACAGATTAGCCGCATCTGTCTGCTGCAAAACGATCCAGGAGACGACCAGGTGGCGCGCCAGCAGATGCCGCGCAACGGTAATCGCTACGTCGTCGCTGCGCGGGCTGATGACGATGGCGGGACAGCGAGGGGGCATCTGTTTGATGCCTTCACTTACCACGTCCGCCCAGTTGTCGGTCCCGGTGAGCTCAACGCGGGCCAGCGCTTCGAGCAGATGACGGTACTGGCCGGGCCCGAATGCGAGAGGCACGCTATAGTCAGCGGCACCGACAGCGACCAAAGCGACCCTGCCACCCCCAAGCTCAACCTGCCTGGCGGCACTGGCGGCCAGTATCACGCCCTGCTCCAAGGTGCTGTGGATGCCCTCCCCGCCGTGAGAATTCTCCTGCAAATCAAGAATGATGACACCGTCCAGACCTTCCTCTCTGGCGACCTGAATAGTCATCAGCTCATCCATCCGCGCGGTGGTCGCCCAGTGTATGCGACGCGGCTCGTCACCCGGAACGTATTCGCGGATGCCGAGGAAATCCAGACCGTCGGCCCCGGCGATCCGACGCGGCTTGCGTCGTTCGCGACCGGCGGCATCGGCAGGCCAAAGTGAAGGTAGAAGCAGCGGAGTGGGGCAGACGACAATCTCGTCAAGTTGCTCGAAATGCCTGACGAAGGTTGAGAGCCCGAGGGTATCGTCGGCTTCCAGGGTAAGCGGACCTAGGCGGTAAATCCCGCGCAGGCTGGTTTGGAGTGTGTATGAGAGCCGAAGTTGCTCGCCGGGCGACACGGCCGGCACAGTCAGACGGACGTAGTCGGAGCCGGCCTTCTCCGGGAGACTGTCAACGACATGCACGAAGAGCCGCCTGGTGCGGCCCCGATTGCTGAGTTGAAGTGTGACAGTGCCGCTCTCGCTGGCCTGCAACATCGGTGGCGCTGAACGGCTCACGCTTAACCCCGCCAGCTTGCCACGTCCCAGCAATGCGGATACCGGCCAGAGCAAGGCCGCAGCAGCCGCCATGATGAAGAGCTGCTGAGAATGAAGTACGAAGCCAACCAGCCCTAGGAAGAACGCCGCCCAGAAGAGCGCCTGTCGCTTGTGAGTTCTCATCTCCATCACCTCCCTGGGCTACACCGGCACGGCCACGGAACGGAGTAACTCGTGGACCACCTTGGGTGCGTTGCCACCTCTCATGCGGTAGTCGGGTTTGATGGTCAGCCGATGTGACAGAGCAGCCTCGGCGACACGTTTGATGTCATCGGGCTCTACATAGTTGCGGCCGTTCAGCAGAGCCACGCCCTGGCTACACCGCATCATCGCCAGCGAGCCGCGGGGACTTGCTCCCAGTGCCACGGCCTCGTGGTCGCGGCTGCAGTTAGTAATTTCCACTATGTATCGCTGCAGGGATGCGTCCAGGTGCACCCTGCGAACCGCCTGCTGGATAGCTATGATCTGGCCGGTATTCAGCACCGGCTCGACATGCTCGATGGGATGCTCGATGACCTGCCGCTGCAGAATAGTGACTTCGTCGTCGGGAGTCGGGTAGCCGATCTGAACGCGCATCAGAAAGCGGTCAAGTTGCGCCTCGGGCAGTGGGTATGTCCCCTCGTACTCTATCGGGTTCTCAGTGGCGATGACGAAGAACGGTTGCGGGAGTTGATGGGTGGTGCCGTCGGCGGTCACCTGGAACTCCTCCATGCTCTCAAGCAGCGCCGACTGGGACTTGGGTGTGGCGCGGTTGATCTCATCGGCGAGCACGATATTGGCGAAGATCGGCCCGGGACGGAAGCTGAACTTGCCGTTGACCTTCTCATAGATAGTCGTGCCGGTGACATCGGCGGGCAGTAGGTCAGGTGTGAACTGGATGCGGCGGAAGTCACAGGCAATGGCCTTGGCGAGAGCTCTCGCCAGCATCGTCTTGCCCAAACCGGGCATGTCCTCGATGAGGATGTGGCCGCGGCACAGCAACCCGATCACGACGAGTTCAACGGCCTCACGCTTACCGACGATCACCTTCTCGATCTCAGCGATGAGGGTATTGATGTTGGCGTCGGTTTCTGTCATTGTTCACCTGCGCTTCAGAATGCCTGTTCATAGACGTTGATGAGGTCAGCCAGTTCGATTGCTCGTGGATTGCAGGCGATGTGGGCACTGGGCATCGCATCGTGAGCCATCTGTGGAATAGCCTCTCGTTGCACACCCACTTCATCCATCCTGCTTGGTGCGCCGATGGTGCGACTCAATTCCTCGACCGCCTCGACCGCAGCGACGGCGGCATCTTGCGGTTCCATTTGTGTGGTGTCGAGTCCCATGGCGGTCGCGATCGCCGAGAAGCCCTCGATATCCGCATTGACGTTGAAACGCATCCCGTACGGCAGCAGTACCGTGTTGGCTACTCCGTGCGGTACATGGAACAGAGCCGACAGCGGCAGTGCCATGGCGTGGACGATACCCAGGCGGCTTTTCGAGAAAGCCAGACCGGCTATCATCGCCCCGAGCTGCAACTGTTGCTGCGCCTCGATGTCGCCCGCATCAGCTACGACTCGTGGCAGGTGGGGCACAATCAGCGCGATGGCTTGCAGCGCCCGCCGCCGCGTCTGGGCTGTGCCTTGTTTGCTGACACACGACTCGATGGCATGCGTGAGTGCATCCATTCCGGCGGCGATGCGAACTATTTGCGGACATGTGATGAGCACATTGGGGTCTAGAAGCGCATAGCGCGCATAGAGTCCGGGATGGCTCAGGACAAGCTTGCGATCGGTCTCCGTGTAGGTGACGACGGAGAAGGGCGTGACTTCCGAAGCGGTCCCCGCGGTCGTGGGGATGAGTATCACCGGCACTGGCTGGAAAGGTATCTCCGTGGGCTCACCGGGATGATCCTGGGCCCTGGTCCAGCCGCTCACGACGGCCTCTGCTGCGATTGCCTTGGCCGCGTCCATGCTGCTGCCGCCGCCGATGCCGATGATTGCCTCGACGCTGGCTTCCCGCGCGACCGTCCCCCCCTGCTCGCATGTCACGTCGGAAGGGTCAGGCTCAACGCGGTCGAAGACGGTGACAGCGGTATCCCCCGGCGCGGCGGCGACAAAATCATTGAAAGCATCGAGGTTGCTCACGGATTCGCCACACACGAACATTACGCTTCCAGCCCCGAGCTGCGCCAGCAGTCTGTATGTTTCACCAAGCGCGCCGGGGCCGGAGATGACCTCCACGGGGTTGTCGTCCTCGGCAAAGCGCATCGTCTCGATATCTGTGGGTGCCATCATGTATCTCGCTCACTCTCTCGCATATATCTGAAGTTGCTGCTATTATAGATGAAACACTCACCTGGCGAAATAGTTCCGCGCGCTAAGAGCCACGTTCGCTCTCACGCCAGGCAGGTGACAGCCATCTTTTCCGGAATTAGGTCACACCGGGAAATAAAGGGAACAGTGGTCAGTATGGAGATAACACTGCAAGAGTTTGGGTGGTTGGCTCTGCGGCTTGGAGCTGCATTTGTGTTAGGCGGGCTGGTGGGCCTGGAGCGCGAATGGCAGCGGCGGCCGGCCGGGTTGCGGACGCATATATTGGTGGCTGTCGGATCAGCGCTTTTCACCAGCATCTCGATTGTTGCCGCTGGAGACACAGGCGATCAGGGACGGGTTGCCGCCGGTATCGTGACGGGCATCGGCTTCATCGGCGCAGGCACAATCATGCACTACGGCACCGGAGTGCGCGGCTTGACAACCGCGGCGTCGCTGTGGATCGTGGCGGCGATAGGGATGGCGTGCGCGCTCGACCAGTTGCCGGCGGCGTTACTTGCCACATTCATGTCGCTATTCGCGCTGGTATTGATGGATTGGCTCGAAGACAACGTACTGAGAAAGGTAGCAGGGCAGGAACTCACCGTAATAGCAGCCCGGGGGGTGGAGGTATTCGACAAGGTTTGCCAAGCCCTGACTGAGCGCCAGATCGAGATAATCAGTGCCCAGTACAGCGCCAGATCTTCCGGCGATACACAGAAAACGAGCATCCGAGTGCGCACAACCGACGACAATGAGCAGATGCGGGCGCTGTGTAGTGAGATTGAAGCTCTGCCCGGTGTGCGGAACGTGGATCTGATCTGAGGGAACTGAGGCGTTACAGACGAGCCGGCATTCGTCGGCATCGTGTGGTGCCCGGAAGGGAAATGACGCGACTCCGGCGAAGTTGGAAAATTGTCGAGTCCGAGCAGGGACTCAGCGGATACATGGCGAAGACACCGATATCGCCGGCGTGTTTCAGTGAGCGTCGCCATAACATGAAGGCTTTCGCCGGGAGACGGCAATGTGTACAGTCGGCTTCCACGGTAGGGATCGCGCAAGCACCAGGGAGGTGCGCCAAGTGCGCTACAGTTTAATCGCTGTCACGGTAATGGCCCTTGTGGCCGGATGTATGGGTACGAGTTATGCGGATGCAATGGATTTCTATACACCTCCGCTCGTCAGCGCTCCGTTGATGGCCGATGCCCCGAACATTGACGGCATGTTGGAGCCAAACGAGTGGGCGCAGGCCGGCACCGTCAGCAAGTTCATCATGCTCGGCGGCCGCTCGGAACCGTCCGCGCAGACCGAAATGTGGATCGGCTACGATCCGCACAATCTATACATCGCCGCCATGCTTCACGATCCCTCGCCGAACCAGATCAAGGCCGAGGTCACTCAACGCGACGGAGCAGTGTACTCCGAGGACTGCCTGGAGCTGTTTTTTGACCCGGCCAACGACGGCGAGCAGTACATCCACTTCATCATCAACCCGCTGGGCACTCGCTACGACGCGCTCAAACGCGACGAGACTGTTGACTACCGCTGGGAGGCGAAAACCGCCCGCCTCGAGTCCGGGTGGTCGGTAGAAATGTCGCTACCCTTCGAGGGCGGTATCCCACCATCATTGGCCGCCATCTGGGGCTTCGTTGCCGCACGCAATGTGCCGCACCTGGGGCAGTTGAGCGCCTCAAGCAGACTTCTCCAGAGCTTCCACGAGCCGGAAAACTTCGGCGCTATCAGGTTCGCCCGGCGACCCGCCATGATGAAGCTGGCCGCAGTAGGCGATGGTCTGCTGGGCGACAACAAGGCCGCAATAGTCGTGATCAACCCCAATGATGAACCGCTTGAGGGAAAGGTTCATGTGCGGGTGATGGCACCCGGCAAACGGGGCAACAGCTATGACCTCACAAAGGTGAAGATAAACCCGGGCAAAGGTGGCATCGTGCAGGTGCCATACACGATCAGGCAGGATGGTCTCAACACCCTGCAAGTCTCCCTGACTGACGCCACCGGCCAGGTGATAAGCCGGACCCCTCCGTATCCGGTTACTCTACCTCCGGTGGGTGCCGAGCTGGCGGATCTGGAAAGCGCTTTGAGCGCCGGTCTGCGCGTCTGGTCCATGTTGGACGATGCCGAGTACAAGGAGCGTGCGGCCCGCAAATTTGCCGTCCTTACCGCCACCTGGCAGGATCTGGCAGACCGCTACCGGGACCAGCGAAGAGGTATGAGCCGCGCCGGACTGGCCGGACTGCATGATGAGATCGCCGCACTCACATCGAAGGCGGAGCTACTCCGTTTGGAGATTGACGCCTATATGCAGACACAGGCAAGCGGCGGTGTGCGCGCTCTGTCCTTCTCCGCGCTGACCGACATAGCACCCGGAGAACAACTTCCGCACGAGGTGGAGGCGTATCTGCCCGTCGCACGCAACAGCCGAGCCGCTCTGCAAATGGTGGTTCTCCCTTTTCGGACGGATGGCGAGGCCGAGTAACTGCCGAGCCATCGAAGCTCATATCTGCTGACGGCGATGTGATAGACCGGGCGCACCTCGAACTCTTCGAGATCCGTCCCGTGGTAGTGGCCGCCGCCTCGCCGGACGAGCCCCCCAAAGCAGATAGCGGCTCAGCCATATCCGAGAGTCCGTCCTCGCCGCCCTCTGCCGAAGCACAGGCAGATTCCCCTGATGAAGCCGGTAAGCTCGCAAGCCCGCGCAAGTCCGTCCGCGATATGTTGGTTCCCCTTGGTACAGACGGCCTGCTCCTCGATGGCGAGCGCCCCGGCCTCCTCTGGCTGCGTATCACGGTCCCGGCGGACACACCTCCCGGGACCTATCACGGACGTGTCGGCTTCGAGACTGAGGCCGGCAGGACAAGCGCTCGCCCGCTGACTGTACGCGTTTTTGATGTCAGTATCGCGGACCCGGCAGATTACGCCCTCGGCTTCGATGTGTGGCAGTTGTGGTCCGATCTGGAGCACTACTACGGTGTGGCCGCCTTCTCTGAGGATTGGTGGGAACTGGTCGGGACGTACCTGGAGCATCTGGCGGGGATGGGAGCACGGGTTGCCCAGGTGGGCCGCGCTTACTTCGACTGGAAGCGAAGCGCGCCCGGACAGTGGCAGTTCGATTTCTCCCGCTTCGATCGCTACATGAGTTTGTGTGAGAAGGTGGGTATCAACAAGGGCATTGCCTACGTGGCGATGCTCAATACTGCGGCCCCGACAAAGGTGTACTACCACGATCCTGACGGCGAGTTCCATGCCATTGAGAGCGAGCCCGGCCAGGATATCTATGATGAGGCATGGACGGCCTTTGCCGACGCTCTCTTCAGACACTGCCGAACGAGGGATTGGTTCCACAACCTGCGTGTTTGGGTCGCGGACCGTCCTCAGACCGACGAAGAACTCGCGACCTTCAAGCGTGCAGTGGACTTGCTCTGGGCGGTGAACCCTGATTACCAGGTCGTCGCAACCATAGACACGGCCGCTGCGGCCTCCTGGCTCCCCGAACATGCCGACCGCTTCGTGCTGTTTGGCGACCAGATGCCCGGTCAATTCGGCCTCTTGGTTGCCAGTGACCGGGAAGCCACAGCGACAACCGCAATCTGCCGCACGTCCGCGCCGCATCTCGCCATCGGTCGCGACGCGAGGGATCCGTATGCTGTCGGGCCGCGCGCACTCTGGGGGTTTCTCGACGCGGTGGTGGCGAGCACATACCTCAATTGGCCGGAAGGTTTTGATGTGGATGCACCGGAGGTGCCTGACGGCTTCAGCGGTCTGGTCTATCCGAGTCCGACCGGGCCATTGATGTCGCTGCGGGCCGAGAGGTTCGCGATGGGGATGGCGGATGCCGAATTGTGGGCAATGGCGGGGGCGGAGAAGACGTGGGCATGGTGGTTGGGATGCGGAGGCGAAGAGACAGCTGCTGACCTTAGCAACTGTGTCGCGGAGGTCAGAGAGAAGGCTCTGCAAGCGGTCTCACGCCACCAGGACGCCGACTAACAGATCTGCGCACGCCCTGTGCATAAGTTAGCCCACTTGTCGAGAACTGACTGACTTGCGTTGTGGATAACTCCGACATGTAGGATGTCCGCTCCCAGTTGACTTCAGCCAGCGTGTCTTCTTCGTAGCGTTCCGAGTTCTCCACATTGGGATACGAGTTATCAACGGTCCTTGCAGGGGGAAGTGAAGTAATTGTGCAAAACCCAAACGGGGGAATTGACAACCGATTATGAGTTTGTTCGATGATGAACAGAAGAGAGCAGGCGCGGGAGCAGAGCAGCGGGAGATGATCGAGGGTGCCGCCGCCAAGATCGTCTTCCACAACCCCCAGAGCGGCTACACCGTTGTCGGTCTGCAGATGGGCGAGAAACAGGTGACCGCCGTTGGTAGCACTCTCGGTCTCGCGGTGGGGGAGAACGTGCGCCTGCACGGCCGCTGGGTCAACGATCGGCGTTACGGACGGCAGTTCCAGTTCGAGCACTATGAGATGGTGCGGCCGACAACACGTGAGGCCATCATCGCCTACCTCGGGTCGGGCTTGGTAACCGGCATTGGCAAGACCATGGCGAAACGCCTCGTTGACAAATTCGGCGACCAAACCCTGGAAATCCTCGACAAGCACCCGGAGAGACTCACCCAGGTCGAGGGCATCGGTCACAAACGTGCCGCGGCCCTCTGTGACGCATGGCGTGCCAGCGAGCACGCCCACCGCGTCATGGTATTTCTCCAGCAGCACGGACTGGGTCCCACTCTCGCCGCACGCATCTACGAGCGCTACGCCTCCAACTCGATGACCGTGCTCGAGCAGGAGCCGTACCGCCTGGCGGATGACGTCTCCGGCATCGGTTTCCAGACGGCCGATAAAATCGCCCGCCAGGTGGGGATCAGTTCCGACGACCCGGCGCGCATCAATGCCGGCCTCAAGCACGTGCTGAAGAGCGCCGCAGATGAGGGGCATTTCTATCTGACTGCGAGCGTGCTGCTCGCTGAGGCGGAGCGCCTCCTCACGGTGGAGGAAGAACTCATCGAGTTGGAGTTGGACCGGGCAATGCGAGAGGGGGAGTTGGCCGCCGAGTTCTACGGGGATGGTTACGTCTATTGCTTGCCCCACATGCTGGCGGCGGAGAAGCGCCTCGCCGCGATGCTCCTGCGCATTCACGCTTCCGCCACCGCTGCTGGGCCCTCTGGGCATTATCTGCAACGCTGGCAGCAACAGCGGGTCACCATGGGGGCCACTGAGCTTTCCGGTGAGCAGATAGCGGCAGTGCGGACAGCCTTGTGGGGGCCGGTGTCGGTCATTACGGGTGGCCCCGGGACGGGCAAGACCACCGTCACACGGGCGATATGCGATGCGTGTGACGCACTTGGATGGCGTGTGGGGCTGTGTTCTCCGACGGGCCGCGCGGCCAAGCGTCTCTCACAGCTTGCCGGCAAGCCCGCCTCCACCATTCATCGTCTGCTGGCTTACGATCCCCGCACACACGCGTTTTCTCACAATGAGACCGACCCGCTGCAGGTGGACCTGCTGATCGTTGACGAGGCAAGCATGGTTGACGTGCTGCTGGCCGCCGAACTGGTGGCGGCGATCAAGCCGGGTGCTAAAATCGTCTTCATCGGCGATGCCGACCAGTTGCCCAGCGTCGGGCCGGGGGCATTCTTCAAGGACATCGTCGGCTCGGAAGTCTTCCCCGTCGAGCGGCTTGAGAAGGTATTCCGCCAGCAGGAAGGCGGAGATATCGTCTATAACGCTCATCTCATTCGGCAGGGAAAGATCCCACAACTCACTCCCGGGCGCGACTGGGATGGCCAGGACACAGTTCTAATGGAGCGGACGCATCCGCCGGAAGTTGCCCAGGCCGTAGTGCGCGTGGTCACCTCCGGACTGCGCCGTCTGGACTTCCGGCCCGATGATATCCAGGTGCTTAGCCCCATGCACCGGGGACCGGCGGGAGTCACCGAACTCAATCGCGGACTCCAGGAGAAGCTCAATCCGCCGCGTCCCGGGCAGTTGTACATCCAGCGCGGGGATGGCGTTTTCCGTCACGGCGACAGACTGCTGCAGAACGTCAATAACTACGACAAGCAAGTCTATAACGGCGACATCGGCAAGCTCGTCGAGATAGACCCGCAGAACACGTGCTTTGTCGTCGAGTTCGATGAGGGGCGCGTGCACTATGAGTACAACGAGGCCGACCAGCTTCAGCTTGCCTATGCGCTGACCGTCCACAAGTCCCAGGGCAGCGAATACCCCGCCGTGGTCCTGGTGATGCACAGCACCCACTACATCATGCTCCGACGCAACCTGCTCTATACTGCACTCACCCGCGCTGAGAGAATGGCTGTCGTCGTCGGCGACAAGAAGGGCCTCGCAACCGCAGTCAAACGCGCCGATGAGATGAAGCGCAACACCCTCCTCCGCCAGCGCCTCACCGGTGAGTTGCCAAATCTCTGAATAGCCTCATTGACTGACATTACATCCCCATGTACAATAGGCATGGTATTGTTTTATTGAGACTGGAGGAAGCACAGTGAACGAGTTGAGAGAAGCAGTCGAAGCTGCGAAGGACTCTCTGGCCCGGGGAAAAGTAGTCAGCGAGCAAGCGCTGGTCTTCGCCGTGATAGTGCCACTCCTCAAGGCCCTGGGGTGGGATTCGCAGAATATCGAGGAGATGTGGCCCGAGTACTCGGCAGGTTCAGGACGCGTTGACTGGGCGCTGTGCGACAAGGGTGAGCCGCGCCTGTTTCTCGAAGTGAAGGCGCCTGACCAGAATCTTTCCTCTCATGAAGAGCAACTGCTTCAATACTCGTTTGCACAAGGCGTTCCTCTATCCGTGCTCACAAATGGGACAGAGTGGTGGTTCTATCTGCCGCTGGAAGAGGGGGCGTGGGATACCAGGAAATTCGCGACACTGGACGTTGCGGATCAGGACACAGATCGCGTCTGCAAGCTTTTTTCACAGTTCCTGCAGAAGGAAGCGGTTTGTAGCGGAACCGCAAGAAAGACGGCGAAGGACCTGTACGATAAGGGCAAAGAAGAAGAGAGGATCAGGCGGGAACTGCCTGGGATAATTCGAAACCTCCTCGTGCGCCCTGCGGAATCCATTGTGGAGGTCTTCCAAACTGAGGCCCAGGCCGAGTTGGGCGTATTGGCGCCCGCTGCTCTTGTTCGCGAAGCGTTGCAGACAAGGCAGCCCCCCGGTCCTCGTGCCCACGACACTGATGCGCAGACCAGAACGACTCGTGGCGGCAATATTGACATTCCGCCATCTCACTCACGGCCGACGTGTTTGGTCATCGGGGAACAGGAAATTCAGATAAAGTACTGGTACGAGTTGCTTGTCGAGTTGGCGAACTGGCTTGCGCGACAGGGCCGTGAACTGCCGGTTGGCGTCAATATGTCGAGCAAGCCTCTGATTACCCGATCAGCTGATGACTTGCATTTGCCGAAAGAACTCAAAGCCGGCGCTTTTATCGAGACGCACGGTACCGTATCGCAGAAATACAAACGGGCCTGGTGGTTACTTGAGCAGGTCGGGCTGCCGCGCGATACGTTTATGGTGCGGTGGGAAGAGCGGTAGAGGGAGGCGTGGCCGAACAGACATCGGCAGACCCCACCAAACGCAAATCGCCAGGCAGCTTCCCTGGCGATTGTGCTTGGCAAAATGGCTCACAGGAGATGGCGTGCTCAGCGCATCTTCTCGCTGGCGCGGTCAACCTTCATCTCTTTGCGGTGCTCCTTCATGTACAGGTATTGCGCGGTGTCCTTGACCGGCTTGCCCAGCTTGCGCCCAAGCTCCACTGCTTTGCTCTGGGCGAAAAAGTCTAATGCCGACATGTCGCCGGCGAGCTTCCACGTATCATACGCGAGCTGGATGTTGCCGGCTTGCTCCGCAAGGTGCCCCTTAACATGCAAGCCCAGCGAACTGTTCGGCTTGGCATTCAGATACTCGTTGATGGCATCCAGAGCGGCCTCGTAATCCCCCTGCTCGGCCAGGTACCACGGCCGCACATACCGCTCCCGAATCGTCAGCGTTGCGCCCTTCGCCGTTTCATCCTGGGGGTCACGCTTCAGGCAGTAATCATATGCGTCGAGTGCTTTGGGGATATCGGGCATTCGCTCATAGGCATGGCCCACGAGGCGGTCAACATATTCAGGATGCGGATAGCGCATTGCGGCCCGGAACCACTTCGTAGCCTCCTCGAAGTCCTCGACCTTATCGAAGTACGTCCACGCCAATTCCATATACAGGTCGTAACGGTCGGGGTTCCAGGAGATGCCTTCCTTCAACGAGTCAACACCCATCTGCAGGTACTTCTGCTGCAACTCCGGGTCGTCGGTCTCGACATACAGATTGTAGGCCAGATGCCAGGCGGTGACGCGCCACGGCTCGAGCCAGTGCGGGTCGAGCAGCGTAACGAGCCTCATCAGCCATAGAGCCTTGACCTCCAGCGCCTCGCCCTTCGACCAATACTCATGTGTCTTCATCCACAGCATGGTGGCGGCAACTTCGCGAAAGCCTCCGAGCGCCGCGCCGACAATCACGCCGGTCACTCCCGTAACGGCTAACTCTGTGTCACCTGAACTCCCACGCGCCACGATCTGAAACCATGGCGTCGGCTGTTGCAGCCCTAGCACCAACCGGTCATATTCTACGGCTCTGTCAAGCGGCTGAATGGCGACGAGCAAGACTATAATCGCCAGCCAGCCGACAACCTTGTAGGTCTTCATACTTGGCAACTCCCCAGTCGTGTGGGTAGTGCTACACCTCGCGCTCATTGAACACGAGGTAGCCGATAAGCAAGACGACGATCAGGTACGCCACGCCCTGTCCCATGGCCTTGAACAACATGCTCCACGGCGTGTAGGTGCCGCTGAGTATCGCCTCGCGAATATCGAATATCTCGAAATGAGGCAGGATCTTATACGCGGCGCCGAGTACAATCTGCGCAAACTTCGAGGCGCCCCGGTCGGGGTCTGAAAGCTGCTGGAAGAAGTCGCTCATCTGGCCGACGAAGTAGATGAAGAAAGTGAAGATAACCGACATAATCCAGGTGAATATCGTGGCTGCGACGACGGCGATCCCCAGCACCAGGAAGGCCTCAAAGAAGCTCAATACAACGGCCTTAGCGATATTCGAGTACATGGACTGCAGGATCAGGGCGTCCTCGGGTTTCGCGGCCTGGAAGGCAGGCGCTTTGAGCGCGAAGACGATATAGAAAGCCACGCCCATCAGCAGCATGTTGAATAGCACCGTCGCGGCGCCACCGATAAATTTACCAAAGAGGAACTGTGCGCGGCTGACGGGCTTGGCCAGGATCGTGTGGATGGTGCGGCGCTCGATCTCGTCAGGAACGAGTCGGGTGCCGAGAAACACGGCAATGAGCATCCCGAAGAAGCGGATAGCGCCGAGGCCGGTATCCACCATCATCTTCAGCTCCGCTCCGGGCTGCAGGTAAGCAAAGACCCAGGAAGAGCCGATGATGAGAATGGCAAAGACCAAAATCCCGTTCAGGAACCGTCGGCGCCAGGCCTCGTGAAAGGTCGCTCTGGCTACTCGGAGCACTGGACGCATTATTCGTTGCCTCCCACGGCATCTATGAATACCTCTTCAAGTGTACGCTGATGTGCGCCGAGATCCTCGATCGTGGCGCCGGCTGCCGCTGCCTGCTGGGCCACATCAAGGGCCGCAGACTGATCGCCGAAGAATGCAGTCAAGCGCCCACCTTCAGCGATTTCCGTCGCGATCTCAGCCGCCTGCAGTTGCTGTATCAACTCCTCCGAAACATTCGAGAGCAACAACCGGTATTCGTCTTGGATGCGCAGGAGCTCGTCAACTCGACCTGTCTCGCACACCTCGCCCTGGTTCAGAATAATCACCCGATCGCACAGTGGCTCCATATCCTTGAGCAAGTGACTGCACAAAAACACCGTCTTGCCCTCGTCACGCAGGTTCAGGATCAGCCGGTGCATTTCCATTGCGCCGATCGGGTCCAGGCCGGAGGTGAGTTCATCGAGGAAGAGCAGGTCAGGATCATTGATCATGGATTGCGCGGCACCGATACGCTGCCTCATCCCTCGGGAGTAGTCGCGCACCCGGATGAAGCGCCGGTCCCACATCCCCACCAGATGCAGCAACTCCTCGATCCGGGAGGACAGTTGACTGCCACCCATGCCGAACAGCCCGCCGTAGAACCTCAGCAACTCGATGCCATTGAGGTGTTCGTAGAAGTAGGGGCCCTCAGGTAGGAACCCGACACGCTCTTTGTAGGCGTTACTGCCTAGTGGGTAGCCGAACACCTCACCTGTTCCCGAGGTCGGCATGATTAGACCCAGCAGCAGCTTCAATGTAGTGGTCTTGCCGGACCCGTTGGGCCCCAGCAAGCCAAAGACCTGTCCCTCCTCAACCTCGAAAGACAGGTCAATCAGCCCTACTGGTCGCCCCGTTGCGTCATGAGAATAGACCTTCGCAAGTTTTTCAGTCTTGATGGCCAGACCTATGGTACAACACCTCCTCTGGGCCTCGACACAGTCGCCGGCCCATCTGATGACATGCCTTAGCGTGACAATTCTAACAGGTATAACGCACACATTGTCTGCCGGAGTTCCCGGCCCGCTATTATAGCAGAAAAAGGTTTCGTGTGCTACCAGTGCGCGACAGGGGCTGCAGGCACCGCGCCGCGCTTGCCCGTCCCAAGTTTACGTTTCCCTATGGTATGAAGAACCGCATGTGTGGTAACATAGGCCCTGTTGTCACCAGGAGACAAGCATGAAACAGCTAACACTTATCGCAATTCTCTGGCTGATGGTACTTGCCACCCTTAGTACTGCCTTGGCAGTGCCCGAGATTCTCTGGGATTTTGAGAGCGGTGACGGTGAGTGGAAAACGAGTGATGTTGACGCCGGCAATATCTCTGTGGGCATCGCAGGCGGCGGTGCAGGTAACAGCGGGCATGCTCTCGCAATCGCCGGCAAGGTCCCCAAATCATTCGGCGCAAAGTGTCGCCCATGGCACAACTGGCGCGGCCTCACAACTCTGCAGTTCGACATCAAGGTCCCGCAGGATGCGCCTCGCGAACTCGACCTCTACGTATATGTCAAGGACAGGCAATACCTCTGGTTCCAGACTGCGCCGCTCCATGACATGAAGACTGGCAAGCAGTTGCGCCAGTTCACCCCCGGCAAGTGGGCCACCTTCACCCTCGATATCTCCGAGGATTCCACGGTCTGGGAACCGGGCGGCCACGAACGCTCCTGGGACCGGGTGCTATACTATCCCCGCGAGTTCGGCTTTCGCTTCTTTTCCGCCAAGCAATGGTCCGGCGTCGTGCTGCTCGACAATATCCGGCTGTCCGGCGATGAGCCGCCCGTCGGCCCGATGAAGAACGGCAAACCCGGCCCCGGCCAGGGTACGCTGGACGCACGCGCCAATACCGACCGCCTCAAAGTGTACCAGAAATTCGAGATCACTTTCGATATGGACCGCGACTATGAGAACCCCTTCGATCCGTCGGTGGTTGATGTGGCGGGCCATTTCCTTTTGCCTGACGGCACGCGCCGGGAAGTGCCCGGCTTCTACTATCAGGATTACCGCCGGACGCGGACGGAGGAGGGGTGGGAGAAGCTGATCCCCGTCGGCGCTCCCTGCTGGAAGGTCCGCTTCGCACCCGGCCAGGCGGGGGCCTACAAGTGCTTCGTTCAGCTCAGCGATGCTCTCGGCCAGTACCGCAGCCAGGAGTTGACCTTCACTGCCCTCGCCGATCACAAGCAGCCCGGCATGGTTCGCATCTCAAAGCAGGACCCACGCTATTTCGAGTTCGAGAACGGTGACTTCTTCTTCCCCACTGGCATAAACATGCGCGACGGCGGCGACCACGCCCAGAAACAAAATGGCACCTACGACTTCGACTACTACTTCGACCGCTTCCAGGAAGAGAAGCTGAACTTTGTCCGCACGTGGATGTGTGGCTGGTGGGTGGGCATCGAGTGGTCCGATGAGTACCACTCGCGCTATGATGACGTCGGCCGCTACTGCTTATACAACGGCTGGCGCTTCGACTACATGCTCGATTTGGCTGCAGAGCGCGGCATCTACCTCGAGATCACCCTGAACAGTCACGGCCAATTCCGCCGCGATAAGTTCGACGCCGAATGGGGGTACAACCCCTATTCGGTCAAAAACGGCGGCTTCGTCGCGAGTCCGGCCATGTTCTTCCGCTCCACAAAGGCCAAAGAGATGATCGAACAGCGCAACCGCTACACCGTCGCACGCTGGGGATACAGCCCGAACATCATGTCATGGGATCTCGTCAATGAAGTGGACCTCTCGGAGGGCTACAACAAGCCGGAGGTTGCAGCGTGGCATGCGGAGATGGCCCGCTACATCAAATCCGTGGACATCAACGACCACCTCATTACCTCCCACATCTGTCTGTACTGGGGCTACGGCACGGAGCTTTGGGACTTGCCGGAGATCCAGTACGTCCAGGCTGACGCCTACTGGAAGCGGGAGAGCGAAGAGGGGATGAACGAGTGCTGGCAGGCCCGCCGGCACTACAACAAGCCCTTCCTGTTCATCGAGTATGGCCCTCAGACTGCATCTCTGCCGATACCGGAGAACAACTGGCAGCGTGACTTCCGGGTCGGCATGTGGGTATCGAACCTGATCCCATCCGCGGCGCCGGGACAGTTCTGGTATCACCGCGAGTGGCAGCAGTATGGCCTCTACGAGTACCAGAAGGGCCTGCTGGCTTATAACGATGGGGAGGACCGCCGCGGGATGCGCCTGCAGACCGTATCCGCAAAGGCGACCTCCGCGGGGCCCAACGAGATCACCGTCCAGGCCATGAGTAACGGAGAGTACGCCTACTTCTACGCCTACGATTTTGCCAACATGCTCCAGCCATCGCCGGAAGCCGTACCCGCCGCACGCCAGATAGACGCTGCCGAAGTGATGATCGGGGGCTTCAAGCCGGGACGCTACCTCGTGGAATACCGAGACACACTGACAGGTGAGATCATCACTGCCAACGAAGTAACGGTATCAGGGGCTGCCTTGAAGGTTGCCCTGCCGCATTTCGCTCAGGACATTGCTGCAAAGATCAAACCAATGTAAGAGTCGTTATCTCGAAAGGAGCAAGGCACAAACCAATGATCGACACAAAGGAATTCAAGCAGGTAGCCAAGGCCATGGGTGCAGACCTCGTCGGTATCGGGACACCGGACCGCTGGGAGGGAGCCCCGATCCAGATGGATCCACGCCAGATCATGCCCGAGGCCAAATCCGTCATCGCGTTTGGTTTCCGCATCATGCGCGGGAGTCTGCGCGGCGTCGAAGAGGGCACATTCTTCAGCAACTACTCATCAATGGGTTACGGTGGCCTCAACTGGCTGTACATCCCTCACACCATGATCAACATCGCCAAGTACATCGAGGACTACGGCTATGAGGCGATTCCTCTGGGGCACCTGAGCCCCTGGCGTGGCATAGACAACGAAGGCGGGCTGCGTGAGCACTACAGCCGTCCGGTGGAGCCCGGCAAGCCCGCCCCTGACGTGATGGTTCATCACCGCGTCGCCGCGTTTCTGTGCGGGCTGGGCGAAATCGGATACTCGAAGGTCTTCTTGACTCCCCAGTTCGGACCCCGGCAGCGCCTCGGCGTCATGCTTACTGAGGCCGAGTTCGAGCCCGACCCCATCTACGACGGCCCGCAGTTGTGCGACCGCTGTATGAAATGTGTCGCCGAATGTCCCGGCGACGCCATTAGTCCTGATAAGACCGTCAAGGTTACTATCGCCGGCCACGAACTTGAGTGGAATGACCTTGACTGTACGCGCTGCGGTGTCTATTTCCGTGGTGGTGTCTATACTGAGGACGGGGAGACCGGGGAGTACCTGAGTGCCGAAGGCCGCGATGATGTCAAGCCCGGTCCCATCTCGCCCTTCTATCGCAAGCCGAACACTATCTACGAACACGGCCAGGCGATATGTGGTGCCAAGGGCTGCATTCGCGCCTGCATGATCCATCTCGAGGAGCGCGGCGTTATCGCGAACAAGTTCCAGACGCCGTTCCGGCGCAAGAAGCTCTGGACGGTGGACTGGACAGATGAATCTGAGGCGCAGATGCCGGCGGGGCAATAGCATCGGCCCACACGCCGGCATGACCGTGCTTATAATGACATGATTCCCCAGGAGTTTTTGCCATGCAATTTGCTGTCGGCTACCAGCTTCCCGATGCCGAGGAGGAGTCTCTGGTAGAGGTCATCGCCGACTACCGGGAGGCAGTCGCTGAAATCTATTTCCCGTGGGCTGATATGCCTTCCGGGCGGGCGGCTCTGGCAACCCGGCGCGGCTATACCGACTGGACTGCCCAGCACCAACTCCTCCATGACCTGGCGGTTCTTCGCGAAATGGGGCTTCGCCTCGACTTGCTCTTCAACGCCAACTGCTACGGCGGCCGCGCGATCAGCCGCTGGCTTGAGAACCAGGTCTGCTCGGCGCTCGATTGCCTTGGCGAAGCCGTCGGTGGCGTTGACATCGTCACCACAACTTCGCCCTTCATCGCCCATGTCGTCAAACAGCACCACCCTCAGGTCGAGACACGCGCCTCCGTCAATATGCGCATCGGCACCGTCAAAGGCATGCAGTATTTGGCCGACCTCTTTGACAGCTATCATGTCCAGCGCGACAACCAGCGGAATCTGGAATATCTGGCTGACTTGAAGTCATGGGCCGACGAGAACGCCAAGCGCCTTGTGCTGCTGGCGAACAGTGGTTGTCTCGCCTTCTGCTCCGGCCAGACGTTCCATGACAACATGGTGGCACACGAGGCGGAAATAGACGAGACGGTGAATGTAACCACATGGGAAGCGCATACCTGCCGGCGGTTCCTCGAAGATCGCGCAAACTGGGTTGCTATACTCCAGAGCACCTGGATCCGCCCTGAAGATATCCACCGCTACGAGGGTTTGTGCAGTGTGGCGAAATTGGCCACGAGAATGCACGCCCGACCGCGCCTGGTCATTGACGCCTACGCGCGT
>Ga0180432_10002569_pt1 | contig 27080 bp, 18 predicted proteins | sample SS_ome_10_FD_132414 | JGI IMG/M metagenome (GOLD analysis project Ga0180432, IMG submission 132414) | Hypersaline lake sediment archaeal communities from the Salton Sea, California, USA - SS_1_MS_2 metaG | ecosystem: Environmental > Aquatic > Non-marine Saline and Alkaline > Hypersaline >... | reverse complement strand
TGTAGGGAACGCCCTCTGTGGCGTTCCGAAACCCGGAAAACACGCTCGTTGCTGCTTCCCGGAACGCCACAGAGGGCGTTCCCTACAGACTGAACGTGTCAAACGCCCAAAAGTCACAGCCTCGCTGGTCGCGGCTTTGTAACACTCTGGTATTAGTCTACCGAACACCCCTCGTAATATTGCTGTATCACCGCGGCGCCGATTTTCGCGAACGCCCCGATACGTTCGTCCGCCGACGCGTAATTCGGATTTGGGTTCCCGCGGCCGTCGACAAACCCGCACTCGCCGTGCAGGGTCAGGAACTGGTGCCCCGCCACAAGGCAGGCGCCTTCCCAGAAGATCGCGCGGATATCGTCGGGTACCTCGCCGTCCTTGCAGAACGGGTCGAGCGGGACCAGGCTGAGCGAGTTGTGTTCCGTGCCCGCCGTGATGGCCAGTCCGGCGGCCCGCATCTTCCGGACGTAGTCGCACAGCACGCCGACCGTGTTGCGTGGCGGTATCCACTCCACGGCGTGCATGTTCCACTCCTTGACGGAGTCGATCAACGCATCCGGCGACCGTTCGAACTGAGAAATTGGCGATGCGCCGTCGGCAACCACCGCGTAGGCCGGAATACACCCGAGTTCGAGGATCAGTCGGTACGCGTCCTCGAAGCTGATGGACGTTTCTTCGACGAACGCCGGTTGGCCCGACTTCATCAGGTGCGAACGGATTTCGTTCTGGATCGCGACGGAGTCTTCGGGGTTTTTCAGTTTCGTCTCGGCCCCGATAATCGAACTGAGCCGTTCGAGCCGCTTTTCCGGCTCGACCTTTTTGAACAACGCCTCCTGAAAGGCCTGCGAAAGGTGCCGCTCCTGCAAATAGACGGCGTCCGGGTCGCTGCCGTGGCGGGCAACGATCATTTCGACGACCGCCTCTTCATCGACACCCGTCGCCAGACCGCGCTCGGTGAAGATTTGTTCCATCCGCTCGATCATCTTTGCCATGCGGACTGAATCGTTCCGGCGGATGACGCCGGTCAGCCGGGCCGCCTCGGGGGTCATTTCGTCGAAACGCGTGATCCCCTTGCCGCAGATGTAGATCTTGCCGGGATTGCCCGGGTCGTTCAGCTTGATCCCCGCGTCGCGCAGCGCGTTGTCCATGCAGATGATCTCCAGGCCGAACAGCGGAAAGATGCCCTTGCGGCGGGCAGACGCAACGAAATCGCCGTAAACCTCGAAGTCGTAGTAGTTGCTGACGCCGAGCACGCCGATTTGCTGCTCCGCCGCAAGGTTGACCGCCTCCTGCGTGCTCTGGAAGGCGGAGAAGTTCGGCGGCAAATGAATGTGGGCGTTGACTCGCGGCGGCGATTGCGGGCCGTAGCCCTGCCGGGCCAACGAACGCATCCCGTCCGGCGTTCCGAGCCTCCGCAGTGCGTCGAGCGCTTCAGCGACTTGTCGGCCCATTTCTGCTACCAACCCCCGATCCCCGCTTTTTCGCGACCACCGGTCGCGGCTTTATATGCTTACTTTCCACCCAACCCCCAACCCCTAACCCCTAGCCCCCAACCGTCGCCCGAATGATCTTCCGCGGCGGCAGGTGCAGGCCCATGCAGAGCGCATCCTCGGCCGACTCCTTGATCGCCTCGCTGATTGTCGGGTGTGCCCATACCGTTTCCGCAACGTCGTGCATCGATACCTTCTGGTGCAAGAGCGCCGTCGCCGCCGCGATGCACTCCGTGGCATTCTGACCGATCATGTGAGCGCCGATCAACTGGCCTGTCTCACGATGGCGAATCATCTTGACAAAACCGTCCGGGTGGCGCGCGGCCATGGCCTTGCCGAGGTGCCCGATCGGAAACCGCCCGATCGCGATCGGCAGCCCTTGTTCCTTTGCCTCCTGTTCGCTCAGCCCCACCGCAGCCACTTCGGGAAAGGTGTAAACGGCCGACGGTATCGGCGAGTCAAACGCCTTCGGGTGCCCGAGAGCATTCTCAACGGCAGCCACGCCGTGTGCCGACGCGGCATGGGCCAACATGCACCGGCCGTTCGCGTCGCCGATGCAATAGTGTCCCGGCACGTTCGTCTCCATCTGGTCGTTCACCGGAACGAACCCGTGGCTGTCTGTTTGAATTCCGGCGTTGTTCAGCCCCAACTCATTCGTGTTCGGACGCCGGCCGGTCGCGACCAGCACGCGATCGAACTGGAGCGATTCGCCGCCCCGCAGCCGCGTCTTGACGGCTCCGCTGCCGGAAGCAACGTCAACCTCCTCGACTTTCGTGTCGAGGTAGCACGTGATCCCGCGTTTCTTGAAGATCGCCATCAGCGCCTTGCCGAGATCGTGATCGAGCGTCGGCAACAGGTTCGGCAGCATCTCGACGACGGTCACGTCGACGCCGAAGGCCTGCATCATGCACGCGAACTCGCAGCCGATCACGCCCCCGCCGACAATCAGGAGCTTTTTCGGCAGGGTCGCCCAGTGAACCGCTTCGTCCGACGTGCAGACGGCCGGATCGTCCGGCCAGTCTGGAATCCGCATCGGGACGGACCCCGTCGCGACGATCACTTTGTCCGCGGTTACTGCCTGCGGCGTTCCGTCCTCCGGCGTCACCACGATGCGCCCGGCGGAATCGAAAGTGCCGCAGCCCTGCAAATGCGTGACGCAGCGTCCCTTGAACAAGCCGGCAATGCCGCCGCGAAGCTGGCGAAGGACCCTGTTCTTGTGTGTGGTGATTTTCTTCCAGTCGAAACCGATTTTGCCGTCGACGGTAACGCCCCACGTGCCGGCGTGCTGCACGTTGTGGAGCATTTCCGCGGACGACAACAGTGCCTTCGACGGGATGCAGCCGTAGTTCAAACACGTGCCGCCGAGGTGGTGTTTTTCGACGACGGCCGTCCGCGCGCCCATTTGTGCCGCTTTCAACGCGGCGATGTATCCGCCGGGGCCGGTTCCGATGACGAAGATGTCGAAGTGGTTATTAGTCATTGGTGCTCAACTCAACTCTTCGCTTGGATTCTCCAGAATCTCTTTCAGCCGCCCGAGGAACTTCGCGGCAAGCAGGCCATCGACGATACGGTGGTCGGCGCTGAGCGTCATCGTCATCACACGGCCGGGACGCACCGTGCCGTCATCGACGACCGCCGCTTCGCGCACGGCGCCTATCGCAAGGATGCCCGACTCGGGCGGGTTGATGATCGCACCGAATTCCTCGATGCCGAGCATGCCGAGGTTGGTGATGGTGAAGTTGCCCTGCCCAATGTTCTCCAGTTTGCCGTTGCGGCCGTTTTCGACGACTCGCTTCGTCTCGGTCGCAAGCTGAGCGAGCGTCAGCGTGTCGACGTTCCGCACCACGGGTACGACCAGCCCGTCCTCCACACCGATGGCGATGCCGATGTTTGCGTGCGGGAATTCGACAATCTCGTCACCGTCGATCTGGCTGCGCACGCCGGGGCATTCCGCCATCGCCCGGCCGACGGCCAGCACCACACAGTCGTTTACCGTGCAGTTCGTCTGCGGCTTCTGTTCGCGATAGTAAGCAAACAGCGGCCCGGCATCGATGGTCATGCGGATGTAGAAGTGCGGTATGCTCTGTTTCGATCTCTGCAGGTTCAACCCAATTGCGCGGCGCATCTTCGACATGGGGCGGCGAATCGCTTCGCCGTCGGCCGAGGCGGCCACTGCGGCCTTTGCCCCCTCGACGTCGGTCGAAAGGAGCCGCCCGCCGGGACCGCTGCCCGGGCCGATCGACGCGAGGTCCAATCCGCGCCGGGCCGCGATTTTTCGCGCCGCAGGCGAGGCCTTGATCCGGCCTTCGGCGGTGACCGGTGAGGGACCGCTGACAACGCGCGCTTCCTCCGCAACGGCCACGGCGCCGGCGGACGAGCCGGCACCGGCGCCCGCCGACGGGGCCGCCGCAACCGCCGCCGCTGTCCCCCTCTTCGCCAGATACGCATCGACGTCGCTATTGTTGTCCGCAAGGAAAGCAATCGGCTCCTTGACGGAAACTATTTCGCCTTCGGGGGCCACGATGCGGGCCAAACGCCCGGCTTCCGGCGATTCATAGTCGATCGTGGCCTTGTCGGTTTCGATCTCGCAAATGACCTGACCAACCTCGATCCGGTCGCCTTCGGTCACCTTCCACGACACCATGGTCCCCTCTTCCATTGTGTTGCCGGCCTGCGGCATCAGAATGGGCGTGACGGTTCCGGAGGTTCCGGGGATGGGGGCCTCGGGTGCGCCGGGAGGCAGTTGCGTCGCGGGCGTCTCCGGATTGGATTGCGGCGACGGCGTGCCGTCCACCTCCATTTGAGCCAGTTCGGCGCCAACACCGACCGTCTCGCGCGGCTGAGCAAGGACCCGCACAAGCGTGCCCGGTTGCGATGCTTCGAGGTACACCAGGGCATCCTCGATCTCCAATTCCACCAGCGCATCGCCCGCGGCAAACACATCACCGGGCTGTTTCAGCCAGCGGACAACGGTGGCGGCGATTACGCCGTCGGCCAACTGCGGCAAGGTGATTGGTTGCATGCTCATGTCCTCCGACCGCGCCACGTCCGTCATTTGGGGCGGGGAGCGATCCGGAAACTAATTAGTTTCTGTTGCGGTTGGGTGCCATGCCCACGCTTTGGGTGCCATGCCCACGCTTGCGTGGGCATGTCGTGAATCCCGCAAGAAACCGCTACATGCCCACGCGAGCGTGGGCATGGCACCCGAGAATCCGGCTTTCCGCAACAGGTACTAATTAAAGACTTTCCTTCATAAATCAAGCTAATTTGATCAAAATTGTGCGCAGCCTATTGATTTTTCTGTCGATTTTGTATTAACTGTGTGCAGGCAGATGATCGTTTAGAGTAACACGAGGTCCGCCATGAGTCAAGCCACGGAAGAACGCCGCAAAAAGATCATTGCGCAACTCCTTGATAGGAAACATGTTACGGTCAAGGAGCTAGCCGCGTCGATGGACGTGTCCGGGGCGACCGTGCGTCGCGACCTAAAGGCATTAGCAGACGAGGACGAATTGCTGCTCGTTCATGGGGGGGCTACTTTAACTCGAAAGAGGGACTTCTCATTTCGGGCCAAGCAGCTTCGGGCCGTCGACGAGAAACGAATCATCGGGCGGTTGGCGGCGTCGCTGGTGCTCGACGCCGATCAGGTGTTCCTTGATTCGGGGACCACCTGTTCCGAGATGGTTCCTTACTTAAAGAAGATGCACGGAGTGACGGTGCTGACCAATAGTGCGCGACTCGCGCTGGAACTGAGTGCGCCGGGACTCAGCGTTTTCCTGATCGGCGGTGAATATCGCCCCGACCGGATGGACACCGTCGGCCCGATGGCGATGAGCACGCTGAATCAGGTGCGCGGCTATGTGGCGTTCGTCGGCGCGGACGGTTTCAGCATGGATTTCGGCCCGTCGGCCAGCGACGTTGCAAGCGCTCATCTGCACCGCCTCGTCGTCGAGAACGCACGCGAGGCGGTGCTGCTGGTCGATAGCAGCAAGTTCGGCGGCGCATCGCTGTTCCAGATCGTCGATTGGCCGTGGATCAACAAGCTCGTGACCGACCGCAAACCGGATCAACAGTGGAAGCGGTTTTTTGAAGAGAAAAACATCGAAGTAATCTTTCCCGGGGAAGCGGAGAACTAACAAAGCCATGCCTAAAGAACTAATGATCGACCCGGCCGAGACCCGTGCGAAAAGCTCCGTCGAGTTCGCGCCGATCCCGGTCAATCAGTACGACAGAACCGTGACCGACGAACTGGCAGCCGGCGACGTCACGAAAGACGACCTCGTCCGCATCCAGCGCGACATGATGATCATCCGCACGTTCGAGAGCATGCTCGATTCGGTCAAGAAGCAGGGACACTACAAGGACATCCAATACAACCATCGCGGGCCGGCGCACCTGTCGATCGGGCAGGAAGCAGCGGCCGTCGGTCAGGCGTTTCTGCTGGGCGTCGACGACCACATCTACGGATCGCACCGTTCGCACGGCGAGATCCTCGCGAAAGGCTTGTCGGCAATTCAGAAGCTCGACGACGACGCGATGATGAAGATCATGCGAGAATACTTCGACGGCGATTGTCTGCGCGTCGTCGAGAAGGACGCGGCGGGTGACGTCAAGGACCTGGCCGTCGACTATCTCGTTTACGGCGCGCTGGCCGAGATCTTTGCGCGCGAGGCCGGCTTTAACAAGGGCCTCGGCGGCTCGATGCACGCGTTCTTTCCGCCGTTTGGGATCTATCCGAACAACGCGATCGTCGGCGGTTCGGCCGACATCTCCGTGGGCGCGGCGCTGTTCAAGCACGTACACAAGAGGCCCGGCATCGTGATCGGGAACATCGGCGACGCGTCGGCCGGCTGCGGTCCTACCTGGGAAGCGTTGTGCTTTGCGACGATGGATCAGTTCAAGGAGCTGTGGGACGAAAACCATCGCGGCGGCTTGCCGCTGATCATGAACTTCGTGAACAATTTCTACGGCATGGGAGGCCAACCGGTCGGCGAAACGATGGGATTCAAGGTGCTCGCCCGCATGGGCGCCGGCCTGACGCCCGATCAGATGCACGCGGAACGGGTCGACGGATACAACCCGCTGGCGGTCGTCGACGCCATCCGCCGCAAGAAGGAAATCATCGCGCGCGGCGACGGCCCGGTGCTGCTGGATACCCTGACGTATCGGTTCAGCGGTCATTCGCCGTCGGACGCCAGCTCGTACCGCGAAAAGGATGAGGTCGAGGCGTGGCAGGAGTTCGATCCGATCAGGACCTTTGCCGCAAACATCATCGAGGCCGGCGCCTGCACGCAAAAGGACATCGACAAGACGCAGGCGCGGGTCGACGAGATCATCCTGAAGGCCTACAACAAGGCAATCGATCTGGACATCTCGCCGCACGCGGATCTGAAGAAGACCGCTTGCCTGCTCGAGCAAGCGATGTTTTCCAACACGCGCCTGGAGAAGACGGGGGAAGGCATGCCGGACGTGCGCATCCCCATCGAGGAGAACCCCCGCGTGAAGCAGCTTGCGCGGCGCAGCCGCAGCGGCCTGGGCGACAACGGCAAGCCGCTGCCGAAGCAACGGTGCATCGGCATCCGCGACGCGTTGTTCGAAGCGATCATCGACCGTTTCTACGCCGATCCGACCATGATCGCCTACGGCGAGGAGAACCGCGACTGGGGCGGCGCGTTCGCGGTATACCGCGGGTTGACCGAGTCGCTGCCGCATCACCGTTTGTTCAACTCCCCGATCAGCGAAGGCGCCATCGTCGGTACCGCCGTCGGCTATGCGCTGGAAGGCGGCCGGCCCCTGGCGGAGCTGATGTACTGCGATTTTATGGGCCGCGCCGGCGACGAGCTGTTCAACCAGCTCGCCAAGTGGCAGTCGATGTCCGGCGGTCTGTTGAAGATGCCCGTCGTGTTGCGGGTTTCGGTCGGCGCGAAATACGGCGCGCAACACAGCCAAGACTGGTCCAGCATGTGTACGCACATCCCGGGGCTGAAAGTCGTATTCCCCGCAACGCCCTATGACGCGAAGGGCCTGATGTATTCGGCTCTGCTGGGCACCGACCCGGTCGTGTTCTTCGAGAGTCAGCGCATCTACGACATGCCCGAGCTGTTCCACGAAGGCGGCGTGCCGCAAGGCGCGTACGAAATCCCCTTCGGCGAACCGGACGTCAAGCGCAGCGGCAACGACCTGACGGTCCTCTCGATCGGGGCAACGCTCTACCGCGCGCTCGATGCCGCCGGTGAGCTTGCAGAAAAGCACGGCGTCTCCTGCGAGATCATCGACGCCCGCACCATCGTGCCCTTCAATTTCGAGAAGGTGATCGAGTCGGTGAAGAAGACCCGCAAGATCGTGTTGACGTCCGACGCGTGCGAGCGCGGCAGCGCGCTGCAAACGTTCGCATCGAAGATCACGCAATTCGCCTTCGACGACCTCGACGGCCCGCCCGTCATTGTCGGCAGCCGCAACTGGATCACACCCGCCGACGAAGTCGAGGACGCGTTCTTCCCGCAGCCGTCGGACATCATCGACGCGGTACACGAACACATCTTGCCGTTGAGGGGCTACTCGCCGGTGCGCGAGTGTTCGACGTCCGACCTGATGCGCCGCAGCGCCAAAGGCGTTTGACTCGCGTCGGCGTCGTGGGGAAAGGTTTCACGCGCCCGGCTTCGCTTCACCGGTTGTTGCGGGCACGGCTTTGGGTTTCTCCACCTTCCGGACCGCTGCGCGGGCTTCGTAGACGAGGCCGTCGAGGTATTTTTCCGTGGCGAGGTACTCGGCGGCGGTGATGTCGTGGGCCATGTTCCGAAGCGTCGTCTTCATCTCGCTGATACCTTCGAGAATCGTGCGATACTGCTCCGGCGTCAGCGGGTGCTTCGGCGACTTCCACTCGCGGAAGACGGCTTCCAGCTTTGTTCGGGACGCCTCGAAACGGCTATCCCGCAACAAATTGGGCCACGGGGTCACCCCGGGCTGCGCGGGTTCGGGCTGCGGGCGAGCGAGTTTGCGCGGCGCCACTGCCGCAGGATCGGCCGCATTGGGATCGACGGACCCCGATGCGCGAAGGGCCGCAAGTGGCTGATCCCGCTGCTTGCGTTCGGCCAGCTTGCGCTGTTCCTGCTTGAACCACCAGTCACGGGCGCCTTGTTGCTGGGCGGCGAGGCCTTGGGTAGTGCTTCGAGCCTGGGAAGAAAGGGCGCCGTGGATATCTTCCTGCACCCGGGCGCTCTGCTGGAACGCGTGCTTCTGGGCTGCAAGATGTTGCTGCGAGGCGATGCGGCGCGAGGTGTTGTAGGCGCTGTCGAGATTGTAGGGATACGCCCCCCAACCGTAGCCATAGCCATAGGGCCCCCGCTGGGCAGTGGCCGTAGCGATCGGCAGGCAGCCGATGACGCTCATCGCCAGAACGAGCCGGATCCGGGCTGTGCGTGGCATGTCTTCGTCGCTCCTGGGTGGTTGATCCTACCGCAGTTTAGGTCGTTTCTGCCCCCAAGGCAAGCCGGCGGCCTCAAAACGGCCACGGAACCGGGCCCGAGCGACCGCTACCATCCGGATATCCGTCACGCTGCAACTGCTGGACAAACCGTGAGCTATGTTTTATGACATGCTTACCCAAGGAGCGAATCCAATGAGACATTCCCACTTCGCGGTCACCGCCGCCGCCGTGCTGTTGCTGAGCGCAGTGACCGTTTCCGGCCAGGAACTCACCGTCCAACCGGACGAGGGGGTCCAAGTGCAATCGGACGACGAGAAGGCGATCCGCCGGGTTGCCGAGTCGTATCTCGATGCGTTCCACCGCGGCGATGCCGCGGCGATGGCCGCCCACTGGACCGAGGACGGCGATTTCATCAACATCCGCGGCGAGCGGATCCGGGGCCGCGGGGTCATCGAGAAGAAGTTCGACGAGTTCTTTTCGCAGGCCGGGAACCCCCGGTTGAATATCGACATTGGGTCGATCCGCTTTGTCGCGCCGGATGTCGCCGTTGAAGACGGGACGGTGGAAGTCGTGCCCGCCCCGCCGGGATCGCCCGGCAAGGCCCGCTATACGATCATCTACGTGAAGCGGGATGGAAAGTGGCTTGTCGAAAGCCTTCGCGACGTGGCCATTGCGGAAACGTCGAACTACGGGCACCTCAAAGAGCTGGAATGGATGATCGGCGAGTGGGCCGACGCCGCCGGCGGGGATCGCCACGCCGTACACAGCTCGTGCCGGTGGACCGTCAACAGGAATTTCATCATCCGCGAGTTCGTTTCCCGCCTCGACGACAATGCGGTTCTTCGCGGCACCCAAATCATCGGGTGGGACCCGCGGACCGGGAAAATCCGCTCCTGGGTGTTCGACTCCAACGGCGACATCCTGCAAGGAATCTGGACGCGCAAGGGCAATCGCTGGTCGATCAAGGAATCGGGCGTTTTGCGGGACGGACGCGAAGTGAAGGCCCTGGACATTCTCACCCGCGTCGACGACAATACGGTCACGTTCCAATCCGTCCGTCGCACAGCCGACGGCCGGCCGCTGGCGGACATCGAGGAAGTCGAGATTCGGCGGAAGACCGAGTGAGGGTTAGGGGTTGGGGACCGGGGACTAGGAGTTAGGGGGTTAGCGGTCCGTATTGATTTCTTCCCACGATAGCTCATACTCTTGAATCGACAATTTCCCTTTTCCCCTACTTCCCATTTTTCCTCCTCTCACACCTTGCTTCAGATGGCTGAAGTGTTACCAAATTTCTTGACGGGACCCGCTATTTCTTGGATTCTTCGAACCCTTTCAGGTCGAGGATCAACAGTCCCCGGCCGACGCCGGCCTTGTCGCCGATCTTGGCAAATTGGAACGCGATCGAGCGGCCGTCGTCGCTGACGACCGGGTTGCTGGCCTTGTAGCCGGGGTAGTCGCCGAAACGGGTGATCCGCTCATACTTGCCCGAGCCGTCCAGGGCCAGCTTGTAGATGTCGATGTGCTGGCTCCCCTTCGGGTTGTGGGCGTCGCATTCGACCAGCGTGTGCTTCCCGTCGGGGCAGATGCCTTCGGGCTCGTCGTACTGGTTGGGGGCCTTCGAGTAGTTGACGACCTTGCCGGTTGCGATGTCCAGGCCCATCACTTCGGTCTTGCCGTGGCCATAGGCGCTGAAGATCAACTCCTTCTCGTCGGGCGGGCGGAGGTTCTGGGTCTCGAGTCCACACTTGAACGGCAGGTCGGCCCGGTCGAGAATCTTTTTCTTGTTGGCCAGCTTCGGCTTGCCGCCTTCATAAACGACGTCGGCCAGGTAAAAGGCCCCGCCCTGGGTCCAGGCCAATCGCATGTTCTTGCGCGAGACGGCCGGGCCCTCGCTGCACTTCTCGCCGAGCGGGACCGGCGGGCTGGAAAGGTCCTTTTTCAACACCCAGAGTTCGGCGTTCCTCTCGCTGCGGCTTGCGTGCGGGTTTTTCGCGTCGAACTGCCGGGCGCCGGAGAGCAGGACGTCGCCATTGGCCAGATACAACGCCCGGGTGTAGCCTTCGTGGTAGTAATGGTGCGTCATCGGCCGGATCGTACCGGTTGCCAGGTCGACCTCATACACGTCGCCGTAGGTCTTTTCAATGAACAGCAGCCGCTTCCCGTCGTGCGACCAGTCTGCCCGTTGGCCGAAGTGGGTGACACGCTTGATATACGGCGGCAATTCGTCGATCGGCGATTTGCCCTGCTTGTCGTCGGCCGCGAAGCAGTCGGCGGCAAAGAGTGCGGTGAAGATGATCAGCAGAATTGTTCGCGTTTTATGTTGCATAACAGATCTCCGTTGCAGAGTCAGCGGCGGGCAAGCCCGCCCGCTAAACTTGGGTTTCATTCGGAAGTGGAACGCCTGGCGATCTCGACGTCCCGCTTGACGTCTTCGGTGGTGGCCGTCCAGTCGAGTCGCCGGGTCCGGGCGAGCAACTGGGGGCGGTATTGGGCGGCGGCCACTTTGGCATAGGCTTGCCAGTGCTCGACGGCTTGCTCGAGGTTCTTCACGGCGGCAGCCTTGTGTTCGGTGTCCTTCGACTTTCGATACATGCACAATTCGACCGCGCCGCGGATCTTGGCCGCGTAGTAGCTGCCGAGATAGGCCATGGCTTCAATGTCGGCGAGCGTCCGGCGGAGTTCCTTGCCGGGGTTGGGCGTCTGTTGGCGGATTTTGGCCACGTGCTTTAGCGACAGGAAGGCATATTGATTCAGGTTCTCGGCCACGTCGAGCGGCGTGATCACCTCGACCTTCTTGCCGGCGAGTTGGCGGTCGACGAACTCGGGAATGCCGACGATGCCGCTTCGCTCCATCGGGCCCATCTTGATGAAATCGTCGACCGTGTGGAAGCCGCGGCGCTGATCCATGCACCCTTCGACCGCCCATTGGAAATCCCAGTTCTGCCAATGAAAACGGGTTACCTGCGGGATGATTTGCGACGCGGTCGCCCAGGCGTCGTACAACTCGGCGGCTGGGGCTTCGGGGAATCGCAACGCCAAGGTCTGCTCGAAGAACTTGCGGTCCAGCTTCGGGTTGTAGCCGAGCCGACCCCAGAGCATGAACTTGTACCAGTGCTTCTTGATCTCCAACGCCCGCGGGTTTTCAGGCTCTAGGCTCGTGAACTCGCGGCCCCAGACGTAGCCGTCGGAGCCCATGTGATAGCCGGCCGTTTGGCCTTCGGGCAGATTCAGCAGGAACTCGCGTGCGTAGTCCGGGTCGCCCCAGCGGAAATTGAAAATGTCGTCGTTGCGCATGTTCCACCAGCACTTCACCTTGTGCGGCTTCATTTCCTCGCAGAGCTTGTCGGCAAACGGCGGGTCGGCGGACGAATACATGTGTGCCCTGGCGTATTTGAAGCTCAGCTCGAACGGGTCGGGGTATTTCGAGCCGAACTCGTCGAACACCTCGCCGACGCCGGTCTGCCAAACGCGATGGATAAACCGCACGGTGCGCTTGGGCTGTTTCTTCTTGGCGTCGAGCACGCCCTGCCCGTACGCCTTCCAGAGAAACTTCTCCTTCGAGAACTCGTCGTTGCGTTTCCGCATGTTCTCGCCGGCGGTGACGCCGATCCCGGCAAGGTCGGGATAGGTGAGGATCAACTCGCGGGTACACTGCCGCAGATAGGCGATCGTCTTCGGGTTGTCCTGGGCGTCGGTGATGCCATACTTGCCTTGCGTGCCGTTGGTCAGGACGTTCCAGGTGATGAAGTAGACGTCGATGCCGCGGTTCTTGGCGTGCCGCATGACGCGGCGCCAAAACGCGATCTTCTCGTCCATGGTCATCTTCTTCACAACCTTGAGATTATCGAAGACTGCCGGGTAGACGTGCTGCGGGTCGCGCCACGCCCCGGGCTTCCACGTCGGCCGCAGCGTCGTTACGCAGACGTCCTCCAGCGCCACGTCGGGGTAGTCGGGGCATTTTACCAGCGACGGGAACGGGTGCGGGTTCCAAAGCGTCAGCGTGTTGTACCGGTGGCGCGCCATCTCGTCGAGGAATTCCTCCCAGAAGGCGAAGTCCCACATGTGCTCGTAGTTCTGCTGGGCCGAGTCGCCCGTGTCGTCGTAGCTTGGCGTCCGGGCGTCGAGCGGGATGTTCATCTTCAGCCCGCGGCGCAGATGGTGCGGGCGGCCGGATGTGTCGGCAATCCCGCGGAGGCCCTTGCCAAACCGGATCTGTTCGGCCAGGTGCAAACCGCCGTACATCACGCCGGCCGGATCACCGCCACCGATCACGTACGTCGTGCCGTCTCGACCGGCGTGCTTTCCGATGACGTAGGCATGGTCGCTGAGTTCCGTTTTCAGCGGTTGTTTTTCAGCTTTTTGATCGGTCGTTGCAAGCATAACTCGAAGCGGCGTGCGCGTGCCGGCCAACTCCTCGAGCGGCTTCTCGGCCACGCGGTAGCCGTTTCGTTCGAGGGCCTTTCGGACTTCGCCCGCCGCAAACGCGACCGGCCCGACCGAGGCGTCGCGGAAGATGAGCACTTCCTTTGCAGGCTTCTCGGCTGCACGGCTGGACGCGGCGAAGACCGCCGCCGCAAGAATGACCGGAGCGGTCAGCCCGATGTGTTTTCTAAACATGGTTACCATCTCCCCGCGTGTCGGTGTACATCGAGTTCACTTTTGTTGCGGACGGCACACGGAGCGTGCCTGCTACGGTTCTTGTACCGGGCCGTGCCATCGCCAGAGGGTCAGGGCCAGCAGGCCGCAGACGGCGAGCATGGCAGCCAGGATACTGTACAGGATCGCATAATTGTTGATGTGGCCTGCCAGGTTCGGCCCGAAGCTGCCGACGCCGAACCCGACCGTGAAGCTCAGCCCGAAACACAAGCTCCGCCGTCGCCGCGGGACGTACTTGGCGATCATGCTGTTGTAGAGCGGCTGGTGCATGAAAAACAACGGCGCGAACAACGCGGCGGCCCAGATGCGAGCAGGTCCTTCCGCGGATGCCATCCACAACACGCACGGGGCGGCGGCAAAGAACGAGCCGGCCACGAGCCGCTCGAGCGTCGCGGGCCGCGCAATCCGCCCTGCGCCGTATTGGCCGAATATCCCCAAGACCAAGACGCCGGCCGTTATGTAGTTCCGCAAGCTCTTCTCCGGAATGCCGGGAACGGTCAGGCCGGCTTCGCCCAAATAACGCGGCAGGAAGTGCAAGATTGCCGCATAGACGATCCCCGTCATGCACGCCGTGCTCAACAACACCACGTAGGACGACCAGTATGCGTCGTCGTCGCGCCTGTCGGACGAACTGCTCGGGTCGGCCCCGTGTGGGTCCTCGTGGTTGCGCGGAAGGAACACAACAAACAGCAGTCCCAACACGGTGCCGGGCACGGCGAGCACGAGATAGTATTGCTGCCACGTTGCCCCGGTGTTCAACACCAGCCCGGCCAGCAGCGGCCCGGCGGCGAGCCCGGCCGAGCCGAAGATCCCGTGATACCCCAGCGCCATGGGGCGGTTTTCCGGATTCGTATGATGCGTGATCAACCCCACGCCTGCCGGATGATAGATGCTGGCGAAGAGCCCCAACAGAAACATCGACATGGTCAGCAGAAATATCGTCGGCGAGTACCATGCCATGACGGCCGCCGCCGAGCATCCGAAAAGGTAGATCAACAACAACCGCTTCGCGCCGAACCGATCGGCGAGCCACCCGGACAGAAATGCGCAGAATCCGAACGGCAATCGCAGCCAATTCCCCAACTCGCCGGAGACCTTTTTCTGCCGGTCGGCGGGGATGTCGAACGAACTGTCCTCGACGGCCAGCTCCTCGACGCTACCCAGCGACTGTTCGTAGATGTGGACCAGGGCGTGGCCGCAGGATACCAACAATACCAGTCGCAACGTGGCCGGACTCAATTTGCCCATGATCGCTCCGCAAGCCGGGCCAGGAGTGCGGCGGCCGCGCCGCTGTCGATGGCTTCGGCGGCCGGCCGTGTACACTCGGTAAGCGATCCGTCACGGCCGGTGGTCCATAGCGCGGCGGCCGTGTTGGCCACCACGATGTCGCGCGGCGGGCCGGACTTGCCCGCGAAAACTTCGCGGATCATCGCGGCGCTCTCCTCCGGGCCGACAACCTGCATCGCGTCGATCCCCACGGGCTCGAGTCCGAAATCGGCCGCCGTCCATGAAAACTCGCGGAGCCCCTCGGCGGTTGCCTCAGTCACCTCGGTCGCCTCGCCGAGCGAGACCTCATCGAGCCCGTCGGTGCCGTGGACCACGAGCGTCCGCCGGGTGCCGAGCATGGCGATGGCCTCGGCCAGCAGGGGCCGCAGTTCCGCACGGCCGACGCCGAGCAGTTGGAAGGGAGCGCCTGCCGGATTGACCAGCGGCCCGAGGATATTGAAGATCGTGGGCGTACCCAGCTTTTGCCGGACGGGGGCGACGTGCTTCATTGCCTTGTGGTACAGCGGGGCGAAGCAGAAGCAGATGCCCAGCTCGTCGAGACACGCCTCGACGGCAGCCACCTCGGCCTCGATGTTGACGCCCAAGGCGGCCAGGACGTCGGAGGCCCCGCTCCGGCTGGTCACGGCGCGGTTGCCGTGCTTTGCCACGGGCACGCCGGCGGCGGCGGTCACCAGCGCGGCGGCGGTGCTGATGTTGAATGTGCCGGAGGCGTCGCCGCCGGTGCCGACCACGTCGATGCAATCGATCCGGCCGGTCCGGATGGGGGTCATCTTCCGTCGCATTGCCTGGGCGGCCCCGGCCACTTCGGCGACCGTTTCGCCCTTTTCGTGCAGGGCCTTCAAGAGCCTCGCGATCAGGTCCTCTTCCACTTGGCCTTCCATGATTTGGCCGATCGTCTCGGACATTTGCTCCATCGAAAGATCGGAGCCGTCCTCGACGAGTTGGACTACTTCTTCGATCATGATCGTATCGCCCGGTGTTCCCATCAAGGCAGCACTTCTACTTCTTCTTGTGCGGTCTGCGAATCGCGTTCTTGTTCGGTTTGGGAATTGCTTGCTTATGCGGTTCGAGTCCCGGTTTGACGGGCTTGCCCGGTTTGACTGTCAGTTTCGGATTGGCAATCACCGCGGGCCTGCCGGTAATGGTGATCGACCCGTTGGGGGTGATGCGTTTGTCGGTTGCCTGCAGGGCAGGCACGTTGTTGATCAGCAGCGCGGCCCCACCCGGTCCGACCATAAGCCGGGCGTGGAACGCCTTGCCCGGCTGGAGCAGTCTGGTCCCTTCCCGCGGGAGTTTGGCCAGATAGCTGCCTTCTCCGCCGCGCCACCGGATCGCGCAGTGGTAATTGGCCAGAATCGTCAGAGTCAGCCGGCCCTGTTCGCCGAAGGCCACGGTAAGTCCCTGCTCATTCTTCGGCAGGACGAAATCGAAATCGAGGATCCAGGGGCCCTCGACCGGCTTTGCCAGACGGAGCTGATGCTCACGTTCGGTGAGTTCCCAGGCGCCCTTCTCGTTCTGCTTGGCTCCTCCGCCGGGGACGAAGCTCAACGGGTCGATCGCCGTTCCCGGCTTCCCGGTACCGGCGGCGAGCACTTCGGCCGGGATCTTCCCTTCGGCGTCGAGCAGCCCGCCATTGCCGGAAACGAGCCGTGTCCGCGCAGCGTGCAGTGTTCCGTCGGTTTTGTAGAACTTTAGGTGCGGCGTATTGGGGTCCCCCTGCTCCCTTGGCTGGTGAGCTTCCAACGACGCCGGCTTACCGCTCCAATTGACCAGCGGCTGCCCGTCTCGCAGGACGTCGATAGTCACGTTCTCGCCGGTCATGCGGACTTTGCTCAGGATGCTGTATTTCTTTCCGAGTTCCCACGCGTGCTTTTGGCTGGTCGAATTCCTGTACCATCTTTCCCCGTCAATGCGTCCCAGCCCGCTGGTGCCCTGATAGTCCAGCCCCAGCTCGCACACCCGTTCTCCAATCGGCAAGGCGACGTTGACGGGGTAGGAGCCCGAGTACCGCGTGTAGTCGACCTGCAAATCGTAATCTCCTTTGAAGACCACCGGGAAGGTCCTTGTGCCTTCCCTCACCTCGCGCAACACGAGTGCGTCGCCTTCGCGCTGCCAGCCCTTGTCGGCCGGCACGAATTGCAGCAGGTCGATCCAGCGTCCGACCGGCAGCGGCGACCCCGGCTTGACCACACCCATCTCGGCGGCCATCTTGGGGTCGATCTTGGCGAGTTCGCCGAGCCGCTTTTCGACTTTGAGCTTTGCCAGCGCGCCGGTGAGCTTGCCCTCGGTTTTCCCATACCAATGCCCGGCGCGCGCATACAGGGTTTTTTTCTGGTCTTCGGGCGCCTTCTCGGCCATTCCCCACCAGATGTCGCCCAGGGCAACCATGGCCTCGGGGTCGGCCGGCGGGGTGAGTTCCTTCGAGGCGGCCTGGCTCAGTTGGGCGTCGCTTCCCTTGGCCAGAAAGGGCAGCCCCCGGTCCCAGTTGCCCTTGTCGAAGCAGTACCAGCGGCCGACCAGCAGGTTGGCGGCCGGGTCGTCGGGATTTGTTTGCAGCGAGGCTTCCGCCTGCTGGACCGCCGCCAACTCCCTGCGGAGCCCTTCCATTTCCTTGAGCTTGTCCGACAGCTCTTTGCGATACGCCAAGCCGGTCGGGCGCGCCGATGCCTTATGGGCGGCCTTCACCGCGTTGTAGGCCACGTCGTATCGCTTTTCGGCCACCGCTGCCTCGACTAACGGCGGAAGGTTCTCCATCAGTGACTTGATGACGGCCGGGTCTTTTGCCGTTTCGGCGAACTGCGCGAAGACGGTGCCCTTGGCGTCCAGAAGGTTGACATCGATATTGGCGGTCCCCATGGCATCGACCGCGGCGAGCATCAACCGGGCGTCCCCAGCCTCGCGGGCAAGATCCATGGCCTTTCGGAGCGTTACGAACCGCTCGGCGGGAATCCCGCTCGGGTCGCCGCCCAGCTCGAGCAGCTCCTTGGCCAGCTTGATTTTCTCCTCGGCCGTTTTGGCCTTGCTCAGCCCGTAGAGTTCTTCCAGGGCGGCGAGAATCCGCTTCTGTTCTTCAGGTGGCGGAACCGGGTGTTTCACCGGCTTCGGCGGTTCGACAACCGGCGTCTCAACCGGGGCCTGCGCCACGGCCTCACCCGGGGTTCCGATGACCGGTTCTTCCGGTTCCGTCGTTGCCACCACCGGCGTCTCCTGCGTACTGCGAATCCGCAGGGTGTGAAACGTGACGGAACTATTGGTGGTAATGTTTCCACCCCGCCCCACACCCCCGGCAAGCCTCAACCGGTTTGGACTTGCAGTGGGGGCGGCAAGTTCTGTCACATTTCCGGCCCACGCAACGGCCCGCTGCCCATCGAGCAACGTCTCGATGCTCGCGATGTCGGCCTCCAGTCGCACGGTCACGTCGAGCCGACGACTCGCACCCACGCCCAAGCTCGCTCCTTTCTCACTAAACTCGGGGCCCGCGCTCATTCCCATAAGCGCGCATCTGTCCTTTCTCCACCGCATACCGAGGCGCAAGGTGCAACATCGATTACCGACCGGCAGGTGGACAATTACCGGGTCGTCTCCAACGTTTCGGGTCAGTTCCATTTGCAGATCGTACTGGCCCTCGATGTGAACGGGAAGCACCAAGCCCTTGGATGTGCCGCCGGTGAGCGTCAGTTCGCCACCGTCTTGTGTCCAACTTCCCGGACCGCCGGCATTGCTCGTCAGGTTGACGTGCTCCAAGACGTTGGTCCATGGAACGTCGGCCAGGGAGAGTGCCGGCTCCGGCGGAGTCTCCGGTACGCCGGGTGCAACGGGGTTGCCGCCCGGCGGAGTTTCGGACGGGGCCTCTGCGGGTGGCGGCGGCGCGTGCAACTCGCCCGGCTGCCCGACGGCCGAACCGTCTCCTGCCGCGAGTTCGTCAGGCGATGTCTCGTTCGGGCCGCTTGCCCGCCACACCAGAAACGCGATCAGCAACAAGACGAACACGCCTCCCCCGATGGCCGCCCCGGTGACGGCCTGTTGTTTGCGGGCGGTATTGGGCGTTTTTTGGGGGGGCTCCTTCACAAAATCGGGTCTGGGTATCGCATCGTCAGACAGGGGATCCGCCATGGGAAGAGTGGCTTTGGCCGCCCTGTCTTTTGGGGCGGCTTTGGGTTTCAGCTTCTGCCGCAGCGACTGGTCGTACTCGGTCTTCTTTGTCAGGTTCAACAGCGTCACCTTGGCGGCGGCGACCTCGTTGAGCAGCTCTTGGGAAAGGGTGCTGTGCTTGCCCGACTGCAACGTACGCAGATGGGCCATTTGGCGGTCCGCCGCGTTCTCGATGGCATCGAGGTTCTCTTCCAGCGGCTTGACGCCCAGCAGCCGGTAGTAATCGGCCGGCTGCTCTGCGGGCGGAATGCCCAGCCATGTGTAATAGGGATCGAACGCGTCCGACATCTTGCCCCCCTTTGTGGGTACATCCGGCAGGACCTTCTGTGTGAGGCACAATTCTCCAAATGCTTATCATATCAGGATACCCGGGGGTCGTCCAGCAAGTCGGGTTCGTTCCGCGGCAGGTAGAGGAGGCAACTTTTACCGGTCCCGTCGGGTTTGCCGCACAGGGTTATCACTTGCGGAAAGTATATCTGTCAGTTGCAGAAAAGGAATTGTAGGACGGATTGTCAATCCGTTTAGAGCGGGTGGACCGTCGTTTTTTGGCGAATGGTCTGAACTTACCCCTGGTATCCTCCTCTGGCAACCATTCTGGAACAGATTTAGCAGCCCGTTGAAGTGGAACGAGGGGTTCAGGTCCAAGTTTTCGGCCAACGATTCACGTGAAAAACACGCTGTCTTGCCGAAAATTGGACCAGACCCCGACTTTTTCAACGGGCTGCTAAACGTACCCCTTTGGAAGCTATCTCACAACACATTCCGGCCTCCACCGGACGGATTGACAATCCGTCCTGCAAGTTCGCGTTTGCAGCGTTTGGGTCTACTCCGAACAGGAGCATCCGCACGAACCCGCCGACGAAAGCCCTTCGGTGATCCACTCCCAGGCCGCGTCCTTCTCCGAAACGTCGAAGTACTTCATCGTCGCCTTGGGAAAGAACATGTTACCCACCTTCGTCATCCACTCGTGGGAGTGCTTCTCGCCGACGACCGCACACCGCTCGATCTGGCCGCAGTGCTTGATGTCGAACTTGATCTCGTCCCAGACGGCGTGGGCCGACATGCCCGCGAACTCCGTCATCTCGCAGTAGCAGCGAAAGCTGCCGTGCTTCTCGATGATCTCTTCGAGCATCGGAACGAACTTCTCGTAATCGGCGTGAACGAGCTTCCCGTTGACCTTCATGCCGATCGCTTTGCCTTCGCTTTTGAGAACTTCTATCATGACTCGCTACTCCTTCACTCCTGACGGTCCAAAAAACCGGAAACCGGCAATCAAAATGCAATCCATGAAAATGTAGCTTATTCTACGCAGCGGCAAAAGGGGGGCCACATTCCCCCACGTGGATGAAATGACGTGGGACAGGTCTTTAGGGGCGACCGAAGAATAACTTTCCGATCTGGATTGAAAGTAGGGGGCACCCGCCCCCGGCACTTGGCTCGTTTGGTTATGGGCCGGGGGCAGGTGCCCCCTCCTTTATTTTTGAATCCGGCAAGTTATTTATCGGCCGCCCTTTACTCCACCCGGAGACGCTGGTGCTCGACGCGGGCGATCCCGGCGGCGCCGATGTAGCCGGCGTCGCCGCCGAGGGACGCGAAGTCGATGACCGTCTTCTCGGCCAAGACGGCGAACGCACGCTCGGCCACCTCCGCCTTGATCCAATCGAGGAACCGGCGGCCCAGCTCGGTCTCGTTGCCGCCGAAGGTCATCGCGCCGCCGAACAGCACGCCGTTGGGGTCGATCGTGTGCATCAGGTTGACGGTGCCGACGCCCATCGCCCGGGCGACCTCGCGCACGATATCGAGCGAGAACTCGTCGCCGCCGGCGGCTTCTTCCGCAATGAGCTTGGGCGTCAGCTCGGCGCCGCCGGCGATACGGCCGGCCAGGGAGGTTTTCCGGCCGGCGTCCAACAGCGACTGCGCCCGCTTGATCACGGCGGTCGCACTGGCGTACGCTTCGAGATGTCCCGCCCTGCCGCACCCGCAGACCCGCGCGTCGGGCCCGTGGTCGATGATGATATGCCCGCACTCGGCCCCGTGGCTGTTTTCGCCGTCGATCGACATATCGCCGATGATAATCCCGCAGCCGATGCCGGTGCCGAGGGTGAACAGGACCATGCTGTGGAACTCGCGCCCCGAGCCGACCCAGTACTCGCCGTAGGCGGCGGCCGCTGCGTCGTTGGCAAACGCCACCGGCAGCCCGCAATGATGGCTGACGCGATCGCGGATGGGGAAATGATCCCAGCCTTTCAGATTGACCGGCTTGATGAGCATTCCGGCCGGAATATCCATGGTGCCGGGCGAGCCGAGCCCGACGCGGGCGATTGCGTCCGGCTGCAATCCCGCCCGGGCAATCGCGTCCTTCACCGCGGCGCCCATGCGCTGCGAGCAGTCCTCGGGCCCGCGGTCGACCTCCGTGGGAACGCTCAACCAGGAGAGCGGGCGCCCCCGGTTGTCGACCGCGCCGACCTTGATATTCGTTCCTCCCAGGTCGAGCCCCGCGAAGAACGGGGGCTCGGCTTCTCCCGGCGAAATAAAGTGACGTTCCTCCAACATCGCAGAGCACCTCTTCCGCGGCAAGAATCGCGGAGCAAGCGGGTCTTCCCCAAAATAGTTAGTATAGGCGGTGCCAGCAGTGCTGGCAATTGGCGGGACGGCCGGTTTTGCGGTCGGAAATCGGCAGAGTTCCTCGAAATTCCACATTTTTCCGCCAAACGCCCAAGAAAATCGGGAAGTTGCGATTGTGCTAAACGGCGATTCCGGACAGAATGCCGCCCTTCCAAGACCCGCTTCGTTTTGAACCAACATAAGAAAAGGAATTCGCAGCCGTTTGCACCACCCGCCGCCTGCAAGCTGCCGCCAGGGATGTCGGTCGGTTGCAGCGCGAGACGCAACCGGCTGAAACAGTGGTAACACGGAGGTTGCCAACTCGCCTCATCTTGACGTCCGCACGTCTCGTTGCCGGTTCGCATCTACGAAATCCTCGTGACTTGAGCCTCCCGGCTGAGTTTCGCAGGGACGGCAGCGGAAGGCTGTTTCCGGCACCCGTCAACTCGAACGACGACCTCATAGGAGGGAACCGATGGTCTCGTTGCAAGCGGCCCTGGCGGCCACGTTCATCTCCGCCACCAGCCAAACCGTGCTGTTGGATTTCTACGCCGACTGGTGTCCCCCGTGTCGCGCCATGAACCCGACGATCCAGGCATTGATCCAGGAGGGCTACCCAGTCCAAAAGATCAACGTCGATCAACACCCGGAACTGAAGCAGCAGTACGGCGTGACCAACATTCCGTGTTTCGTGATGTTGTCCGACGGGCGCGAAATCGGCCGTGTGGTCGGGGGGACCAGTTTCAGTTGCCTCGAGCGATTGTGCAAGCGTGGCCTTGCCGCCCGGCCGCCGGATCCGCCGGCAGGTCCGCCGCCGGCACAGTTGGCCGACGCGCAGTCCCCGAAACCGGTCCCGAGTGCGGCGGAAACGCACGTCCAACAAGCGTCATTTACCGAGCCGGCGACGGCCGGGAAATCGGCGCCGGCAGCGAAGGGCTCGCCCGGCTGGAACCCGGTCCGCGGCGATCCGGTCGCCACGAAGAATGCCTTGATCGCCTCCAGCGTGCGGCTTCGGATTGAAGATCGCCGCGGCCATTCGTGCGGATCGGGCACGATCATCGACGCCCGCGACGGCGAAGCCCTGATCCTCACCTGCGGACACATCTTCCGCGAATCGAATGGCCAAGGCCGGATTGACGTCGACTTGTTCGGCCCGGCGGCGGCGCAGAAGGTCCCCGGCCGACTCATTTCCTACAATCTCGATGGGGATGTCGGGCTGGTAGCGATTCGCCCTCCGGGACCGGTGAAGGTAGCACCGGTTGCCCCGCCCGATTATCGTGTCAAAGAAGGAGATGCGGTGGTCAGCGTCGGCTGCAACAACGGCGACCGCCCGAGTGTGCGCCACTCCCGCGTGACCTCGCTCGACAAGTACCAGGGACCTGCAAACATCGAAGTGGCCGGGATACCCGTCGAAGGCCGCAGCGGCGGCGGACTGTTTACCGACGACGGCAAGGTAATCGGCGTCTGCTTCGCCGCCGACCCAAGGGACAAGGAAGGGCTCTATGCCGCTCTGCGTTCGATCCATGCCCAATTGGACAAAGCGGGACTGGCGTTTGTCTATCGGACGCCGCGTAATCCGGCAACCCCGGCAACCCCGGCAACTCCGGCGTCGCCGCCCGCGATGGCAAAGGAGTTTCCCTCCCGGCCGGCGCCGGCGATCGCCGCGACGGCGCCGGTGTACTCACTCGGCGCTGCGGAACAAGCCGCCTTGGACGAGATTCGCCGGCGCTTGGAAGCGGGGGCCGAGGTGATCTGCGTGGTCCGCCCCCGCAACAACACCGGTGCCAAGGGCGAAATCACGTTGCTCGAAAGGGCTTCGCCGCAATTCCTCCAGCAATTGGCCGCCGAGACCCGGATGCAGGATAAACTCCAGCCCACCTCGCTCGAAGTCCCCCCGAACCGCTCGCCGCGCCGGGCGGTAGTCCCGGTCGCCCGCCTCTCGCCGGCAGGAGCCGACAACGCCAACGGCTGGCGCGGAACAAGGCGGTAGCCTCGCATGACCATTCCTCGGAGGGGCAGGTCCCCTTTCACGTCCTGCAAGCTGCTTGACGCCCGTCCGCCCATCCCATACGCTATCGAAATAGCACCTTGCTACTTCGTTCTCTGAAGGGGATATGTTCGTGGCATCCCAATGGCTTTACCAGCGCGCAGGGCAGCAGTTCGGGCCCGTTTCCACCGAGCAACTCCAGGGCCTCGCCCAATCGGGGCAACTACAGCCGACCGACATGGTCTGGACGGAAGGCATGGGAAACTGGATGGAAGCAGGCAAGGCCGGTGGCATTTTCGACACGGCCCCGCCGCAACCGATCCCCCAACAACCCATTCCCCAACAACCGATCCCACAACAACCGATCCCCCAACAACCCATTCCCCAGCAACCGGCGCCCCCGCAGCCCTTCGGACAACCGATCCCGCAACAGCCGATCCCCGGTGTGCAGCAACCCGGCATGGGACAGCCGATCCCGCAACAACCGTTTGTACAGCAGCCGGTCTCCCCGCAACAACCGATCATCCCCCAGCAGCCTGTCCCACAAGGGCCGGCCGCCCAAGGGCCGATCCCGCAGCCCATCCCCGGCGTGCAACAACCGGCCGAGCAGCAGCCGATCGAGCCGGAACCGAAGAAAAAGAAGAAAAAGCCGGCGGAGTGGTACTTTATGAAAGGGGAAAAACGCTGCGGCCCCATCTCGTCGCAAACCCTCCAAGAGCGGGCGAATATCGGGAGACTCCAACCGGACCACCTGGTGTGGCGAGAAGGCCTCGACGAGTGGCTGCCGGCCAAGAAGGTCCAGGGACTGTTTCCCAAAAACATGCCCGTGCCCAAGGTTTCGATCTCGACTTCGGAGTCGACCTTGCCGGATATTGCCGGCCCGCCTGTTCCAAAACCAAAGAGCAAGCCGAGAGCGGCAACCTCGCCGGGAAGCAAGAGAAAAAAACGGACTGCAACCAAGAAGAAAGGCAGACCCCAATCAAAACCCGCCGCCGGGCCGGAGGTAAAAAAGAAGGAAGGCAAGAAAAAAGAAAAAGATGAAAAAAAGGAAATGCCCGATGCGGCGCCCGCGGCCGAAAAAGACTCCGGGGTCCGGATCGGGCAATTGCGAGAGAAGCTCGACCAGTTGCGGCAGGCGATCGTTCGGCAGGTCCTCGAGGAGAGCGACGAGCTGTCCGACGTGAAAGCGGTCGCTCAATTCTGCGGCGCCCGTTCCGCCTTGCAGAAAGAAATCGACAAGGCGAAAGATCGGGCGGAACAACTGCAACGGGTGCAGGCCGAACTCGACCCCGTGGAAACGCCCTGGCGCGAAAGGTCGAACGAGCTGGCGGCCGCCGAGACGGGCCTGGAACAGTCCACCGAAATGCTCGGCAAAACCGCCTTCGACGCATGGATCACCGGCAACATCCCCGATAACGAAATCTTCGCGCAGCGACTCGAGGTCCACCAGGACATCATGGACCTCGAACAACAACGCGAGCGGCTCGAGGCGCAGGCCGACGCCGGAAAAGTCGAGGAAGCCAAGGCGAAAGCCGAAGGCCAGACCATCGCGGGCAAGCTCAAGACCGAAGAAGCGAAAATCGCCGGCCTCGACGCCGAAGTCGGAAGAAAACTCACCGTTTCACCCAATCTCATCAACGTCGAGCGGGCCGGAACGTCGGAAGTCATTGCCCGCATCAACGAATTGAAATCAAAAGTCAAGGAACTTCGCCCCCAGGTCGAAGCCGCCCAAACCGCACTGGATGCGAAGAAGAAAGATCTGGCCAAATCGCTGAACGTGAAAAACCTCAGCAGCGGCGACGTGCTCGCAGCGGAAATCCAACAGTGCGAAAAAATGATCGAGGGCAAAGAAAAAGAGCGCCTCGCACTCGAAGAAAAACTGCCCGAAAAACTCCTCGCAGACAAGTACGCCCCCGACGAAGGCAAACTCTCCGACTTGCTCGACGACTACGAAGACGCCGACGAGGAGCTGAAGGAGCTGGCCCCGGAAGGAAGCATCTTCGGCGGACTCCAATCGGCCGCGGCAGCCGCTCTCGCTATGGTAAGAGCCACCTGGCAAGGCCTCAAAGGATGGCAGAAAATCGCCGCCCTCGCCGTGCTCGCGGCCGTCTTGCTCGCGGTCGCATACCTCGCGTTCCCAAGCGGCGGCGGAACGCCGGAGCCGGAAACGCCCGCGACGCCGGCGGAACAACAACCCGGGAATACACCCGCCGACGCGCAACCGGAACCGCTGAAAACGCAAACAGGACCCGTCACGGCGCCGATACCAAAGTAACCGGCGCACGCCGCCGCCGGACCGTCAACCCCTTGAGAAAGATGTTACCCCGCTCGGCGCGGCGCTCCCCACCGGACGTCTCCATGACTCGCCTTCTCGACCCGCGATTGCCGCTCGTTGTGACCCTGTGTGTGTCGGGTGCGGTTTCTGTGTTTGCCGGCGAAACCCCGGGACGCGCGCCCGACATCCGCGATGTCCAGCCCGATCTGACCGTGCCGGAAATGACCGCCGGGAAACCGGCGCCGGGGAAACGTGTCCGGCAAACGATACCGCAGTACAAGGACACCGACGTTTACCATGCCATCTACCTGCCGACCGGCTGGCAGCCCGGCAAACACTACCCGCTCATCGTCGAGTACGCCGGCAACGGCCCGTACAAAAACCGCTACGGCGACGTCAGCACCGGACAGGTCGAACGAAGCAAGCTCGGCTACGGCATCTCCGGCGGCCGAGGCTTCTTGTGGCTCTGCCTGCCGTATCTTGACAACGACGGCAAGGCCAACGTCACGCGATGGTGGGGAAACAAACCGGAGTACGACCCGGGGCCGACGATCGACTACTGCAAAAAGGCCGTCCCTTGGATCTGCCGGCAGTACGGCGGCGATCCCGGCAGGGTCGTCCTGGCCGGCTTCTCCCGCGGAGCAATCGCTTGTAATTTCATCGGCCTGCACGACGACGAAATCGCGAAGCTCTGGGCGGCGTTCGTCCCGTTCAGCCACTACGACGGCGTACACGAGCGTTGGGGCTACCCGGGTGCGGATCGCGCGTCGGCCCTTGTGCGGCTGAAACGGCTCGGCGGCCGGCCCCAGTTCATCTGCGGCGAATCGGGCCCCGACGGCCGCGGTTCCTTCATCGCCACGAAGCGTTATCTCGAAGGAACCGGCGTTACGGCCCCGTTCACCTTCCGGGAAACCGGCTTCCGCAACCACAACGACGCCTGGACCCTGCGCCCGAGCCCCGCCCGGAAGGAACTCCGCCGGTGGCTCGACGAAGTGCTGAAGACACGCCCCTGTCGGTAGGTAGCACTACAGCGATACGTCTGAGTGTCCTGGGACGCGCGATTTCGTGTTATAAAGCCGCGACCGATGAGGCTGTGACTCTTTTGGAGCCTGGTATCGATGCTCTGTAGGGAACGCCCTCTGTGGCGTTCCGAAACCCGGGAAACGCGCTCCTTCCTGCTTCTCGGAACGCCACAGAGGGCGTTCCCTA
>Ga0180432_10002568_pt1 | contig 27080 bp, 28 predicted proteins | sample SS_ome_10_FD_132414 | JGI IMG/M metagenome (GOLD analysis project Ga0180432, IMG submission 132414) | Hypersaline lake sediment archaeal communities from the Salton Sea, California, USA - SS_1_MS_2 metaG | ecosystem: Environmental > Aquatic > Non-marine Saline and Alkaline > Hypersaline >... | reverse complement strand
TATCCTCCTGATAGTGTTTTCATATAGTCCATATAAACAACAGAACCTCTTAGTGCCCCAGCGGCAACAAACAATATTCCAGCAACCATTAATATAACAACAAATATTTCAGCAGCTTTATTTGGTTGCTTCAGATTCAATTTAGAAATTCTGACCTTAAGAAAAACTGAAAGACCTATAATAAGTAACCCCAGTATAATTTCAGAATACACTCTCTCCATTGTCATTCCTCCGCAATTTCCGCTCGAAGTTGATACATTATATCAAGCATATTAATGAACATCGCATCATGTCTTTTATCCTTTAAGGAGAACACTGGAATCTTGAACCATGCTGTATAATAATTTTCTTCTGGTTCATTTATTATATTAAGCAGAGGAGTAAGAATTCTTATTACCAGATTTCTAAAGAATCCCCACGCCATTTTTGATATGTTTAATTGGATAGACATTGCAAACTTTATAATACCTTCCCAGTTAAATTTTGATTCGTCCTCCTTTATTACATTGATAAGGTTTTCTTTTATATCGGAAACCTTTTCTTTATCAAGTTTAATCCATAACCCCATATACACAAGAATGACGTTAGTTGCTTTATCATTCTTCAACATAAAGCGTAATGAATTTTTTCTTGAATCTTTGATTTCAAGTTCCCCATTTTGAAGTTTGGATTTATAACCACCTGTTGATGTTGCATCTTCTATAAATAAAATTCGTGTACTTTTCTTTGCCATTTTAATATCTCCAGAAAGTGGGCAGGAATATTTCACCTGCCCACTTTAGTTTATACAATTCGCCTCTAGTCGCTAGGAGGAATTGTCATCCCATTTATTCGAACACATTCGACTATCTGTTTACATATAGCTGGGGATATTTCTTCATAAATAGATCCCCTTCTAGCATAGTCAAAACGATCATTTGATTTTCCAATGACTATACACCCATCATCATGGTCTTGCCAGGTATACAATACCGATCTTCCCCAACCAAGGTGATTATTTACCAAGCGATAATGTTCATCGCTAACAATACCAACCGCATAAATGTATAGTCCATATTGCGGACTATATCCTTTAAGAAAAACAATATCTCCAATCTTCATGTTTTTCAGAAGTTGATGGTTTGGTGGTGCATCGCTAGGATCATAACCAATACACACCACTTCATTGTCAACAAAATCCTGACCCATATAGGTCTTATCATAATACGTTCCTACACCATAGATTGCCATCTTGCAACCTCCTTAAAAAATAAATAGTTAATGTTTGCACCCATCGAGTGCTTACGAGTGTCAGTAGAGATCATCATCGACTTCTGTTAAAAATTTAAACAAGAAGGATCTCTACACTAATTAATATATATAGAAGAACATATTATAAATTATGTTTTATGCACAGTAATCTAAGAAGCAAGGTGTGCGGATGGGTTCGAATCCCGCCGGAGGGTAAAACCTTGGGCAGCTTCACATAAAATTTAAATATCATGAGGAGGAAAATAAAATGGGCGTGCCATTATATCTAGAACAATTACAAGAAGCTTCTAAAGTTGGAGGAAATTTAATTTCCGTAACAGAAAATCAAGCTTCCAGTTTATTAGGAAAAGATTATAAAACATGTATTAAAACTATGGAGATGGCAGTAAAACAAAAAGCTTCCAAATTGACAGATAAAAAAGTATCATTTAAAGTATCTAAAATATATTTAAATTTTGGAGCTGGAGAAAAACCTGGAGTTATTATTAATGGACAAGGAAAATTATCTGGTTCTGGCGCTTTAGATATATCAGCATTTATTCCAATTAAAACAGGAACACCTAAATTCAGACCAATAGAAGTAGTAGGTAGAATTTAATAGAACATATTTTAAATGACTCGTTTTTAAACCCAACTGACTTTAAACCATGAGCATCTAGTCAGTATGCTGAAAGGAAATAAAATGATGTATCACCAAAAATTCGTCGCGGTAGTAAAGGTAGATGGAAAAGTCCTCAGAGAAAGAGGCGATATTGTAACCCTTCCTTTTCAATCAGAGTATTCTCTCCTTCTTAAAAATCTTGAAAGTCGGTCCGCTTCAGTCAAAGTTAGTATTGACGGTCAAGATGTTCTCTATGGTTCTTCTCTTATTATTAGACCAAATGAAGAAACTGAACTAATGGGAGTACTACATGGCAGTCAAGTTAGGAATCGCTTCAAATTCATTAAGAAGACTTCAAAAGTTCAAGAGCATAGAGGAGACAGAATTGATGATGGAATAATTCGTGTTGAATTTGCTTTTGAAAAGGAGAAACCTAAAAAAGTATCTAGTCATGAATATCATTATCATTACTATCCTCCCATTCTTTTAAAGGGAGGTCTTGAAGATCATTGGTCATCTAACAATGTTACATTCACCAGTAATAGTAGTGATGCTTCAAATCAAGCACCAAAATCAACTGTAGTTTGTGATTCTTTGGGTGGCGGAGAACCAAGAGCAACTTCTTCTTATTTCAATCAAGTTGGTTCTATACCTCAACAAGATGAAGGCATTACAGTTGAAGGATCCAGAATAAGTCAAAATTTTCAATATGGTTGTATAGGAGAACTTGATAGTTCAGAAGTAATTATATTGAGAATGAAAGGAACAGATGGACCTGCTTTAACAACAAAAACAAAACTTACTTGCAAAACTTGTGGGACACAATCTAAATCTTCAGCAAAATTTTGTCCTGAATGTGGAACAAGTTTAGAAATTTAAAACAATAAAAAACGAGTCATTTTTTTATATATGGAATCTAATTGGATCTATTATTAGAACAAAATAAAAAGTGGTACTTCATAGACTATTCGTAAAGGAGATACTTTAGAATGGAAAAGGAAAATACACATATCGTTTCAATAAACGATCAATATGGAGACTGTTTAGGGGATAGATGTCTTCAGGGTGCAGACGGTCGAAAAGGAAGACCACAAGGATTTGTTGAAGTTTTTGAAATAGACGAAGATGGAAACAAAAAGCTTGTAGGAAAAAATAATCTGGTTCTTTATCAAGGACGAGAATGGATTGCTGAAAGAATTTTTAATACCGAAAATGGCAATACATCAACTGATAAAGATATGTTCATTTCATGGTTTGGACTTGGTCAGGGAGGAGCTCCAATTGCAGATCCTCTAACTCCAGATTCACCATTAAGCACGGATACTGGTCTTGACACTGAAGTTCCAATTCATGCAACCGACACAAATTGTGCCGATTATAGAACAGGGAATTATTTCAAACATCCTTTTGATTCAGTAACCTTTGAGCAAGACGCTTCAAATAATAATGAATATCTTATTGCTAATTGTACCATCACAATTGGAAATGATGATGCAAATGGATATAATTTAAATGAAGCAGGTCTGTTCCTTTCAGATAGCACAACTGGAGGTCATTCTGGTCCTTTTTATATTTTTGCCAGAGTAACCTTTCCAACAATTGTTAAAGATTCTACAAGACAATTAATGTTTGTTTGGTATATTTATACCTAAGGATCAATAGGGTATAGAATTTATGATAACTTGCGAAATTTGTGGGTCTAAATATAAAAGTTTAAAATCACTGTCTTCCCATATTAGAGTTCATGGGATTAAATCAAAAGATTATTATGACAAATATCTGAAAAAAGAAGGAGAAGGTATTTGTGTAAACCATAATATAGTTAATGAATGTAAAAAAGATACCAGATTTATCAATATGGTTGTTGGATATCATAAGTACTGTTCTACAAAATGTCTATCTAACTCTGAACATGTAAGAAAAATTTATTCTGAGTGTAGATTAGGAGATAAACATTATTCTAGAAGGACTAGGAAACATCCAACACGAGGAAAAACTTACGAAGAGATTCACGGTTTAGAAAAAGCAAATCGACTTAAAAAAATTTTAAGTAAAAAACAAACTGAAATAATGAATAATGGTTGGGCAGCTTATATGAATTCCTGTATAACAAACCCTTCTAAACCACAAGTTATGTTATATGAATTAGTCAAACAAATATTTCCTGGGGCAATTCTTAATTATCCATTAATGAATTATTCAATTGATGTGGCAATTCCTGAAATATTGGTGGCTATAGAATACGATGGAAGTTATTGGCACCAAGATAAAGAAAAAGATTTAATACGACAAAGGAACATAGAGAACAAGGGATGGACTGTTTTAAGATATGTTGATTATATCCCTACAATAGAAGAATTGAATAAAGATTTATCAAAGGGCATCCAAAATTAGATTTTAAAGTAAGGATTATAGAAGGATAGAAGATCATAACTAATCAAACGGTATAAATTTTAAAATCTAACTGGAGGTATTTATTATGGCTAATATTTCACCTGGGGTGTATACAAAAATAATCGACCTTAGTACTTATGTTCAAGCGGTACCGAGTACTATTGGTCTTATCTGCGCTCTTACAGAAAAGGGCGAAGATAATGTTCTTAAATTTTTAGGGTCTCGAGCTGAATTAATCAGTGAATATGGCGAACCAAACATTGCCGCGTTTGGAAAGAATTATGGTCAAGGTCTATACATGGCTTATAACTTCCTCGGCGAATCCGGTTCTCTTTATTTCTGCAGATGTCTTCCTGACGATGCTGCATTTTCAAACTTAATGATTAAATCCACTCTTGGACCAACCGATGCTACTGCATCTATTAGCATTGAATACATTCCTACCGTAGATGCTTCAACTTATGATGAACTAGTAACTGCTCTTGAAGCTGCTGGCAACGATAGTCCTATTTGTGTTCTTTATCCAATCGGAAGGGGAGAATACTATAATGGACTTGCGGTTAGGTTTACGGATCATGCGAATCCATTACTCGACGGGGTATATGTAATGGATGTTTATGAAAGACAATCAGATGGAAGCGATGTTATCATCGAATCATTTGAAGTGTCTTTCGACCCATTTGCTGTAGATGGAGCTGGAGATTCCTTATGGATTAAATCAATCCTTGAAACTTATTCCAGTGTTCTTAGAGCAGAGATGATCAGATCAAGTGGAGATTACTCCGATGGTTATCAGAAAGTAATAAGAACTTATGACAAAAATGTCGGAACAGTTTCTATGGTTGAGTCTGCTGGTTCTGCAACTCTTACCGATACCAAACAGGATTTCACAGATTGGGACACAACCGCTGGAACTGTTTATGAGTATTGCGTAACTGCCATTGATGCCAAAGGAAATAAACTGTATGGTTGGCTCGGTGGAACAAGCAATGATGGGGACACAATTGATATTTATGATGACCGCATCATATCAAGTGCTTCTCAAAATTGGATCGGAAGTACTGGGGATTTTGATGCAAGTGGTGATGTAGAGTATATTATCAAGAAATCTTTCACAAGCGTTGCAACTGGATTTACTTCTGCAGATCCTGCTCCGTTAAAGAAAGGTTCTGATGGAAGCTTGAAAAATTCCACTGGAGACCTTGATACTACTACTGCCAAACAAATTCTTTCCCAAGGATACCTTGGAACTCTTACAAGCAAGACAGATGGTTCAAGTCTGGTTGAAGACGTTCTTGATACAGAATTTGTATACTTCACTGTTGTGTTTGATTGTGGTTATCCTTCAGATGTAAAAACCCAAATCAGCACTCTTGTACAGACTCGTCGTGACTGTGTTGCTATTCTTGATAATGGAGACAATGCAAATTACAATGCTGCTATGTCTACTCGCTTGAATACTCACACATTCAACAACTACTTCTGTGCCCTTTATGAAAGCTTCAATAAAGTTTATGATACTTGGACAGGTCAAGATGTATGGTTCTCACCAGTATATCACATGTCTTATCTGCTACCAAGAAATGATAATGTTGCTGAGATTTGGTGGGCAGTTGCTGGATTTAACAGAGCTGTTATTGATAGTATCAAAGAGCTTCGTTATAATCCTCGCCTTGGACAAAGAGATCAAATGTATCTGAAACAGCTCAATCCTGTTGTAAGATTCAATCAAGGATATACTGTTTGGGGTCAGTTGACTACTCAGGCAAAAGCAAGCGCTTTACAGGATCTTAATATTGTAAGACTGGTTCTTTATATCAAGAGAGCTCTTGAACAATATTGTCGATTCTTCATCTTCGAACTTAATGATGCAACTACTTGGAGTCAAGTAGCTGGAAATATCAATGAGTTCTTGGAAGCTATTGCTCAGAAACGAGGACTGTATAGTTACTCTGTTGATGTTGGAGCAACTGCATATGAAATCAAAACAAAGACATTCCATGTGAATGTTACTCTAGAACCTACTCGAGTAGTTGAAAAGATCGAACTCAACTTCTTCATTAAGTAGCATTAATTTAATTCCCCTTCTGCTTTCATTAGTGGAAGGGGAATTTTCCGTTTATATCACCGTTTTACAAATTCACTAGAACATATATAAAAGGCAAAAGTTGAATTGCAATAATCTGAAATTTTGAAAGGAGTGAATCATGGATTCTTATGTAAGTTTTTTGAATGAATTAAAGGGAACTATTGAAAGTTTTGTTGGTGCCGCTGAAGCAGGTACCGAAGGTCGTGGAAGTAAAACAAAAGCTCTCGAAGCTAGAAAGTTGAGTATGAAACTCACCAACGATCTTAAAGACTTTAGAAAAGTCTCAATCGAAAACGACAAAAATAAATAGACAAATCCCCCCGAGCGGCCAACCGGAAAAGGTCCCCCACGATCCATATGATTGCGGGGGACCTTTTTTTCGTCTATCCGGTACCGAGTCTCTTCAGTACCTTATTTAACTCTTCTATTGAGTAAACATTAAGTGTAATAGAAAGCAATGGCTGGGTTCTGGTTGTTTCTGCTTTTGATGATCCGGCCAAAGGAACTTTTCCGGCATCTTTAATATCGAAATCGGGAGAGGTGGTCTTCTTTTTGACAGTTTTCTTTTTGGTAGATTTCCTTGGTTTTGGTTTGTCTTCAGTTTGAAGCTTATATTCTTCTTTCTTCTTTGGACTTAACTTCTTGTATCTTTTGTTGCGACGAAGAAGTTCTTCACTCCAATCTTCAACAGAATGATCTTTTATTTGAGAATCGATAATTCTCAGCTGGTCTCCTTCTTTTGCCATATATCCCATTCGACAAAATTCTCGACTTATCTGAACCATCATCTCAGTGACTGAACCCTTATTAATTTCAGTGATATGTTTATGTATAAAGTCATGTAACTCAGTAACAGAAAAAGATGTCATAGATTCCTTCTTTTCCTCATTGTACATGAAGTTATACATAAATTCAATATTGAGAATCAAGAAAAGTAGTTTGTTTCGATTACCGTCTTGAGATTTAAATTCTTTTGCAAACTCAGGCAGAGCCAATCTTGCTTCTTGTTTCAATCTCATTGCATTATCATGATTATTCATTTTGTTAATCTCCTCACTAGAAGTATAATGAACTCTTCCGGGTTTTTTATCATACTTTGCTTGCATTTTAAATTTTCCAGGTCGCCTCCTGGTTCTTTTAATGAAACTATCGTCCTTATCTTTTTCTGCTTTAAGTTCGATAAGAGTCTCATTTTCTTCCAACATGGTCATGTACTCTTCATGATCCATTATATCATTGACTTTTCCTGACGGTCCTGCTCGTTGGTCCTCCTGTGATTCAATAATAGTACCGTCCCTGGTTTTTATGGTTGCTACCTCACTTAGTTTTACTTTTGTCATAGCACCTCCAATCAGTTCTGATGTTCTCAACTCTGTTCTACTTTATTACTCTAAGTTTAGGTTTCTCCTCCTTCTTTGGTGGATTTGGCGGCGGAGTTAACATTCTATCAAAATCAACTGCGCCTATAAATTTAAATTTTCCATTCATTTTGAATGGTACTTTTGCTGTATAGTAATCCGGCACTAATTGCCAGTTAACTCTTTGAAAAGGGATTTGTAATAATACAATAGAAACAACGAACCATCCTCTTTTGACATCTGGTTCAATGCTTATGACCCGTCCAAAATCAATTCTATTTTGATCCTGTGAATATATCAAAACAGTATCTCCAACTTCGGTCGTCATTTTGAATTTACATAAATTCTTTATTGTATTAATTACTTTTTCCACTTATCTCTTCAACCTCCTTCTTCAATTTTGCTCTTTCAATCTCTTCTAATCTAAGCATTTCGAGATTTCTTTTTCTTTCTGTCATCTCTTGTTCAAATTTAATTTTAGCGATCCGACTTTCTGCTTCCATTCGAAGCTTCATTGCCTCTGCTTTTGCTTTAGCAGTTTCGACTACCATTCTTGCTTCCCTAAGTCTATCAAACATCTTCTCAATTTTTGCTTCATATTTGATGCTCATATGATCTATTAAGTTCCCAATATTTGGATTAAGAAGTGCTTTGATGGTTGATAATACCTCATTAGGTTTCTCATACATATGTTCTACTGTAACACCTCTTATCACCTTCATGGCAGCAATCTTTATTTCATAGTCATAATCCTTTTCCGCCCTATAGTAAATTGTTGCTGCCAGTTTGGCACCATCTATAGTCATTGCGTCTACAACAATATGATCACTTTCATCTTGAGGAATTTGATATGTTCTTACTTCTGGAATTATTGGTTCTGTCTTAATTACTTCTTCTATCTGAGTTTCTGGGTTCATAGTATGTCTAATAAAATCAGCAACAAACTTCAATGAAACTGCACAGAGAGTTAAAAATATAGCAAGTGCCACTGTTATCTTGATTGTAGCTTGTCTATTAAATTTTTGTTTCTCTTTTTCTAGTTCCAATTTCGCTTTTTGTTCTGCTACTACCTGTTTCTTTGCTTCTTCTATTTCTAGCTCTCTGCTTCGTATTGAATCGTCGACCTCTTTCAATTGAGTGTCAAGAGACTTCGTTTTAGTAGTATCGTTCATCAATTCCTCCCCCAAGAATCAAGTAAAAATTTTAAGTACAACCTCCTTCCATTGGTATAGTTATATATATAGAAGTTACAACTTTAATTTATTAGTTTTCCAGAACAAAATATAAACTAAGGAAGGTTCTGTATGAAAAATTCTTTAGAAAGATATCTTAACCAGATACAAGGACAGGAATCCATATTTCCAATGGACTCCATCCATAAAGTCAGAAAACCTCTAGATGTGAAGAATCCGCGACATGATTGGGAAGATGAGACAGAAGAAAAAGAGGAAAATGTTACTTAAGTTTTAGATTCATACAGCGATTTTACGTAACACAACTAGGAGGATTGACAAATGAAAAATAGTTTCTCTCAGATGAAAAAGAATGTTCTTACCAGAAAATTTGGCGGAACAACATATGGGGTTGCTGACCCTTACGTAACTGGATATCACTTTGTATATTTCCAAAAACTTCCGGATCTGAAACCGTTCTTGGAAAATGAAGTTTCTGGTTCTCTCAGTGCTTCTGATGTTCAGACAATTCTTTCCGCTTCCTGTCTTGGAGTAACACCTCCAGGAGGAACTCTAAACAAGGTTGAGTTCACTGGTCTTGGTGGAACCAAATGGGCAGTTCCTGGAAATATTGACTATGGTAATTCTGTGACTGTTAAATTCCTTGAATTTAATAGACTTCCAATTATGAGTATTATGCACTCATGGATCAAACTCATTCGAGATTATCGTCTTGGTATCACTGAAGCGCTTGAAGATACTGAGGATGGGTCCGGATACTCAAAGAAAACATACTCTGCATTAATGTACTATTGGACAACCGCACCTGATGCAAGAACTGTAGAATACTACGCTTGCTATGATGGCGTGTTCCCAACAAAAGACCCACAAGATCTTTTCAGCAGTGATGTTGAAACTGTTGGTCGTCTTGATGTTGAGATCGAGTTCAATGTAGATTACGCATGGCATGAAAAATGGGTATATGACAACTGCAAAACTTTTGCAGCTGCTATGTATGCTCAAGGTGCAAACACTACTGGAATCCAATACTAGTATATAAATTAAAATGGGCGTCTTATTATAGGCGCCCATTTTCAACGATGAAATTACTTTGACAGGAGGAATAGAGATGAAATCTTCTGACCTTAAAATTGCAGCAGGGTTATATATAAAAGAATCCAAGTTAAGTAAAGAAGCAAAACTGCAATTGTTCAATTTTATTCAACATGAAGCATCTGATTCTCAAATCAAAGCTCTATTGCTTGATGGGAAAGTAGTCTATCTTGATGAACAAGCAGAAGCTGTTGTAAATGATAGATTTCAAGCACAAGAAAATGAATTGAGAGAAGCTGGAGTGATTGGAAATGTCCTTGGAATATTAATGTTTGGTCCTGGTGGATGGGCAATGTGGAGAACCATTCATGCCGCATTCTCACAAGCTGCTAGAAAATGTGGTGTATTTAAAATAAGCAATCAACGAGACACCTGCATGACAAAAGCAAAGATTATAGAAGCAAGAAAGAAAATTGCGTTTCTTGCTAAATCATGCACTCCACAATATTCAAAAAATGTTGAAAAATGTAAAAAAGGACTTCCAAAAGTATTAGCCAAAGAGAAGAAAAAGTTGGCGAAACTTGAAGCAAAACTTTCTAAACAAGAAAGATCTGGAAAGGGAGGACCTGGAAGCGATCCTTCAGATGACACCAAACTTATATAAAATAAACTATATGTGAATTTTTTAAAATAGATAGCGAATGAAAGGAGATACATTATGGTATTTACAGGTTTTGATATTAAATTTCCGGAATATGAGGTAATAACCCCTCAAACAGGGCAATCATTTCATGTGAGATCTTTAAATGTTCAAGAGGAGGAAAATCTAAAAGGAAGTCTTGTCACTCCAGCAAAAATTACTAACCATCTTAACAAATGCTTATTTGATGCTATTGTTAAGAAACCTGCTGCGGTAAAAGATTTCAATAGCTTTTTGAAAGCTGTTACTCTTAAAGATAGAGATGCTCTTCTATATGGTTTATATCACATTACCTATGAAGAAATAAGGAATTATGATATTACATGTTCCTCATGCGGAAAAGAATATCCTGTCACAATTGCTGCATCAAAAACTTTTAATATGGTTCCTTATCCTGAGAAGAATATCCTCAATAAAAAAGTTAAGGTTCCATTGCCTGTTTCTAAAGGGGTTACTGCAATAATCAAGCAACCAACCCTTGAAGAGGAACAAAAGGCAATTGAAAGTTTATCTTCTAGACCGGGTACTACTGTAGAAACAATTACAGAAACTTTGCTAATTGAAAAGTTTGAGCAGGATATCCCAGAGCAAACAAAACCGAAAGTGTTCGTAGATCGTCATGATATTATTGATGCTTTTATGTCCCTTCCTTCAAGAGACAAAAGAATTATCAATGAACAGTATCTTGAGAATTTTGGTAAGTATGGAGTAGAGCTAAAAATGCAAGTATTCTGTAATCATTGTGGAAATGAGGAGGTGGTAGACATTGATATTGTCGCCAACTTCTTTCGCTCATTATATGCAGGATAGTTCTGTTGATGAATATAGAAAGGATTTGTCAACCAGCATCTTTTCTTGTATGGAATTGAGTGGACAAAGTTATCCTGAAACTATGTCTATGCCTGTTCAACGATTCTATGATTATTTAAAATGGAAGAGTGATCTTGAGGAAGAAAAACAGAAGTTGATTAAAGAAAAGACAGAGGGTGGATAATGGCAAATCTTCTTGATAAATTTCAAACCAAAGTAGTAGGCGGAAGTGGACGAATTGTAGACTTTACGCCTACTATTTCCTCAACTGGAGACTTCTCTAAAGTCCAAGACTTATATGTAATTTTAAAATCTTGGAATACTCTTCTATTGACTCCAAAACGAAGTTATACATTCGATCCTGAATATGGCAGTGACTTATATAAACTGGTTTTTGAACCAGCTGATGATTCTACAATTGATGCTATTAAAAGAGAAACCCAGAATGCCCTAATGGCATATGATGATAGAGCTCGAATCCTTAGTATGGAGGTTACTTTTCTTCCAAATCAAAAAGGATTTGTTGTAGATATAAAAGTATCATATAAAGGACAAACTGGTGATTTCAAAACAACTATTAAAGAAAGTACCTTTACTGTTTTATAGGGATCTATAGAAATGAATAAATTAACATACTGTATAATGAAAACTTATAAAGGATTTTTCACAAAGAAACATGCTGGAAATACCCAAATGTATTTCATCCCTTTAGAAGATAAATTTATAGGTCTTATAATTCTTGGTGAGCTTGACGGAATGCAGAATACTTGGGCAGCACATCAATTTGTTTCGGCAGGTATTGAATGGATGGAACCTGTAATTGCAGAACTTTCTCAGGATGAAAACTTCGAGATTGTAGAGTCAACCCCAATAAAACTAAAACCTGTTTCAAAAGGGTGGACATATAAAGTAACTATCCCAAAAAAAGGAAAGTGGTTAAAATCAGATTTTGACCTATCTTTTTCTCCTGAGTATAGTGGCGGAGATGCAAAAATATTTTTATTAAAAGGGAAACTTATATTCGTACTGACTGATGGAGTAAAAGAACAGGTTTTGAAAATGGCATCTCTAAAACAGATGTCTAAAGTAAAAAGCATGATGGCAAACAAGTCATTAAAAATGAAGAAATTTATAAAATAAGGACTTCATGTGAATTGTAAAAAATGTGGAGCTGAATGTTCGAGTCTGAAAGGGTTGTCCATTCATCTAAGAAAATGCAATCTTTCTATTAAAGAATATTATGATAAATTTCTTAAAAAACCAAACGAAGGAATATGCAATTTAGAAGGATGTAATAAAAATACAAAGTTTGTAAATCTTAGATCTGGATATAATCAATACTGTTGTAAAAGTCATTCAAAACTTGGGAAAAAGAGACCTAACGTAGCAGAACATTTAAAAAATCTTTATAAAAATCCTTCTCAAGTTGAGAATCTCAAAAGAGCTTTAAATAAACCAGAGGTAAAAGAATCTAGAAGACTTTCTATGATTAAAGCATGGAAAGATCCAGAAGTAAGAGAGAGATATTTAAGTGGGAGAAAAAATTCTAAGAAAAATAAAGAAGGTCACAAAAAACAAAGAATATGGATGCTAAATGGCGGTGCTTCCTATGTGGCTTCATTTAATAAAAGTCCATCAAAACCTCAAGTTGAGTTATATAAAATTATTAGAGAAATTATATCAACCGCAGTTCTTGAATTTCCAATAATGGAACATAATTTTATCATTGATATTGCCATCCCTCAACTTAAGATTGCAATAGAATATGATGGATCATATTGGCACCAGGATAAAGAAAAAGACAATAATAGACAAACTATTCTTGAAAATATTGGATGGAAATTTATAAGATATATTGACAGAATCCCTTCAAAAGAACAAATAATAAACGATATGAATAGTTTTTTATTTAAGGAGGATGAAAGTGCAAAATTGGTCACGACTATACAGTTACATTCATGACTACCAGAATCTTCTTTATAATTTCTATTCTAAGCATCACGTTGCATTTCTAACAACATATTGGAATATTAATAAAGACGAAACTATATGGGATGACGAACATATGTTTGGTGGTGCATACGAAAGAACTGGTGATCTTTCAGGAATGAAGTGGGATAAATATTTGTTGCTTCCTATATATTTTCCAGATGAAATTACTACTGCATTTGATGGATCTGAAACTGGTTATAATAAAGAACAGGAATCATCAATTGTATTTCCATCTTCTTATGGAATAACACCATATCCTGGAGATATTGTAAAATTGGAACAACAATTTTTGAATCCAAATGATAATACATATCCTACTTTTGTTGTAGGAGGTATTGAAGTTCATCCAAATACAGAGTATAGATTTTGGAAATTAAAAATTCAAGTTTTTCAAAGTGAAAAAACTGCAGCAGTAGAAAATCAAACCGAGGATGTATTTGTATTCTTTGACTATGATAAAAAGATTCATCCGCTTGATGATGCAATAGCTCTAGCAAAACTTATGGAAAAGGACGAAACACTGAAAGGAAGATTAAGAAATATGTGGGATCCAAATAGTGGATTTTACTCAACATAAGGAAGATTAATAATGGCACAAACTGATAATCCAGGTCAAGGACATATTCCTGATAGATCTCTTTCTAAAGAATTATACCTTGCAAGGGATGATATTAGATCACAATTGACTGAGTATATGCAACAGTATATGGAGCTAGAAGGAGTTGATTTAACAAAGACCTCATTTCTAAGCTATATTGTTGATATAATGTCAACTCTTACTGCTAATATCCTTTTCTATCAAAGCAGTATATATAAAGAGTTCTTTTTGACTCAAGCACAGCTTCCTGGGAGCGTTTACAATCTTAGTGCCTTCCTTGGATATACCCCTAGCGAAGCGACCTATTCAACTACCAATCTGCTGATGACTGTACCTCTTGGATTTGAGGAAGCAAATACTGAGTTTACTATTCCTGATGAATTTACGTTTACAAGTAGCGATGGAATTAATTTTCTTACTTATTATCAAACAGATGTTACAGTAACAAATAATAATTCAGCTACAGTGTCCATGACTAGAGATGGAAGAGTGTATAATGTACCTGTTATAATAGACACTACTGCAAATATGGAATTCAAATTTGCCCTTCCTGTGAGACAATATAAAATCAATGAACAAGAATTTCAAATTGATGAAGATCTTCAAATCTTTCAGTTTACAAATATAGAAGTTCCTATATCTGGTCAAGTATCGGGTATGACAGTTTATGTAAGGGGTCCTAATGACTCTCCAAGCTCGTCAGGACAGTTATATACAGAATTTAGTAGTTTATATTTAATGTCATCTACTGACTACGGTTACGTTGTAAGAAAAAGTGTTTCTGGAAGAACCTTATATTTTGGAAACGGTCTTATTGGAATACAACCAGAAGCAGGATCCACAGTAATTGTAACCATTGAAGAAACCGAAGGTGAAGATGGAAATGTAATTTCCGGGTCCATTCAAACAGGAGGAAGAATATATTCAGAGCAAGGTGGAGTTAATACTATCGTTAGCTATGAAGTGACAAATCCATCACCTTCGTCCGGCGGTTCTCAAGAAGAAACTATGCAGGATGTTAGAGCAAATGCTATATCAAGTCTAACTGCTTTGAACAGATTAGTATCTGAAGATGATTATAAAAATGCTAGTGTAGTAGTTGAGGATTCCCCAATAACTAATACAAGTTTTCCAGTTCTAAAAAGATCTGATTTAAAGGTAAATGAGATCCAGTTGTTTGTAACAATGTCATTTCTTGATTCTTTAATCCCTGCAAGAAATATATATTATTCTGTGCCTGTTGGAACAACATTAATTCCAAGGGGAACAACAATAACTTTTCAAAATATTGATTATATAACAATATTCGATATTACAGTTGAACCATATAATTCATCTGCTACATATAATTATATTATTGATGAAATCCAACTTACGCCTATTTTGGTTCAAAGTTGGGAACATGATCAGCAAGACATTTATCATTTCTTAGCAAATTCTGTTACCATTGAAAAAGTGGGGTCCACCGGAGTATTTGAGATGACCTATTTTTCAGAAGAAGTAGATTTTGCAGACTGTACATGTGAAATGAGAATTATTGAAAATGATACTATCTATACAATGACAACAACGCCTGGTGTTAATGGAGGAACATTTTCATATACTTTTGCTGATTATCTGAATATTCCTACTGGAGAGCTCAATATAACATTCACAGTTAGCAATCCGAATTTGCCATTTCAGCAATTAATTTCTCAATATTCAGTTGCTGCAACATTTTCTCAAGACTTGAGTAAATTTATGTTGTCCAATACTGTAACAGATGGGACTTCAGTTATTGTTTATGATATTCCTGGAATTAAGGAATCATATTATAATGGATTATCTTCAGACGAAAAAGTATCATTTGAATTAGATGTAATGCAAAAAATGATTTCTTCTATGGATCTTATTGATTATAGAATGCTTACAGACTTTGTTAATATCAAATTATGTAATACCACCGGCATTATAGGAAATATGCAACTAAACGAAGTCACTAAGGATGATGTTCTTGATGTTGGAGTTTGTTCACTACCTGGAAGTGGTTCTACAGGAGATAGATATTTAATTGGTCATCCAGAAACTGGAATTGAAGCAAGTCACAAAGATGAAATTGCTGTTCTTAATGATTCGACTGCAGTGACATGGATTTACTCTCAACCAACAACTAATGACGTCATATATGTAGATTCAAAGGACAAGAAATATTTTTATTCCTCTACTGGTTGGATATATCCTCAATATGAAATCCCTCTTAAAATAGAAGTAGAAATTATAAAAACAAATGATTCTTCTATAAGTGAAGCGGATATAATGCGTGATGTAAAGGATGCGTTGTTAGAAGCATTTGATGATAGGTTCGGACCAAACATTACGTTGTATAGATCAGAAATTATAGAGATTGTTCAAGGGGTTGATGGAGTATTAAATTGTAGGTTGATAAAACCTGAAACTAGTATATTCTTTGATTTTGATATTGATGATTTTACTCAAGAGCAACTATTACAATTTGCTCCAGAATATATTTATTTCACAGAGTCAGATATAACTGTAAGAGTTATTACTGGAGATTAATAAATGGAAATACTTTTAGAGAAAGCTTCAATTGATCTCCCAAAATTGCGTAAAACTGTTCATAAAATTACTTCTAGCGAATTATCGAGACTAGTTGAACCATGTTATTATCCTGAACTTAAAAAATATTATTATGAATTTTTAAATACTTGTAAATTAAGCGAAAAAGATGTAAAAGATTTTGTTAAACGATTTTGGGAAGGTCGACCTGAAAGAGCATGGCTTCTTCATAAAGACCCAATAATGATGTTCTATATTTTTATAATGTGGGTCTTCCTTAAAGAAAAAGACGTCATTGCGTATAATTCCATGCTTGCTCTAGTTGGAGTTCGATATTATACAAATCTTATCAATAAACAAATTAAATTTTGTAATGAAAAAATATTTAAAGCTGCTATTGAAAATTTAGCAAAAACCCATTTATTTGCCAGAGAAAAATCAATCCCTGCGGCAATTTTTTATCTCTCAAAAGAAATGGATAAAAGATGGGGTCGTCAAATAAAAGCTCAAGATAGAACTGGAATATCAAAATTTATTACTGAATATAGAACGAGAATATCACAGAGCGTAAAGAAATTTGCTGAAACCTATTATCGTTTACACAAGGAAGGAATTTCAATTGTTGAACCTTATGAAGGCGAAGAAAATGAATATCAATATCAGCAATTAGAAAGAAGCGCAAGAGTTGTAGACCAGGTAGTTAAAAATATTACCGTCTATAAAAATGTTGATAAAAAAGCAATGAATGACGCCAGAACATTGACTAGGATTAGCGCATCTCTCGCCACAATGCTCGCAAATGAAACAACCAATATAAAGTATTCAGATGATATTAAAACCATTTTAGAGTTGTTTGTGCGAGATTTAAAAGATATTAATTCTATATGTGGGGCGGGTTATATTAAGTATGTAAGGTCTTTAATGGCAACTAGAAAAGATCAACAGGTGAATTTTAAACAACAAGTTAATATTCTAGTACTTAAAATGATTAAAAATTTGAAATACGAGAGCCAGTATAAGAAAATTAGTAAACAAACACAAGCTCTCGTAAATCTGTTTATGGCATACTTTATTACAATGTCTATGAAAAATATCCTATGTCATTAAGCATAAAATTCCCCACTTGTAAGACTAGTTAGGTCTGCATTATCTCCAGCGAGAGCTCTCTCCGGAGGATCTGAATCAAAATTTACAGGTTCCTGGTTTACAGCTTTTGATTGATTCTGTTTTTGCTCCAGTTGTGCTAAATTTCTTGCGTGCTGTACAGAAGATAATGTTGGGGACGTCTTTGCTCCAGGAGGTGCTGAACTATATGGATAGGGTTTCATATCCACCCCTTCTTTGAGAGCTTTTAAATATCCTGAAAGTGTTGGTCTCTTATCAGGGTCCGTGTCATTACTTTCATCTATCATTATACTATTATATAAACTTCCAAAATCTATTCTAATATCTACTATTGAAAGTCTTTGATTCCAAGCAATATTTTGCTGATCCCCTCCTTTAACAACAGCGATATTTGATGCAAACGCTGGACTTAAGTTGTATATCCCTTTGCAATAAATTTTATGCAGAAACGGCCACTTATAAGTATCCAATGAATGACTTCTAGGCAAAACTAATGCCAATAATGCACAAATAGGACCAACTATATATTTTAAATGCGAAACTTCATTTTGAGGATTTGGATTATAAAGTCGTATTGTCATTGAATAAGAAGGAGTAAAACCGCTACTTCTCCATACTTGAGGAAAATCTACTTTTCCGCCTGTTCCAATTTGCGCAGCAGTGTGAGCAATACCTGCCATTGCTCCACCAAATTTTCCGCTCGCCTTTTTTAATTTATCTAGTTGTGCCATACCACTCTGTGCACCTTTTCCAATCGTCCCTATCATCCCTTCTTGTTTTCCCATTCCTTTTAAAAACCCATCTATATCTTCTACGTTCGCCATTTGAGATAAATCAGATACTGCTTGGGATCCAAAATCAGTAAATTTTTGAAGGAAACTTTCTCCGTATTCATTTGTGAAACTATCTGTAGGAAAATTGTCAGCAAGAAATGCAACCTTTAAAGGTCGTTTTACAGTAAAACCATGTGATTCAACCACCTTTGAATATTCGCCCCACTTATCGTCCAAAGTAAATACTGTCATTCCAGTTGTAAATTTAGGTTCATGTGGATGAATCTCAGCAACAGGCATACTGTTGTGCATTATATCATCACTAATATGAGTTCCAGGTGGCATTCCTATAATATGGTCATCATTTATTACTATTGCCATTTTATATCTCCTTACGATAATCCTCTACCACTATGAATTAATAATGTTTCAGGATGAGGAGCAGTTGTTTCTGATTGTCCGCCTCCGCCTCCTGTAGAGTTGCTCATTGATTTGACTGAAGCATCTATTGCGCTTGAGTTATAAATTATTGCCGCAGCTGTTTTATCACTTCCTTCCTTTAATGCCGCATTTGTTTCTTTTTGATTTTTAACCATATTGTTTAGTAACGCGGCATTATGAACAGCATCTGAAGCTTTCATTCCTGCTACCATGGATGGGTTTATTCCATCTCTTGTTCTTTCAGCAACTCTACCTATTGTATTTAATCCTTGAACTTGAGCTGCTCCAACCCCAGAATATATTTCTCCTTTATCTACAACAGCAAGACCAGACTTCTTTACAACTCCACCTTCTGCTAACTTTGGAAGACCTCTCATCCATTCTTGAACCAACTCGTCTCTCTTTATTTGTTTAGCTTTAAGTTGCATTCTTTCTTTTACACTTATAGCACCAGATTTTACTTTTTCAGATAACATATCTATTTCTTTAGAGAGACTTCTAATATCTTCATTTCGTTGATATGCTTTGATCTTTTCTTGAATTGTTAATTGACCTATAGCTACTTGGGTTTTTGCGGACTCTACTGCCTCAGCACCTTTTTCTGCAACTGCTGCAGTAGTCTCTTTAAAATATTCTCCTGCTTTTGCATACTTATCTGCTGCTGCACCTTTTATATCTTCATAAAGGTCTCCAGTTGCTTTTCCGCCTTTTCCAATTCCTTCTCTAAGTTTATCATACTTATCTCTTGATGTAAGTACTGCAGTATCATATTTTCCCTTTATCGCCTTCCCTACTTTTTCTCCGGTCTCTTTGAATTTCTCTGTTACAGTTTTATTTTGCTCTTTCCATTTTTCGTATGCTTTTTTCTTATTCGCTTCAACATTTTTAGCAGCACCAACTTCTTTTGCTAATTCTTCTTTTGATATTTCAGGGACTCCTTTTCCTTTTAGATAATCAAGAAATGCTTTTTCTCTTGCTGCTCCATATTTTGTAGGATCTTCTCCAAAATCTAATCCTCTAAAACCGCCACTATCTAACCATTCCCCTCTTCTTCGAGTTAACTCAGTCGGAGAGTATTTTAAATATTCTCCTATATTCTTATCCATATAAGTCTCTTGACCTGCTTGAATTGCTTGCCACTTCAACTTAGATGTTAAGAGTCCATAATCAGAAGTTCGTTTTCCACCAAATACTCCTCCTGCTTTAGTCAAAGAACCTTTGTAATCAAGAAGAGCTTTAGCTTCTGCAACCTTGTCTATGTTTGTAGATGTTGTAGCTGTTTTTAGAGCTTTCTTAGTTCCTTCAAATGATTTCGCAGATTCTTTTTTTCCTTTATCTTGCCATTTATCAAATACTCCTTGAATTTTTGGTCCAACAAATTTATTTAATATAGTTCCAATTGCAGCACCTGCAGCACCTGCCGAAACTAATGCTAAACCGGGTCCTAACAAAGGAGCTATAAATTTACCAAGACCTGCCGCACCACCCGCAACAAGTTTTCCTATTGATGCAAGGACTGGTCCTAACGAAGAAATAGATTTTGCAAACATTGGAATTATCTTTAATAATGGAGTGAATGGTGCGAATATAGGTTTTATAAATCCCATAATCATTGGTCCTGCCATTAATAAAAATTTCCAAACGCTTCCGCCAAATCCTTTAATTCTTCTTGCTATTTTTCCACTTATTTTATTGTTTGTAAGGGTCGCTCTCCATTGTTTTTTCATAAAGCGACCAGTAAGTTTTGCTCTTTCTAAAAGTCCTTTTCCTACTTTATTTTCTTGAAAATATAATTTTCGTTGAATATTTTTAGACTTATCTAATGTTTTCTCAATCTTTGATAAAATTAGATCTCTTTGTTTCCCCGGTGCCATTCCTTCTATTGTTTTTCTCTTCAACTTTACAAGTTCTGCTGCAGATGCTTTTTGTGCATCACGTTTCTCTCTAATCTGCATTCTTCGTGCTTCATTTTCTAATTCTTTTGCTTTCTTCTTTTCTTCTTTTCTGCTCGCCCTTGCTTCAAGTTTTGCTTTAATTGGAGCAATAGGATCAAATGCTGCACCAATCTTTTTTGCCAGTGCTTCCTTTTTTCCAGCAAAAGTAGATGTAAGATACATCTCCTGTGCTCTTTGTTGTGCTTCTTTCAGTTCCTGTTGCTGTTTTTGGTATCCAACCATATTTTTTCTGATTTCATCTGTCTCTGCTTTTTTCTGCTTTTTTCTATTAATATATTCTCTTAATTCTATTCTCTTTGAAAGTCCTTTGTCACCTTTATCTGTCAAATCTTCCATGGAAAAGCTCTGCCCAACTGCCATTTGCATTCTCTGTTGTTCTATATCATCTGCTCTTCCGGATGTAATCTGACTTCCGCGATAGGAACCTCGTTTAATCTCTGAGACAAGATTTTCTAGTTTGTCTACCATCTGCAATTCTGCTTCGGTAAGATCTTGAACTGTACTTATTAGGGTCACTTTTGGTTTTTTAGCTTCTGCTGCTTTTTTCTTTTCCTCTGCTTTTTTCTTTCTCCAGTCAGTAAACTTATCTTTTGTATATTTTCCAATAGCACCACCAAGACCTCCAACCGCTGCACCACCAGCTCCACCTAATAACATTCCTAAAGGACCACCCAACAATCCTCCATATATAGCGCCTATTCCACCCATTCCAGCTGCGCCAACTATACCAGATTGTTTTGCTCCTCTTGCTGCATATCTAGATGGGAGAGCTGCTAATCCTTGAACACCATATCCTGCTATTGATCTCCTTTTTGCTTGTTCCATTCTATCTTGGACTTCTTCGCTAGAAGTAATTCCTCCTACTGAAGACGCGGTATCTCTAGAAGCTTCAAGAATATGCTTATTATATTCAATCAATTGATCTAATCTATGCATCTGTCCTACATAAGTAGTTGATGTAGCTTCGAGAAGTGATTCAAATATATTATTTCCACCAGAAGGCATATCTTTTCTGTATTTACTTCCACCCCCAAGACTTCCCAAGAGTAATTTAAACGGAGAAGCTAGTACTTTGGTTAGAGATTTGGCAAATAAATAAACCCCGGCAAATACAGGATGTTCATGAAGAGTTTGTTGCCATGCTGCTTGTAATCCTTCAATAGAAAGACCAATAAATCGTTTTTGGGATAAAATTCCTTGTTTGATATCAAGTAGTAGTTTCCACTGTCTCCATTGGATGGGTCTGTCATACTCTCTAACTTCTCCAAGATATCTATTTATAAAGGTCCCCATTATGGAACGGCGTTTTCTATTTTCTTTGCTGGTAAGAATCTGTTCTGATTTAACAATACCAAATGCTGCCTGAAGATTCTCCATTATCTTTGTAAGTCTGCCAAATTTTCTATCACCTTTTTCTTTGTCAGTAATATTAGCTCTTACTTCAGCAGTCTTAGCATCAAAGAACTTCGCTCTAGCCATCGCTTCATGTTTTTGATATACATCTTCTGATCCTTGTTGTTTGTCCATTCTTTTATTAACTTGATCTACTATCTGCTCTACTACTTTCTCTACAGGTTGAACTACCTCTCCAGCATGGACCTTTACAACACCTTCTTTAGAAACAAAACCACCCTCTTGCAAATGGGGAATAACTTTCGCTTCTTTCGCTTTTTCTACAAGGGTTTTCTTTTCTTTTTTATCTCTCTCTTTTTCAGATACAACTTTTGTACGCACCACTCCCTTTTTAAATACTTTATTTGCCATACCTGAGAAAATTTCTTTAGTTTTCTCCCAACCTTGTCCTGCAATTTGTTTAAATCTATTTGATACTGAAGATAATGCTAAGTTTAATTTTTCTTTCAACTTATATACCATGTTTTGCATAACAGTGGTATTAAACATCTTAGCAACAAAATATCCCACGATAGGACTTACTCTTCCCATAGCTCCTATCATCATATTTTGTTTATTCCAATTAATATCTTCAGAAATTGCTTTTGTATATTGAGAGGCACTTTCTTGAATACTTTTTATTCCACCAACTGTAATCTTCTTTACTCCTCTAGCAGTTTCAAAAGTTACAGTTTTTGATAATTGAGCAAGATTCGCAGATGCTTTGGCAATGTTTCTTATAGTAGTATCTACAGAAGATAACACCTTCTCCATTCCACGAGCTGTTCCCAATTGCTCTTTTAGAACTATTTGATTAGCTTTATGCTTTTCATTTGCCTGTCTTTGAATCTTTGACAGGGTGTCCGCCATTGAGCTAATCTGAGAAGCGCGTTTTGCCGATTCTTTTCTTGCTATCTCTTCTGGAGGTAACTTTATATCCTTTGGATCTGCCATGATTTATCCTCTATTTTATTTTCTTAAAAGCAGAATGAATTTTACCAAGATTTTTTGTAAACTCTGAATAAATACATAATACTTCAGATGGAATCATTAATTCCTGGATGCATATTGAATTTACCCTTTTTGCCCCCAATCCTTTACTATAGGCATTATACATTGGCATTACAACATGTTTGTATTGAGGGATTGCTGCTATAAGTGGACCTACATCTCCTTTTAAATATATGGTCATGAAGGTAATCATATCTCTTAGTTTTTGCTCAAATTCACTTTTATTACTTACATATTTTGAAAAAGTATCCCTTAACTTTTCAAAGTAGCTTTTTATAAAACTTAAAACACTTCCTGATTTACTATGCTCAAATTTTAAAAAGAGATATGTATATATGTCTTGAATTTCTTTTGTATCTATTGCTTTTTCTATAGCAAACATTTCTTTATACATTTGTGAGTAATAACTTGTCAGCTCGCTTCTAAATAGATTAAGAAATCCTTTTTTCATAGAAGCAGCTGCCATGTGCATTCCTTCATGTAATGTCAAATTAGCTAATTGTTGATTTGATGCGTACCCAAATGTAATATTATTGTCCATTAAAAGAAATATTTTATGATGTTCTGGAGTATAGAATCCCATAATGTGCCTTTCAGATTCTCCAAAAACTTTATGCTTTATCAATCTATATATTCCCTTTGATAACCAGCAAGGTACCACTTTTCCAGAATCCACAAGGTCTGATATTCTATCACCTATCGCTTTTGTTCTAGGTTGCTCTCTCATAGCTTCTACATATTTGGGAGGAAGACTTGATGACGAATATAATTTTTGTCCTCCAATATTAGCAACCGGTTGAGCAGAAATTGGAAGTGAGAATAATTCATTGAGTGGGGAGTTTTTATCCCATACTGTTGTTGTCATTATTTAAAGTCTCCATCTGAAAACATTGAAAAGATATCAATATATCCTTCTTGTTTTTCAAGCATTTTACTTTTTACATGATTTATTACGGCGGAGTTATTAAAATTATTAATTGTTTTATCACTATTCATATTAATAACATCTTCAAACACGCCTTCGACACTCTTAAAGGTTGTCTTATCCATTAACAAAGGCGGATCCCATTTATGTACATAAAAGCACATTGCTGTACTTAATGCAATATCATCATGGCATCCAATATCTGCTTCAACTTTACCACTTGGTTTGCTAGTTAGTCCAATTAGTTCCAAAATCAATCTCTTAGATTTTATACATTCAGGGAATTGGGTTACATAACTATATAAAGCATCTATCATTAATGGTCTTGTCTTAACATTTGTGCTAAGTCCGGCAACTGATTTTTTTGAAACTCCTCTTTTTTCCTTATAAAGTTTCATTGCAAATTTGGAATTATCCAAGTCTTCTATTACTTGGTTTCCATATGAATTTGACTCAACCACTATTGTGCCGTCATACATTTCAGCAACAACTTTTATTACTTTAATAAAATCAGTAACCTTTAATTTTCCTTGATATTCTGCAACCTGTTCAAGTGTTTTGAAATCCCATACAGAAATCGCTGAAAAATCTTGACCGTGTTCTGGAGCAGTATCGACCCCCATTATATAATTTGTATCTTCCCTTGGATCTGCATATCTCCAAAGTTCCCCATTAAAAATTCTATGTTTTTCAATAGGTTCTTTTCTCGGTTCCTGTAATGCTTGAATAGTTTGTTCATCAAAGAATGATCCTTCTGTTGATAAGAATTTTAGTTCAAGTTCTTGCTCAATCTTTCTTTTATCATGGTCAAATAATGCACATTGTCTGTCATACCAGTCAGGATCATTAGCAAGTTCTTTTACGTCTTGCCAATGGATAACAAAGTCTTTGAAAATATCATTTCCAGATACTGCATTTGTATATCTTTCATAGAACCATTTTCCAACACCTACTGTTTTATTTGGTGTTGATAATACAACAGTTCCATATGGTACTCCTGCAGCTTTAGCATGCATTTGGTTTGTAGATAGAGCAGGAACCATACTTGTCCAAGCTTCGTCAATAAACTTTACGAATGCTGCCTCGTCAATTACCAAAAATGTAATTGCTTTACCACGAAGAGTTTTTTCTGGAGCATTTGGGTTTACAGGAGATGCATAAACCTTTGAACCATTCTTTAAAATAAATGATTGCTCAGTATATTTATCAAATTGTGGAGATAAAGATTTTGGAAGTTTATCAATCATTCCACGAATAGCTCTAGCAAAATCGGTAGCTTCTTTCGCATCCTTTGATATAATTCCAATTACAGCATTATCAAAAAATACTGCTAACCATACAACATATGCCTGAGTTATAGTTGATATTCCTATCTGTCTTGACTTTAAAACAAGCACATATTTATCATTGTTAATAAGATCAATTAATTTTCTCTGAGGTTCATAGGGAATAAGAGGCACATCGCCACCAGGAAGTTCAATTAATATATACTTGGAGCAGAAATATTCAAAGGAGTTTTTACATCGTAAAAATTCCATTACCATTTCTTCTGCTTTACTTTTTATTCTTTTATTCTTATCTGTCTTCACAGCACCCTCCCTTTTTAGTTTGTTCTATCTAATAAAGATCTAAGTAACTAAAAAGTTCTATATATATTAATTTACCAATGGCAGCATAGAGTTAATTTTTAATTAACTCTACGGAATTTAAATCAAACAGAAAAGGAGAAAGTAGTTTGGATAAAAAGGAAGTTAGAGGGTCTGTCTCAAATGACGATTCGATAATTAAAATTTATGAAGAATTCTCTGGATTTATGAATTGTCCTAAATGCAAACTAGGAATTTTGTGGGGGGTCAGAAATATAAAAACTGACCAAATTCTAGATGAGGTTGATACCTGTTCATCCTGTGGTTTAAAGGTTAGGTATCTTAACATTAAAAACAATAAAATAAGAAAGAGAAGAATAGTACCAAAGAGGCAACTCAAGGGGTTATTATCAATTCAATAGAAGATGATCTTAAACTGACATCTTCGTATTTTTATGAAAGGTGGTGATTTATACATGGCAATTTCAAAACTAACAATAGAAAAATCTATGTTAGATGTAACTTCAGAATCAGACTTGAACACAATGGAAATATTAGATATGACTTCAGATGTAGAGTTGGATATAGTAGTATGCAAAGTAGTATGCAAAGCAAAGCAACACCATATAATATTAACGCCCCCAAAACTGTTTTTATTACAGTTAAAAAAGGGCGAAGCGCCCTTTTTTTGTTATATAGTTTTATTTGTTCTTACCGCTTCAGCACTAATTGCAGCAGTCCAATCACCTTCTTCAACCTTATTATATGTGATTGTAGATTTGTATAATATGTATTTTCCAGAGAAATCTAAATATTCAATAACTAAAGGATCTATATAAATAGGATCCCCAACTTTTAGAAAGTTATCAATTATAATATTTCCTCCAAGAGAGAAAGAAACAGAAGACATATTGAATATTTGCTTTGCCATCATTGAATTTGCAAAGGATTCTGTATATTCATATCCAGTATGATTTTCTAACACTTTAGTTCTATTGATAGCAGGGTCTACATAAAATTCATCGTTCTTAAATATTACTCCATGATCTGAACACACCCCATCTATTGTTTGCTCAACAAGATGAAATAAAGTATCAGCAGGTTTTACAACATGAGTTAATGATGTAGCAATAGCTCCAAACTTTGAGTTTCCAACAAAGTCGTGTTTAAACTCTCCATTGATATAAAAATGCTTTCCGTCCATAGATTTCTTTTCTACGGAATCATCTTTCTTATCTATTGCAGGTTGTGATACTTTTATTACCTCGCCCTTTTTTATTCTCTTTGATAAATTTATT
>Ga0180432_10002567_pt1 | contig 27089 bp, 33 predicted proteins | sample SS_ome_10_FD_132414 | JGI IMG/M metagenome (GOLD analysis project Ga0180432, IMG submission 132414) | Hypersaline lake sediment archaeal communities from the Salton Sea, California, USA - SS_1_MS_2 metaG | ecosystem: Environmental > Aquatic > Non-marine Saline and Alkaline > Hypersaline >... | reverse complement strand
GCGGCGGCCTCCTCGGGATCCTCGGGCGGCGGCGCGGCGGCCTCCTCGGGATCCTCGGGCGGCGGTCCAGCCGGCGGCGCGGCGGCCTCCTCGGGATCCTCGGGCGGCGGCGCGGCGGCCTCCTCGGGATCCTCGGGCGGCGGCGCGGCGGCCTCCTCGGGATCCTCGGCCGGCGGAACGACCGGTGGCGCGGGGTCTTCTTCCATCTTGTCGTCCTCGACCAGCGGCGGCGCGGCGGCCTCTTCGGCCTTTTTGGCCGGCTGGACGGCGGCGGGATCCTCTTCCATCTTGTCGCCGTCGCCGTCGTCGCCGTCGCCGTTCTGCCACGCGGGTGGGGTGGGTCGTCGTGGGTGCGCGCCGAGCGCACAGCGGCGGGCGAATGGGGGCGCGTTGCGCAGGGGCTCACCTGGAGCGGGCTGACCGGCGGGTTCAGGTCGTCGTCGCCAGCGTTGTCCTGGTACTTGGTTAGCCAAGCGGCCAGCTCGGCCGGGGTCGACCGCACGGTGATGGCGCCGATGTTGGGGTGGGTGCCCCCGCGCTCGTTCACAAAGGTCAGGATGTTCGTCCAACACTCCGTCACCTGGGCGGCGACATCACTGACCCCGTACCCTCCCGCCAGAGCCATCACCCTGGCCAGCTGCGTGACCGCCACCGCCATGCTACCCCGTCGCGGTTGTGGGGTGGGTGCGGGCGGGGGCGGGCCTCCCGCGGCTCTGAATCGATGAGTCAGTAACCCCGATTGGGGTTGGACGGCTGAGTCATGGATGAGTCATGGATGGGTGTTTGTTTACTGGCTGGTGATGTTTGCGCACATCTGCTCCAGCGTGATGAACGCGCTCTTGGGCGCGCAGTAAAAGTTCCGCTCCCGCTTCTTGAATCGGTCCCACACCCCGTCCCGCCGCGTCCACGTCGCAAAGGTGGACGCGACCGGGATCACCAGGACGCACTTGATCTCGTAGTCAGTGATGACGTAGAACGCGGGCTTGGGGGTGGCGCGGTCGTGAGTGTGGCAGTTGGTCACCATCACGTCGGGGTACGGAAAGTTCTCGACCGTGTCAAAGTTGAACCGTCGCTGCTTGCACTCGATCTTGAGCGCGGGCCCCCCGCCGGGCGGGTGGGCCCACAGGTCGCCGTTGTCGGTGTACTGGCGCATCTGCTCCTCGGAGGGGCGGATCGTGGTCTCGGGAGTGGTGGTCCGGATCCCGCGGTCGTTCAACAGCTTGGCGATCTTATCGACGTGGATCATGCTCTCCTTGAGGTCGCGCTCAAAGTGCGGGTCGTTCTGGCGCACCTTGTCGTAGAAAGTCGGCCGGGGTTTGACCTGCGCCACTGCGACGGGCAGGCCGTGGTACACTCGGCGGGCCACCGAGAGCATCTCGGACCGGTCTGACTCCCGACCCGGAGGGGCCCCCTGAGTTAACGGCGGTCAAAGCAGTCAACAATTAATTCGATCCAGAATCATAGCAAGCAAAACACCGACTCCAAAAAAAATGATGATGCACCACCCGGCCATGATGATGCACCACGTCAACCACCCGAGCAGCGGTAGGGGCAGCGGCCTCCCGCCTCACAAGCCTCTGAGCAAGAAGGACAAGATCATCATTGGGAGCGTCATCGGCGGCGGCGTTTTGCTCATCCTGATGATCATGTTTGGTCCGTCGGTCGTGCGGACGATCAAAGCCAAGAGGGACTAAGTATGACATGTTAGTTTACTTGTTGTTCTTTCCTTCGGCTGCACACATGGCAGCGACCGCCAGGGTGTACTTTTTGACGAGATCGGCGACGTTATCCACGCTGCCCCCACCAAGCGCCTTAATCACCGATCGGAAGGCGGTGTCATCCTGGATGTACATGGTGAAGGGGGCACTCAGCTTCATGGCCTGGGATTTGTTGGCCCCAACAACCGTGTACACCAGCGACACCCTCGGCTCATAACTCGCTTGGTTCTTGTCGTTAATGTTTTTGTCCAAGGACTGGATCTCGAAGGCGGCCTTAAGGTCTTTCCCCAGATTCTGAGCATCCCCGCCGGTGGGGAGCTCCCCCTCCTTGACAAAAAATGCCCTTGCGACACTGTCCCATGATCCATTCCCCGAGACGAACATGGACGCTCTCGAAGCAGTCTCTTTCGCCGTCACAACAAAAAGGTGCACCGCGATGGCCATCGCCTTGAGCTGCGGGGTTGCGAATGCATCCTTGAACGACTCTTCAGACGGACCCCTCCCAGGACACTTGAACCTCTTGGCCGGATGGCTCAGCTTGGACGAGTCTGCGCCCATGGCCCCCTTTTTAACCAGACCGGCGCGCGCAAAATTTCAGACCCGATCGCACCTCAACGGCTCAAAGTGGTTCCCGGTCCACACGATCCGCACCACAAAGTCAACCTCCTCGGTCTGGGGCAAAAACTCGATCGCGGGCGGTCCGATGTGGCGGCCCCGCCGGACGTGCACGCACACTTTGGCCTTGTGCATGTCGCAAAAGGCCTTGATCTCGATGGCCCCGCCCCAGGTGTACCCCCGCCGCATCCGCCCCAGGTACGTCGCAAACGACTGGCCGTCGACCTCCCACTCGACCGCGTTCTGGGCCGTCATCCCGTCCTGAAGTTCGGGGTTGCGGGCGAGGTAGTCGACAATCTTCGACCGCAGGCTCTGCTCGGATTCGCCGTCGACAAACGTGCTCAGCGACCGGAAGAGGCAGCTCATTTCTTTTCCCCCTCGGGCGGATAATATTTGAAGAGCCGCACCCTGCAAAATGAACCCCGGACCGCCGCCGCCCGAAGGAGGCCCCACCTCTCCGGGGCCGCGCGCGCCCTTTTCAGGGGGCAGGGCCTGGCCCATCGACGACGACCCAACCAACCCGCGCAAGATGCGACGGGTTGTCGCCGCTTCGCCCCCGCGGTTCACGCGCGGCGGAATCCTGATCCCCCCGCAGCCGATGCCCCGCCGCCCGCCGCCGACAACGTTGGTGGTGGTGATCGTGGCGGGCTCGCCCGGGATCGTGTACGGGACGCTCCCAAAGGCGGAGACGGACAACCTCGTTCTGCATGGCAAGCGCGCCGACGGGTTCACGGCGGTCTTTGGCCTCGAAGACCCCCCGGACCCCGAGCGATTCCCCGAGCTGCACGCCCTGTTCTCCGAGACGTCGGTATGGGACGCCGTTGCGCCGCCGGCCCCGTACCGGGCGGTGTACGCGGTCCGGTTCGGCCGGCGGTGACCCGCCTCACGTCCCCTGGCGGAGCATGGCCTCGCGGAACTCGAACGCGTCGAGCTCCTTGTCCGAGCAGTCGGCGATCTTCCCGTCCTCCCACACCCACCCGAGCTCCTTGTACATGGACCGCAGGAACGCGCCGTGGCGCACGTTGTTCGAGGGCATGTCAAACGGGTTGCACGCGTGCAAGTAAACGTCGTACCCCAACAGCTTGAGGTTTTTGTGCGTGATGTACGCAAAGTTGACCATGTTGTTCCGCCCGGGCTTGAGGTCGGCCTTGCGCTTCTCGAAGACCGGGAGCATGTACTCGAGCATGCAGATGAGCATGTTCTCGAGCTCGACGGGCATCTTGCGGATCCCGCCCGCCAGCTGCACGATCATCACCGGGGTGTTGGTGTAGTCGGGCTCGCCGATGTACGCCTGCGCCCGGTTGACCTTCTTCTTGTCCACGTCGCGCGCCGAGGTGCACTGCTCGATGTACAGGTACCGCGACAGCTGGTACAGGAAATCCTTGTCGTACCGCCGCGCCACCTTGCCCTGGATCGTCTTGAGGTACGCCACGTAGTGCGTCAGGCACTTGCGCTGCGGCTGGCTGTTGCTATCGGTCTTGTGGCTGAACGTGACGTTGGTCCCGCCGCCGCTGACGTCGCTGTACGTCTTCATCCGGCGACAGTCGGGGTTGCTGCACACCAGGACCGACAGCGACATGTTGCGCCGCATCGCCGCCCCGCACTCGCACCGGTCGTCAATGTCCACCCGCGTGTCCTTGAGGTCGCCGGTGTCGGCGTCCACCATCAACACGTCGCCCAACAGCTCGCGGCTGGCGGTGATCGGCGGGAACCCCTTGGCCGACACCAGCGGGGCGGGCCTCCGGGCGTTGGCGGTCTGGCGGCGCTTGGCGCCGACCCACGCCCGGTCGGCGGTGGTCTTCTCCTCCACCAACCGGTGCTCGAGCCGCAGCCGCTTCTCGATCCGCCCGATGTCCCTCTCGAGCTTCCCGAGGTTGGTTCGGATCCGGTTCCGTTTTCGGAGGGTGGTGACGCCGGCGGCGAGGGTGGCGAGCTCATCCTTGGCGCGGTTGCGGCGGAGCTCGGCCACCGTCCGCATGCGGCGGAGCTCGTCGATCGAGCCCGCCGACCCGAGGTCCATGTGCGAAAATTGGGGTTGTATCCATGGCGACCATCGGAAAATTGTTGGGTCGGGCAACCCCAATTAAACGGATGGACGAGTCGACCGACCGGGCCGAGATCGAGTCGCTGCTCCGACTGGTCCAAAATCTGGGGATGCGGGAAAAGCGGCTCATTTTCAGCTGCATGCGCGAGGGGGCTACCCGCCACGAGCTGTTGCTCGACCTGGGGGTCACTTTCGAGCAGGTGTGCACCGGGTTCGTGTTGGCCGACCACGCCAAGTGACCCGAACCCCCCGCCATTGGGTCGGCCTCGCCGAGTTGGATCGATTGGCGGGGTGTTGGTCGTTCGTCCCCCGAGACGGTCGAACGGGCATCTAAAAATTTCTGGGGACCATCGATCAAAACCGACACCACCTGACATCATGCCAAAGGCAGGAAAAAAGAGGAATATGAAGAAGGACACCACCAAGCTTTCGACCTACACGTACAAGGTGCTCAAGCAGGTGCACCCGGACCATGGCATGAGCTCCAAGGGGATGAAGGCCTTCGAGGGGGTGATTCAGACGTACCTGTCGCGCCTCACCGGCGAGGCCACAATGGCGTGCAAGCAGCGCAAGGCCAAGACCCTCACCGAACGAGACGTCAAGGCCGCGGTCCAACTTTTTCTCCCGGGCCAGCTCGCCAAGCACGCCGTGAGCGAGGGCACCAAGGCGCTGACGAAGTACACAGATGCCATGGGCAAAGACGCCAATGACTCATCTCGTACGAAGACGATTCGGGTCAAGGACAAGAAGACCAAGGCAATGAAAGTCAAAAAAGTGCCGAAGACAAAAGCCGAGCTTGCGGGGCTCCAGATGTCGGTCGGGCGGATCCGGCGGCTGATGAAGTCCGACCCATGCTTTAGCGTTCCCCGGATGGGGCCGACTGCGGCCGTCTACATGGCCGCCGTGATCGAGTACCTCGCCGCCGAGCAACTCGAGTTTGCGGGCAACGCCTGCAATGACTTTAAGAAGAAGCGGATCACCCCGCGCCACCTCCAGCTCGCGGTGCGGGGTGACGAGGAGCTCAACAAGATCGCCACGGGCACGATCGCCGCCGGTGGCGTGATCCCGAGAATTCACGAGTCGCTCTTGCCCAAGAAGGGGGGGACCAAGAAGACGGAATGAGCAGCGCACACCACAAAAGTAAACCGCACCTTTAATGATTTTCGAGCCAGTGTTTGCGACAGAGTGGTAGGTATGTGTCCTCGCCGCCAACCAACACGCCGTCCTCGGGGATCTCGCGGTACGACCCCGTGAACGGGGCGTCCTCGCCGCAGATCCGACAGAGCGCGAGCAGCTTCCGCACATCGTCGGCGTCCATCGCCACGTCGAGCACCTCACCCAGCCTCTCGCGCTTGGCGCTCGCGTCGAGCCCGATCACGTACACCACCTTGTGGTGCACGTCGGCGGCGTTGCGCACAAACTGTTGGAGCCCCGGGAAGAACTGCGCCTCCTCGATGATGACGACGTCGCACGACACGATGCTCTCGATCGGGACGTCGTCGAGCGACGCGACTTGCGCACAGTCCACCTGGTCCATGTCGTGCGTTATGATGCTTTTGGTCCCGTACCGGACGTCGCTGCTATGGTTGATCGCGAGCACCGACTTTTTGCCCGCCTGGTACCGCCGGATCAGCCGGATCGCCTCGGTCGACTTTCCGCTCCACATCGGCCCCATGATCACAATCACCCGGCCCCCCATCCTTGCTTGTTGCTCTTGCCCGACCAACAACAAATTAGGCCTCGACCGGAACGCCGTACGGATAGAGCCAGCCGAGCTCCTCCGGGGTGACTCCGTGCACGGCCGCCGGCGCGGCCCACTTAACGTTGTCGAGGAACCACCGGGGGAACGCCGAGGTGAGATCCCACTCGGGCAACACCCGGACCGATGCGGGGCGCTGGAACTGCACCGCCGCCACCACCGCCGAGCGGTCCGTGAGCAGCCGTCGAAAGTCGCGGGCTTCGGGCGCGAGAAGATTGACAAACGAGCCCCGCGGCGCCCGGAACAGCGTCGCCCCCGCGACGGGGCTCGTCTGCGACACCCCTGGGGGGACGATCGAATCGAGGGCCTCGCCAAGCTCGGTCCGATCGGCGCGGACCAACGCCGCCACGAAGCCGTGGCACTGGTACGCATTGTTCACCACGGTGACAATCTCGAACATTTTTTTTACTTGCGCGTGGAGCAAAAAAAGGGGGGGGGACTTTCCCGATGCGCGGGACGGTGGAGACGGTGTTGCGCGAACCCAAGCTGCGGTCGAAAGATCGCAGCGACCTCAAAAAGTACCCCGCCACCTTTTTCGTCGACTACGTCCCCCGGAGCGCCGACGAGCTCGGGCCGCGGCCCCGGATACCGTCGTCGTCGCCCGAGTTCACGTCGGGCCGGGTGATTTTGCCCAAGCACGAGCACCTCAAGTTTCGGTACGAGGTCAAGCACCACGTCGGGCAGGGCACGTTCAGCAACGTGTATCTGGTGGTGGACCACCGGTCGTGGCGGACCAAGAGCGACCCGGAACAGTGCTTCGTGGTGGCCAAGATCACCCGCGCCAGCCCCGCGTACGCGCAGGCGTCCCGCCGGGAGCAGTCGGTGCTCCAGGACTTGGCGGCGCACGGGGTCCCCGGGGTGTTGCCCTCGATCGACTGCTTCTGCTTGGGCAACAGCGTGTGCACCGTGTTCCCGAAGATGGACTTCAACCTGTACCAGTACACCCGGGAGGTCAGGCGGAGCAAGACCGTGGCGTCGGTCGACTTTGTCCTGTGGTTTCTGCGCGAGACCACCGCGACGTTCGCGGGGGCGCACGCGGCCGGGTGGGTGCACGCCGACATCAAGCCCGAGAACTACATGCTCAACCGGTCGCAGAACCGCCGCGAATCGGCGAGCTTCACCGCGGTTGCGGTGATCGACTGGGGCAGCGCCCGCGGGAACGACCCCCGGGCCGCCCCGCCGGGGTACGTCCAGTCGCGGTACTACCGGGCGCCCGAGGTGGTGGACCGCGCCGAGTCGGACGCCTCGATCGACGTGTGGTCGATGGGGTGCGTGGCGTACGAGCTGGTGACCGGGCGGGTGTTGTTCCAGGCCGAGGACGAGGCCGAGCTCAAGCGGATGCACCGCGCGTGGCCCGGCGCCCGCGACGCCACGCTGGCGCACCGCGACGTCCGCGACCCGCTGATCCGCGAGTACATCCGCCGGGCCACCGTGATCGACCCCGAGCGCCGCGCCACGTCGCAAGAGCTTCTACACCTGTTGACGCCGCCCCGACCACCACGCCAGCCCGACCAGCCCGCCGGCGAGCAACAGGACAAACGCCACCATCACGATGAAGGCCCACCACGGCGGGGCCGGAGTCGGAGCGTTCCGGCCCGGATCTGAGTACAGCGCGTCCGCCTCGGCGAGCGTCATCTCGGGCTTCCCGAGCCTCCTGTTCACCCGGTTGTGCAGGTCCACCGTCCACTCGAACATCGCGGCCCGACCCGCCCGGGCCGCCGCGGGCACCCCCGCGGTTTCGCCGTTGTAGTGCCCCCGACACTCGTCGCAGGGCATCATCCGGGGCACCTGCTCGGTGTAGAAGCGGATCGCGGCCTCTACGTCGCGCCGCACGGGCTGCTCGGGGAAAAGCTTGGCGAACAGGTGCATGACCCGCCACAGCGCGTTGCCCCACCACGCCCGATCGTACGTCGGCGCCATCCGTCCCCTTTACTTTTATGGCGCGCCCATGGAAAATGCTCCCCGCCCGTCTTTTGGCCGAGCTGCTCGTGGTCGAGGGGTACGCCGCCTCGCCTCGCCAGCTCCGCGAGCGGGTCGGGATCACCGGGGTGGACCCCAACGCCCTCGGCGAGGCCGGGACCATCGACGCCGTCGCCGCCATCCTCGAATCGGACGCCACGGTCCGCCAGGTGACGTACCAACTGTTGACCCCCAAGGCCAGCGACGTGTCGACGCTGGCTTCGTCGACCGGGGTCACTCACATGCGGATCCTCAACCCCAAGTCGCGGGCGGGCCGGGACCAGATCGCCGAGGAGATTGGCGCCGCGCCCGCCGAGGAGCTGATCGCCGAGATGATCGGGGTGGCGCACAAGTTCAACGCCATCCAGGAGGAGCAGCTCTGGGAGAAGGTGGTCAACTCGGTCAACCGGGCGTGTACCAGCGGCGCGGCGCGGACGGTGTTGTGCGACGTTGCGGAGTGCATCGCCACCATCCGCGACCGCGACGCGCTGGGGCACCGGTACTGTAACATGGTGGGGATGCACCGCCGCCTCGAGGCCGAGCGGTTCCGCCGCCACGCCGCGCGACACCTCGACGTCGACCGGGTGGTGGCCGACCAGCTCGCCCCGCTGGTGGTGGCGGCCGGGTTGGACGACGACGCCGAGCTCCGGGCCGCCGTGGGCAAGATCCACGACAAGTCCAAGTTCCTGACCGACGTGCTCGGCGTCGACCCCAACGAGCTCCCGAGGATCGCGGGGCACGCCGAGATGATTGTGGACCGGATCACCAAGCTGTACGGCGAGGCCGAGACGTCGCGGGATCTCATCGCGCTCAAGTACGTGCGCTGAGCGGCGGGTAGAGTTTGGGGCTGGCCTTGGCGATGGCGTCGTCGATCGCCGCCCGTATCGCTGCGTGCGGCGGTGGGTCCACAAAGGGGTGATCCACGGCGTCGACCATGTCACGGATGTTGCACAGCGACCCCCACAGGATCGCGACGACCTCGACCAGATTTGTCACCTTGTTGCTCTCTTTCATCAGTAAATCGCGCGTTTCGTCCAGCCCGAGCTCGGGTCCTCTGATGAGCGCGTCCATTGCGTTGGGTTTTTCTTAATCGCCTGGCAATATTCCTTTTGGTCGCTTGCAAGAGAGAGATATTAACGGACCGGACACCCCCTCCAGGATGGCGGCGCTCCCGGTCGAGCTGATCTACAAGCTGTTTGATGAATTCTTGGGCTACGACGAGCGGGAAAAGATGCTCGCGGCGTTTCCGTGGATCGCAACCCGCATCGCGACCCTTCACGCCAAGTATCGGGGGTACCCCGCCACGCTGAGGATGCTCTCGGACCTTTGCACCTGGACAAAATCCCACAGTCACGCCGGTTGGAGGCCGGCCATCGAGGTGGCTCGCGCCGGAGACTTGTGGTCCGGGGCGATGGTGGCGGGAAAAAACATCCAGTGGATCGAGCTAATCACTGGACACTACGTTCTGCCCGGGTCGCGCACCTACTACCGCCAGCCACCGGGACGCGCCGACGAACGCCGGTGGTGTCGGTACGATTCGCCAAAGATGATTCCAGATTACGACGGGGTTCCGCTGGCCGCCATGGGGTTCTGTTCGCTTAGATTTCGATGCAACCCTGGCGGGGTCATCGCGTGGTCTTGCGGATTCTACAAGCACGTGACCCCCCTTGAACAACTGACCCTGGCTCTCCTTCCGTGCACCGCCGTTCCGTACCAACACCCGACAACATACCTCAAGTTGCGGGGGGGCAACATAGTAATGATCAAGAACGAAGTTCACTCGTGAATCGGAGCCATGGCCGCCGCCTCGCACAGCGCGGACAGGGTGCGCCTGGGTTCCTTGGTCTTCTTGGTCTTCGTGGCCTTCTTGGTCTTCGTGGCCTTCTTGGTCTTTGCGGGGGGGTTGATCCCGCGGCGCTTCTTGCGCGCCGCCACCCGCGCCAACTCGCGCCGCCGCGCCACCGTCAGCGCAACGCGCTCGGCCTTCGACTTGAGATGCAGCTCGCGGAACATCCACAGCCGATCCCACGCGTTAAAGTCGACCCTTTTGAGCGAGAGGATTTGCCTGGGGATCATTCTCTGGACCATCGTGGCCAGAGCGTTGCCCTGGTAGCGGGCCTCCATGGCGTCGGGCTCTGGCCGCGGCGCCGGGGGCATCCCTCTGAACCATGTGACGAGGGCGTCGTCGGTGGGATCGATGGCGGCGACCGCGGGGGGCGGGGCGGCGACCGCGGGGGGCGGGGCGACGACCGTGGGGGGCGGGGCAACCGCAAGAGGGCTCGCGCACATCGGGGCGGCGATTGCGTGCGGGACCAAAAAGGGGTTCATCGCGGCCGGGTGGGTGATGGTCTGCGGGGGCTTGGGGCTCGGTAGCGCGGCCATCGTTGCGGCGGCGATTCTGGCTGGAGAGCGTTTGGAGCGTTAACAGCGAGTCATTGGGAGTCCAGTGGGAGTGGTGTTTATTGTTAACTACCGGTACATGTGTTTGGTAAACACCAGGTGGTGTTCGTTTCCGCTGTACACGAGAGCGTGGTGGTGAATGCCCGCGTTCCGCGCTGCTTGTGTGAGCTCTGCGCTCGACCGGATAATGATTTTGATGCGGATACCATTCGAGCTTGTCCCTTGAAGGACGAGTCGATTCGCGGTCTCTTCCGACGTGACGCGCTCAAGGCCAACAATCTTTTCGCCGGTTGCGTCTTGGAATACAAACGGGGGTGGGTGGAGCTTGACGCGCGCCACAATCTTGTCCTTTTGCTCGTCGGGCGCAAAGAAGGGCGCACCGCCGTTGGCCCTCAACAGCCACCGCAGCGAGTCGTGGAGCCCCACAATAGGGTGGCGGCCCCCTTCGAGCGGGGCGGTCTTTTTCATCGCGGTTGTGGATTAAGACAGTGTTTTTTTTTTACTTGTTGACCACCACCAGCCTTTCGACCGGGTCGATCGTCTGCGTGAGCTCGGCCAGCCGCTGCGCCCCCATTTCTTTGATGGTGCGCCGCCCCGACCGCGAGCACACTTGGTCGACCGACGGAATCTCGAGCTGCCCGATCATCCGGATCATGTCGTCCGCAAACTTTTGCACGGTGGGCTTCTTCTTCTTGGCGCGGCTCACCTTGGAGCAAATCGAGGTCGACGTGGTCGACATCTGGTCCCACATCTTGATCGCCGGCGGGGCCTGGCCGGCGTCGGCGTCGGACTGGGGCGGCGGGAAATCGTCGGTCGCCACGCTTGGGGTGGGCCCCACCACGGACGACTGGGCGTCAAAGGCGACTGCCTCGGATTTGGTTTCCATCACCGACTCGGTTTCCATCACCGACTCGGGGGGCGAATCCACCACGCTGACCTCGGTGAGGTTGTTGGCGGCCATGTGCGCCGCGATGACGGGCTCGGTCCGCTCCTTGCACGCCTCGTACTGGTCGGTGGCGAGGCCGAGCCGCTCCTTGATCATCTGTTGGCGGGCCTTGACCCCGTCGAGCTCCTTGACCGCCTCCTCGACCGCCCGGGTGGCCTTGCGGGGCATCGCCGCGCTCCCGGTGAGCTTGCTCACGATCTTGGGGGCGCTGGTCTGCGACAGGCACTCGGCCTTGATGTTGTCCGCAAACGCGAGCGCGGTGGCCTCGGCCACCGACCCGGCCACCCCCTTGTCGAGGTACTCGTGGACCTGGGCCTCGGTGATGGCCTCGGCCGCCGCGGCGATCTTGGCGTCGGACAGCGCCCGCGACGACGTGGTGGTGTGGATCTTGACGATCTTCCCGCTCTCGAGGTGCATGGCCTTGAGCGGGGCCTGGATCGCCGACAGCGCGCGCATGATGGCGGCGTTGGCGGCCTCGCGGTCCGCCTTGATCGCGCGGCGGTCCTCGGTGCACTGCGCCTTGCATTCGGCGAACGCCGCCGTCGCGTCGCACAGCTCGGACTTGGCCTGCGCCACCTCGCTCATGACGATTTCCTAAGTCACACGGGACAAAATTTCTTGCGGGTCGCCGGGACGTCGTCGTTGTTCTTCCGCTTCCGGACGGGACGAGCAACCAAATCGTCGTCGTCGTCGTTCTTCCGCTTTTGGACGGGGCGGGCGGCCGGGTCGTCGTCGACGTTCTTCCGCTTCCGGACGGGGCGGGCGGGCAGCGCGGCCGGGGTGTGCTTGACGTCGATGCACATGGCGTTGGCCTCCTTGACCGTCACGAGCCACGCGTACGGGATCTTGCAGCTCGCCACCGTGTCCTCCCGCAGGCACCGCCGACAGATGGGCCGGGTGTACGCCGCCGACTTGGCCGCGCGCTTGCCCTGCGACACGTGCATCCACTTGGGCGGGTCGGCCAGGATTCCGCAGCCGCGACACATGGCCACCTCCACCTCGTCCGACCCGGGCATGAGCCGCTCGTACAGCGTGAGCGACGTCCCGTGGCAGATCGAGTTGTCGCGCTCCATCTCGCCCCACCGCAGCCCGCCGTCGCGGTTCCGCCCCTCGCGGGGCTGGCGGGTCAGCGTGTTGACCGGGCCGGTGGACCGCGCGTGCACCTTGTCGCGGACCATGTGGCGCAGCTTCTGGTAGAACGTGACGCCGAAGAACACCGGGAGCTGCATCTTGCGACCGTCGGTCCCGCCGTACATGACCTCCTCGCCCCGCGGGTCAAACCCGAGCTCCTTGAGCTGCTCGCCGATCCAGTTGACAAAGGCGTCGCTCCGGTCGGGGTCGTCTTCGTCCGCAATGTACTCGCACGCCGAGAACGCCGACGCGTCAAACTGCTCGCCCGTCGCCGTCGCCAGCGTCCCGACCAGCGTCTCGATCAGGTGGCCGATGGTCATCCGCGAGGGCAGCGCGTGCGGGTTGATGAGCACGTCCGGGGTCTCGCCCGACGCCGTAAAAGGCATGTCCTCGGGCGGGATGATGGCGCCAATCACTCCCTTCTGACCGTACCTGCTACAAAACTTGTCACCGACCTCGGGCACCCGCTTGCACCGCGTCTTGACCCGGATCGAGCGGTCGTCGGTCGCGGTGGTCGACACAAACACCTGGTCCACCGTCACCGTCTCGCGCTCGGCCTTGGCCGTCACCGACCGGTCGCGGTAAATCACCTCGCCGTCGGGCCCGGTCTTCTTGGTCGACTTGGCCACGATCACGTCGCCGGCCTCGAGCCGGGTGCGGGCGGGCACGATCCCGTCGACCGGGTCCACCTTGGAGTAGTCAGCGTCGAGCATCGCCCGACAGCCCTCGGGCGGCGGCCCCACCAACTCGTCGTCCTGGCGGCGCTCCACCACCCGCGCGGTCCGCGTGACGTAGCTGTGCATCCCGCCGCGGTCGAAGAAGGCGCGGTTCCACACCAGGGCGTCCTCGACGTTGTACCCCTTGAACGGGAGCACCGCGATCGTCACGTTGGTCCCCGAGGCGCTCCCGTACTGGATCTTGTCCATCATCGTCCCGACCAGCGGCTTTTGCGGGTGCATCAGCGAGTCGAGCTTGGTGTCGGCGCGGTACTTGCTGTTGGTGCGCTCGGGCCCCATCGCCTGCTTGCCCATCGCCGACGAGTACGTGTTGCGCGGCGCCTGGTTGAACTCCGTGAACGGGCCCTTGTTGGCCGCCACGCCGAGCAGCTGGCACGGGTGCAACACCGTGTGCGTGTACGTCCCCGCGGGCTTGGCGGCGACGTCCGACAGCCGGAGCGCCACCCGGGCGTTGATGGCCTCCTCGTCCTTGCACATGAGCTGCACCACCCCCTCGTTCAACAGCGTGTCCCACGCCGCCGGCCCGTCCGGCCCGTGCTCGGCGACGATCGCGTCGAACCGGTCGAGCTTGTCGGTCCGGAGCAGCGGCCAGTAGTACATCCCTTCGTCGCCGACCACGTGGAGCTCGCCCTTGTTCGACACGGCGTACTCGCCGGTGGTCCGGTAGATGGACACGTCCGGGGGCAGCGCGCCGACCGACCGCGCCTCGCGCAACACCGCCAGCGCGTGCTCCGGGTCGCCGATCAGCGTCCCGAGCAGGTACCCCGATACAAACACCCTGGGGCCGTGCGCGGCCGACCCCCTGGGGTTGTCGCGGCCGCTCTGGTCCACGATCCCGAGCTGGAGCAACATGTCCGACAACACCATCGGGCTGTACCCGGTCCGGATCCCCGCGGTGATGGCCATGTTCCGCATCAGCCCGCACGCGCTGCCCTCGGGCGTCTCGTACGGGCACACCAGCCCGGACTGGGACAGGTGGATCTGACGCGGCCGCGGGTCCTTGCCCTGCGCCTGGTACTGGTTCACCACCCGCCGGACCATCGTGGACCACGACATGGGCTCGGTCTGCGCCATAGGCTGCGCGATACCGACCAGGTTGTTCCCGGTGCCCCGGGCCATCGAGAAGTTGCCCGTCGACAGCGCGTACTGCAAGTGCGCGCCGATGTTCCCCTTGACGTGCTCCGAGACGTTGCACAGCGGCGAGCCGTGCTCGAGGTCCTTGCGCATCGACGCCATGATCCGCCGGCGCGACTGCGTCCACTGCTTCCGGAACAGCTTGGCGAGGATCGGGCCGCACAGCTCGCACCGCTTGTGCACGTAGCTGTCGCGGTCGTTGGGGTGTTGGAACCCGTAGTACGTTCGGATCAGCTGGCGCACGTACATCGCAAAGCACGCGAGCTTGGCCGGGGTGTCGGCGGCGTCGCACCCTTGGTTGGGCAGGAACTCGCCCGCGATGATCGAGTTGATGTGGCGGGCCTTGCGCTCGGCCGCCGCCCCCGACGCCCCCTCGCTCAGCCGCTCGATCACGTCGTCGGCCCCGAGCATCACCGCCGCCACGTCGGCCATCAGGATGCCCCACACCTTGTTGGCGAACCACGGCTCGTCCTCCTCCTCGCACAGCGTGTCGCGCATCTCCTCGAGGCTGTGCATCCCGAGCAGGCGGTACATCGACACGATCGGGATCGGGGTGTCGATGTACGGGACCGACACGGTGACCCTCGGGACCAGGTGGCGCCGCGCCAGCGTGTCCTCGGGGATCCGCGGGACGTTCACCTCGAGGTAGATGAACAGCGTCGACGTGCTCCGGATCCGGGCGTAGTGGAACGCACGGTACTCGCACTGCAACCGGTTGGGGTCGCACTTGGTCACGAACGGGATGTTGTTGCCAATGTGCTCCTGCCCCACCATCACCTTGTCGGTCCCGCAGGGCAGGAAGGTGCCCCCGCACTCGTTGAGGTCCTCCTCCACCGTCACCGGGTTCTGGCGCAACACGCAGAACTTGGAGTGCTTCATCACGGGCAGCCGGTCAAACTCCTTGTCGCGGAACACGATGTGCTCGGTCAGCTCGCCGTCGGTGTGCACCAGGTACTCGAACGAGATCCACATCGAGCACTCGTACGACAGCCGCCGCAGGTGGCACTCGCTCGGGGTGGTGGCCTCGTACCGCCCGGTGCTCCGCTCCCGCACCGAGGGCATCCCGAACGAGTGGCTCATGTACCGCACCTCGTGCTTCTCGGTCTTCCCGCCGCGGGTGGTCTCGACCGACATCGGGGCCATCTCCCGCATGATCTGGTCGATCGACACCTCCATAAAGTTCTCGTACGACTCGATCTGGTGGCGCGCAAACCCTTGGCGCCGGATGTACTCGGTGGTGAGGACGCGCGCATCCTGATCCGACACCGCCGACATGCGCCCCTCGGACTGCGCGACTGCGGGTCAACCCCCGACAACAAACTTTAAGCTCGGTGCGGATCGACGTTTTAATTAAACGCCTGGGTAGCGGATGCGAACGTGGGCGGCGACCGGCGGGTGCCCCGGGAGGATCTCGAGGTTGACGTAGGCCCCCAGCGAAATCCTTGCGCCGCGCGGCGCCACGTCCGTGAAGTCGCCGTAGCACAGAACCGTCATCAGCTTGTCGTCGTCGATCGTGATCCCCGAGGCCCGGAGCCGGGTGTGGAGCACGCGGGGAACCCGGACGGTGACCGCGAGCATTGGCTGCTCGGGGTCGTAGTGCGGTCGGAGGTTGGCGACGGTCACGCCGACCACCGAGACTGTCTGGTCAAAGTGCACCGGCGGCGATCGGGTCGCCGCCGGGACCGGTGGCGTTGGCGGCGGCGGCGGCGGCGGGATGGGCGAGGGGTCCCGTTCCGCCGTCGCGTCGTCGCCGTCGATCGGGTACAGGTAGACCCTTATGGGGCGGAGCGGATCGCGACACCACGGGCACCGGTCGAGCTGGCCGAGGCACGCATCGCAACACCCCACGTGGATCCCCGCGCGACACTGAAACGCCTGCGTCACATGTCGTTGGGCGCAAAAGGGGCAGAGCATGGGGGCGGTTGTGGCACTGGGTTAACCGTGGTGGCAGCCCCCCTTATTTATTGACGATCGGTGCGGAGCTGTCGGGCGAGCTCGATGATGGCGGCGTTGCGCTTGGCCGAGTCATCCTCACCGATCGGGGACGGGGTCCGGGGAGCGTAGTTCCAAAAGCCCGGCGGGGATTCGGGGGCGTCGTCGCCAAACAGGTCGCCCACGCCGCCGTCCAGATCGTCGGGCTCGGGCTCGACCTGGAACCGCGACGGCGCCGCCCCGAATCGCGGCTTGACCGTCCGGTTGATGTAGCGGTTCCACTCGGCGTCCGACCGCCCGCCGGTCGCCCGGATGTACTGCGGTGGCGACACCGACCGCGTCGGGAAGCGCACGCGCTCGGACGGCGGGGTGTACAGCCCGCACCGGGTGGCCATCCCGGTGATCCACCGCTGCCCCAGCGCCCCCGACAGCTCGGGGCGGAACGACAGCGAGATCATCGAGTCGCGGCCGTTGGTCCGGAACATGATCTCGATCGGGCGCCGGTTGAACCGCCGCGGCCCCCGGACCTTGGGCTCCCAGCCGATGGGCGCCCCGATGACCTCGCGGTCCGTGGTGACCTTGTACTCCCCGGTCAGCGTCTGCTCCTCGGCGCTTCCGCCCCAAAAGTCGAGGTGGATCAGAGGGTCGCGCCGGCCACTCAGCGCGCCGGCCATGTGGCCGCCAAAGATCGAGGCAATGGCCTCGTGCCCGCGCCCGATCGCCATCGTGGGCGTGTCGAACTCCTCCATCCACGCGAGGGCCTGGATCACCGCGTCCGCCGACTGCGTGTGCGGCCACGCGCGGGTCCCCGTCACGATGACCCCGGGCGCCCGCCGAAGCGCGGCGCACGTCAGGTCGTTGGCGCGCACCACCACCGTCGCGACCCCGATGGTATTGAAGGCGTCGCGCAGCGAGGCCGGCGCCTTGTCCCCGGTCACCACCACCACCATCATCGCGTCGTCGGCCATCGCAGAGTGTGGCTCTCGCAGCGGGTTAACCACCCCGCCTTGATGAGTCACCTCGGCCCGCGGTTAACCGTGGTCGCCGTGGCAGAGGGGCCGGAGAAACCATGACCCTCAAGTACCCGATTGTGCCCGGGGTGATGCTTCGGCTGCCCAAGAACCGCCCCTGGGAGACCCGCCGCCCCCTCACGGCGCTGGCGCACCGTCCTCCACCACCTGGGTGGTGCGCGACCCGGGTGGCCGACGTCGTCTGCACGTTGCAGACCGCGGGGATCCACGTGGCGATCCCGTCGGGGGCCATTGACCAAGCGGCGCTCGAGGGGTCGGTGGAGAGCATGGTCGCGGGGAGGGTGAGCCTCATTCCGACGGTTGGCGGTCCGGGCCACCTGGTCAAGGGCGCCGACGGCGTCGTCCAGGCGCCGACCATCCTCTTCCGGTGCGGGTGGAAAGACATGTACCAGCTGATGGTGTCGATCATGAACCAGGACACGTCGGCGATCGACGCGGGGCCAGACGCCAAGACCAAAAAGTCGGTGTTGGTGGCGTACTTTATCTTTGTCAAGGCACGGGCGATCATCGTCACGCACCAGCTGCGGCGGATCCTGTACCCCAACCTGATCGCCAAGATCACGATCGACGACGACCTGCTCGGGAAGATCCGGGTGAGGCAGGAAACGCTGGTCGACGACTTTCACGACCTGAGCGGGCTCGCCGCGGACAAGGCCGCCATCGTCAAGAAGAACATGTGCACCCCGGGGTTCTTTGTCGAGGACAAGGTGGCGCACGAGTTTTACTTTGTCGAGCTCAGCTGCATCTACAAAGTGTTGGTCCGCCAGAACGCGTGCGAGTCGATGCTCACCCCGTTCGAGAACCACCTGTTGCACAACGACCGCACCACGCTGCTCGAGTCGGTCAAGGGCAACCCGGACATCCAGGCGTACCTCGAGCACATCCTCGACGACCGCCTGTATTTGGCCGACACGTGATCACAGCCCTTCGTCCTCGACGGCGTCCTCGACGGCCGCAAAATGTCGGAGTTCGCCCACCGTCTTGGCGTTGAGGTGGGGCGCGGGCCGCATGGCGCAGCTCATGTAGGTGCGCTGTCGACCGTCGGCGTCGACCCGCACAACGTACCACCGCCGCCCGAACAAAAAGGTGGTTGTGGCCCCAGCGGGGGCGATCAGCGTGAGCTCGCGGGGGGCGCGGTGCACGGTGTGGTCGGGGAACCGCCCGAGCGCGTGCGCCGCGAGGGCGGCGATCGTCTTGCGCTTGCGGTAATAAAGAACCTCGAGTTTTCGCGTCAACGCGCCCACTTCCTCCGCGTAGCTCATAATTTGGCGCGGTGCGGGAAAAGAAAATGGGATTCCTCTCACGCCCGAGTCGCGATTATCCGGCCCCGGTGCTCGGGTCTTTAATCAATGTTTTGTGCGCCTACGAGCCTGACCTGACCGACCTGATCGGAGACATGGTGCCCCTTATTCGCCTGTACCGCGACGCGCCGCCGCTCCACCCCGACGTGGTCCGCTTCCAACGGTGCCTCGCGCAGATCGAAACCCGGCCACCCCCCAGCCGCCCGGAGGTGGAGGCACTTATCGCGCGATGTCGGCTTTACTGGGAGTGCTTCGAGTCGCGATGGATCCGACGCAGCCTCTACACGTTCGAGACAACGCCGCGCGCCACAGAGTCCATGACCAAGGTATGGAAGGCGTTGCCCCGGATAACGTGGGATCTGGACCACCTCGCGAAGCAGCCCGCTGCGCACATCGAGCCGTTTCCCGACGTGAAGTTACCGACGCTGTTCGAGTCGCGCCTGTACCTTCGGCTGTTGCACGTCAGTTTTCATGGTGCGCCGTGAGTGGTGCACGTGTCCGAGCCCGGGACCTTGCGCTTGCGACAGTAGGTCCCTCTCTTGGTCTTGGCCGTGCACATCTGGGCGGTCCGCTCGCCGTTGATCATGAAGATCCGGGTGAAGAATTCATACGGGTCGCCCTCGACGTACTTGAGATGGTCGGTCCCGGGCATGTGGTAGAAGCAGGTTGTGGCCCCCGGTTTGTGCGGCTTGCGGAAACACAGCCCGGTGCGGCCGGGGGCGCGGGCACGACACCACTTGTGCGGCTCGGCGGCGAACATGGCCATGGACATTTTCTCGACATCAGAGTGCGGCGACGACGTCGCGGTGGCGGTAGGGGGGGCGCCGTACTGTCGCTGAAACTCGGCCGACACTTCCTGGAACCGATGGGTGGCCTCGGGGTCGTCCGGGCGCTTGTCGGGGTGGTTGCTCTTGGCCCACTCGTGGTACGACTTGACGTCGGTGATTTTGAGGTACCGCAGAAGCGCCGACATCTCGCTCGCGGGCGGAATCTGCCCCCCCCCCCAAATCAATACATTAATGAAGTAATCGACGCCCCCCATCGGTTATAATTTAATCAATCAACAAAAGCACACACTCCACACCATGCAATCGCCGAGGCGCCCGCCGCTCGAACCGCACGTCTTCTCCCGCCAGACCAACCGGCGGCTCGCCGACCAGATCTTCGGGATGTCGACGTACTGCGACGGCCTTCGGGTCCCCGCGTCCACCATCCGCGAGCTCCCCCGCGCCCTCGACATGCTCCGCCGCCGCGACAAGAAGTTTGCGCGGACGTCCGACCTGGTCGAGTACGTGCACCGACACAAGATCTCAAGACGCACCGTCAACGCCATGGCGGCGGCGGCGGGTGGGCTCGACAGGCCCAAACGCCGGGTCATTCTTCCGCCGATCCGGTGACCGCCGCCCATTCTGGCTTCAATAGTCGTTGTCGCCGAACGCAGTCGCTCTCGGGGCTCACTTCGACCACCCGCTCAAACACGTCGCGCCGTCGCCGGGTCCACGGCTGCAATGTGTGCATGGTCATGATGATGTTGTCCGGGTCGAGCGCGGGATCCCCCATCCTCTCCGCCCCTCTTATCGCCTCAATAAACATGTCTGTGCACCGCTCGGAGTGCGATGGCGACCTTGAGAAGTGGGTGGCGGCGCGCGCCGTGTTGAAGACGCGGTGCACGTCGCTCAGCGCCTCGCCCGGCCGCGGCTCAAAGTCCCTCATGTGCGCGTCGCCCCAGCTGCGGTCGAACAAGACGTACGGGTTCGTGTTCATCAGGGTGGCGAGACACTCTTCGCGATCGTCGTCGTCCGAATCCTCCCCCCACATTTCGGTCTCGAACAGCGCGTACTGCGACAGCGGGTGTTGAGGGCTGCGGGACCACAGCTCGCGTGCCCGGAGCGGTTGTCCGGCGTAGTGGAAAATCGCCCCGTGCGCCAGGCTTTCGACGGGCGTGCGTTCGATCTCCCAGTCGAACAGTCGATCCAGGTCGCACGAAAACGGTGCATTCGTGTACGTCCCGACCGCGTACAGTGCAAGCCAGTCGCCTTGCTTGGCCAGAGTGTCGAACTTGAGTTCCCACCGGTCGCTGTACCACGTCCGCGCCCATCCAAAGGGCATGCAGTACGCCAGGCTCACCCGCGACGGGGTGGCCTGCCCCGGCCACCGCACCGGGTGCGCCATCTGTCTGATTAATTGGTGAGGGTTGTGAATGGGTATAGAGGCTGCGGGCTCTGGTTAAACCCCGCGCGCAAATGGACCTGGTGCGCGAGTTTGACTCGCTCGCGGCGAGCGGCCCGCTGATCGACCTGGTGACCAAGGATGAGTCGCCGTGGGAGCCGTCGCACATGTACGACCGCGCCGCCGCCGAGTCGCGGGTCGACCCAGGCCTGCGTCGATCGTCGTTCAAGACGCTCACCTCGATCGAGGCGCTCGACGCGGCCGCGGCGTTGGTCCAGGCGGTGTCGGAGGCCGACGACGAGTACGAATTTGTGCTCCGGCGGGACGACGTCACGGTGTTGCACTACGAGGACGGCGGGTTCTTCGGGGCGCACTCGGACTACGTCACGCTCACATCCAACGCGCTCGAAGAGTTCACGCTGCTCCTGTGCCTGCCCACCACCGACTGCGTCGGCGGGGGCACCCGGTTTCTGCTAAACCCGCGCTTCTCAGCCGTGTCCACCGCCGGGGTCACCCCGGGGCACATGGTCGTGTTCCGCAAAGACATTCGCCACGAGGCCCTGCCCGTGACGAGCGGGATCAAGGAGGTGGTGACGCTCAACCTGTACGGAGCGCGGCGGTCGGACGCGGGGCACGCGCTGATCCGGTGCGTCGACGGCGTCATCTTCAGCGCCCCGATTGACCTGCTCCCGAAGGAATCGGTGTTCACGACGCTGTTGGCCGACATTGGCGGCGGGGCCAAGATTGTCGAGATCCCGATCGACGAATCCAGCGCCGAGTTTGAGGTGGTGCACCGCGCGATCATGCGGTGCCAGATCTGTGTCGACGACTGCGACTTCACGCTGATGAAAAAGTATGGGATTGACCCGAGCGGGCTGTTGACCCCGGGGCCCGACATCCCCGCGTCGGTGATCCCGAAGGAAGGGGTGATGCACATTGGCCACCACGGTCGGGTCACGCTGTACTCGTCGTACGCGCTGGCCGAGTACTTCTACAACAAACACCACTCGTCGAGCGAGATTCTGTTTGGCGCCGTGATCTGCGAGGGGAAGCACAATGTGTTGGGCGAGTTCGAAAGCCCGCTTGGACCCGACGTGTACTACATGACGGTGGGGCACAAGCGCAACATATTTGTTGAAAAGATGCTCCCGAACCACGACACGGACCTCCCCAACCCCAAGGACATCGACGCGGCCGATTTGCTAAAGTGCTTGCGCGAAGAGGAGGGTCTGGACGTGACCGACTGGGTCGGAGGAGCCGAATCCGACATTTGGCCGTGCTTTTCCTCGCTGTGCCTCGAAATGTGCACCGAGCCCGACATTGCCAAGGCGATGATCGACAAGTTCACAAACCCCGACAAGGAATGTGTGCCCTCGACCCCGATAACCGACCCCCTCAACCCCAGCGATGTCGACAATGGGTGGGTCATGATGAGCGTCGACGACGGCGACACGTACGTTTGTGGCGAGCAGGCCTTTCGGATGTACCGCCGGCTGCACGACCTCGAGGCGCACAGGCTCGTGGTGGAGGCGGTCATGAAGGACATGCCCCACGTCGCGTTCCCGCAGACGACCGACACGTACAGCGCCATGTTGTGCAACGAACAAGATTTTGGCAACGTCAGCCTGGTGTTTGTCGGGGGGGTGATTGACGTCGGATAAAGTGGTGCATTGATGACCATGTAGTCGGGGCTGCTCTCCTGAGAATTGTGACGAGCAGAGTACCAAATTTGGGGGTACAGGCAGACGAGCACCGCTCCGACCCCGGAATCGGTCACCGCGCCCGTCAACAGCCTGAGGTTTGGCAACAAACATACTTGTCGACAACGAAAAGGAGGGGCACAAGTCCATGCTACTGTTCATGGTGCTCTACACCACCGTGTTCGTAACCCTCGAGTTTGTGTTTTCGTTTGCGATGTACCCCGGGTTCGCAGACGACCTGTTATAACACGGTTTCCGATTTTTATTGGGGTGACCCCCACGCTCGAATCATCGCGACCATACTGTCGAGATCACCCTGCGACACGCAGTACGCCACCGAGACCCGATATCCCCCTTCGGGGTCGGGGGCAACGGCGAGTCTGGGCACCGTCTCGTTGGCGTGGGTTGAAAAGTGCGCCGCGACGTTGAGCTTGACGTCCGCGTCCCCGATTGCCCCAAACACCTGGACCGCGCCGCACTTGTAGCCCGTCGCATTCGGGGGGTCGTCGCCGCAGTACGACAGCGTTTGGTTGCAATCCAAGCACGCGTTGAACTCGTGCGACGCGACGTACGCGATCTGGGCGGCGCGAGCGGCGGCCTCTGCGGGCGACGCGTCGGCCCGCACGAGAAAGTACGGGACCTCGACCCCGTCGGCGCCGTACACCTTGGACGCCGCGGCCTTGACCTGCTCGAGCGCGGCTTCGGCCATGTCCGGGTCTGACTCGTCGGTTAACCGCGGATCGCAATGACTAACCCTTTTTCCGTTCCGGTTAATGCACCGCGGGCCGCTTCCGGACCGTCATTCTCACCGCTCAACCCGCCGAGACTATACCGCACCATGAGCGCCGTTGCCAACCCCCCCCCCGACGCCACCGCCACGAACATCCTCAAGGTGCTCGGGGCGCAGGGCCAGTTCCACCCCAAGTCGCCGCACTCGAACGACCCCAAGCCCGGGACCCGCGACACGGTCGAGGCGTGGAACTCGCACCCGATCACCAAGCGGCGGGCGACGACGGTCCAGAACACGTTTGGGCAGCGGATCGTCGGCGCCCGGATCACGCTGGCGTGGCACCCCAGCTTCAAGATGGCCACCCACAAGTTTGGCGAGGGGATCGTGCACGTCGTCACGTACGACGGCGAGGCCGAGCAGCGGATGCGGCTGTTCTTCCGCCGGCGGACCAACAAGACCAACCCGGCGCACGACACGATCGTCAGGGCGATGCACGACAAGAACCTCGTGGACCGACGGCTGTTCATGACGGCGAGTCAGCCCGTTGTCGAGGACGTCATCTTCAGCTGCCCAGTCCTGCTCAACCTGGCGACGCCCGAGCGCGTGGTGACCGTCGTCAAGGCCAAGAACGCCAAGGGCGAGGCGGTCGATGTCCGGAACCTCGGGAAGCTGTCGCGGGAGGACCGGGCCACGATGCACGACACCATGTTCAAGATGGCGAACGAGCTCCACGACACTCACCCAGACGTCGAGACGATCCGGTGGCAGTGGGCCGTCCGCGAGTTCAACAAGCGGACCAAGACGGACGCGCCCGAGAGCGTCCGGACGGCGATCGGGCTGCTCGCCGGGCTGGTGGCGACGGCGCCGCCGGCCTTTGAGCTGGTCAAGACGGCGCTGGCGACGCCGGCGCTGCTCGGCGCCCGCAAGATCACGATGCGGCCGACGTACGCGCCCAAGCCCGACCGCGCGGTCCTGTTCGCCGAGACGATCTGCGACCCGACGCTGACCGGCGCGGAGCTCCCGACGCCGGCCGAGGTGATTGGCGGGCTCCAGATGATCATGAGCGGCAAGGCGTCCAAGAAGTACACCTCGGTGTTGCACAAGCTCCGGGCGGCGCTCGTGGCCAACGGGTACCGCGCCGGCCCGCTCATGATTGCGTAGGGCCACCCGCCCGCAACCCATCCACCCTACTTGTAAATACACGTGCAAAGCTTCTTTACTTGAGCGCGTAGACGAACGTTTCGGCCACCCGGCGCGACGGGATGGCAAACACCACGTGGTCAAAGACCCCCTCGTACTTGGTGGAGAGCAGGTGTTGAAACATGCGGGCGACGTCTTCGTTCTTGTTCCCAAACACTCCGCACCCAAACGCCCCGAGCACCACCACCCGCTCGCCGTGGTGCGCCATGGTGTTGAGCGCGAGGTCGATGCGGGCGAGCATGGCCGCCTCGATCTCGGGTTCGCGCACCCGCTTCCGCCGGGCGTCCCCGGCGTTGACGGCGGGGCACGACACGACGTTGATGTGGTACCGCTCGACGCCCGCCCCGTCCTCCGACTTGATCACGGGCACCAGCGGGCTGTGCACAGCCACGTGGTTGTACATCCCGCGGCGGGGGTTGGCTCGGTTGCGCTCATACATCTCGGCGGCCGCCCCGCCGTTGAGGCAGTGGTACATCCCGGACACGTCGCAGATCATCTCCTCCTGCGCGCCCGCCCCGCCCAGAAACCCTCCGCCCGGGTTCTTGGCCGACGCAAAGTTGAGCGCGCACACGCCGTCCGGGTAGTCCATCGTCAGCTGGCGACACGCCTCGATCGTGGTGAGCCCCGGCCACACCTCGCACACCATCTCCACCCCCGGACGGGGCACCGGCGGGTGCACGGTCTGCGGGGTCCACAGCGTGGTCGCCCGGAACGCGGCCCACGTCTCATCGTCGTCCTCGAGCTGCGCGACCGTGTCTTCGGCCATGCGCCGCCGCTCGTGACGGGTAGACATGGTTGGTCGGGGAAACCAGCGTGCGCTGGGTCGAGGTCTGCGCGGACCGGATGTCGCTGTCCGGGGCGTTAATCACCGCGGTGGCCCCCGGGGGGTTAATGAACCACACCCGGAGCCCGCACCGCTCGGCGGCGCTCATGATGAAGTGGTCGGCGGGGACGGCGGTGCGGCGGTCGAGGTGCCCGAAGAGCGCGGCGGCCGCGCGGTCGGACAGCGCGTACGCAAACGCCCCGGGGTTGTGGTAGCTGGCGTACTTGACCCCGGGAGCGAGCGCGCGCGCGTACGGGACCCCGGGCACCTCGACCGTTTCGTCGTAAAACGGCGCCCACCCCACAAACACAACGTCGACAGGCTGGCGGGTCATGAGCCCGGCGACCCGGCGGACGCCCGCCCTCGTCACGGTGGCGTCGTCCTCAAAGACAAACGCAAACGGGTCCGACGCCGCGGCGATGGTTTTCCACGCCCGCGCGTGCGACAACAGCGCCCCGATCTCCCCCAGCCGCCACCACCCCTGGATGACCCCGTCGTACCACCCTCGCTCGACTAGCCGGTCGTACAGCGCGCGGCTCTGCGGGTCGGGGTCGAGCAGCGGGCGGCGGCCATCAAATCCGTGGACCCGATCCAACGCGAGCCAGAGTCGATTGGTCTCCACAAACCAGCGCCATCGGTCGCGGCGGCGGAGCAGGTTGACCACCAACCCGCGACGCATTTGTGGCTTTGTTTACTCGGTTCCAAAATTACAAAAGCTTGGCGGCCTCGATGACCGAATCGCGCACCGCTGCGCGGAACGACGACGCGTAGCCCGCCCCCTGGGTCCGACACGCGGTGGCGATGGTCACAAACGTGTCCGGGAGGTTGTGGTTCTTGTAGTTGTCCTGCTTGATGGCGGTGCGGTCGGCGATCGTCACCACGATGCCCTTGATTTTCTGAGTGACCTTGCCCTGTCTGAACGGCGGCGCCTTCGGGTTGACCGCGCCGTCTTCGGACAGAATCGTGACAACCATCTTGTCCGACTTCTGTTCGAACAGTTCGTATGTCCTTTGGGCAAACAGCGAACTCTCTTTGAGGTTCTTAACGGCTTCGCCGCCCACTTCTTCGGCGGCGAAGGCCCTTTCAAACACGGCTTCGAAATCGGCGCGGTACGCCCTTTCGATGTCGTTGTTCCCGCGGCCGCACAGCTCGATCATGCACCAGATCATGAACATCGGCATCTGTTTTTTGGTCAGCTTGAGATCGTGCTTCACATTGAAGTGCGTGACGGTCAACGTGGGGTCCACCTGAGCGGCGACCTGCTTCTCCTTGAAGTTGTCCAGGGTGACACGCATCAAGTTGGCCGTGGGGCCGTCATCCAACATGGCCATACCGTAGTTTGTCGACCAGGCCTTGTCCGACCCGAGCGCCGCCTCGGTGTATACGAACGTAGCCGCGGCGGGCCCCTTGCCCTTGCCCTTGCCCTTGCCACCGCCGCCGCCACCCTTCTGCGTGGTCGGGGCGGCTGGCATGCCCGTGTCGTAACCGTAGAGGGTGCGGCCGTTGCGCTTGAGCGAGTACACCACGTCGAGCGCGGTGACGGTCTTCCGCTTGGCGTGCTCGGTGTACGTCACCGCGTCCCGGATGATGTTCTCGAGAAACACCTTGAGCACGCCGCGGGTCTCCTCGTAGATGAGCCCCGAGATGCGCTTGACGCCGCCCCGCCGCGCCAGCCGGCGGATCGCGGGCTTGGTGATGCCCTGGATGTTGTCCCGAAGAATCTTGCGGTGGCGCTTGGCGCCGCCCTTCCCGAGCCCCTT